>Ga0187863_10001392_pt1 | contig 19413 bp, 18 predicted proteins | sample June2016WEW_11_1_FD_132975 | JGI IMG/M metagenome (GOLD analysis project Ga0187863, IMG submission 132975) | Peatland microbial communities from SPRUCE experiment site at the Marcell Experimental Forest, Minnesota, USA - June2016WEW_11_10 | ecosystem: Environmental > Terrestrial > Soil >... | reverse complement strand
TCCACTGTATTGCGCCAGATCAGTCAGGGCCTTCACCAGCGCCTGGTCTTTCGCCTGATCGGTCGGGAAGCTGAGGGAAAAGGCGTTCGTGGCGTCGCCCACAGTCGCGTCCGAAATGCGGAAAACATCGGCCAGCTTGTCCTGGCGCACAGTGTGCCGGTGTTGGCCGTACAGGAACCACGCAACGGCGAGAGCCACGACACCAACGGCAATCAACCCGTAGCGGATCACCTGCGACCGGTGATCGGTCACGTACTCCAGGCTGTGCTGGACCTCGGTCGCAAACGGGTCGCTTTTCAGTTCTTTACGGCTAATCCTGTTCACTCGAACTCCTGGCAGGGAAGTTCAATTTTAACACAGGGGTGAAGTGCCTACGGAGACCGGTGGAACGCGGCTGGCGCCGCATCTCAGGTCAATCCGCCCGAAGCTTGATCGATCCGATGCCGCCGTTTACGGACACATGGATAGTCGGAGTGCCCCGGCCGTTCTCGTAGAGATCGTTGACCCAGCGGTCGCCGCTCTTATGCAAGCCCTGCACATCTACTCCGCCGATTCCGCCCTTGGCGTCGGCGACAATTCCCACCGTATTGGGTAAGTAAACGATGGCTTCGCCGATGCCGCCGTCGATTTTCACGTCGTAATCGCGCTTGGGGCGGCCGCGGAGATCGGCCTCAATCTGCCCCACCCCCATGTTCACCTCGACGCTGCGCAGATCCAGGCGTCCCAGTTCCAGCTTGCCCTGGCCGGCGCCGCAATTCACGCGTAGGTCGAGTGGAACGCTGTCGTTGAAGCGGAGATCCCAGTGGTAGTTGACGTGGCCGAAGGAGTTAACGTTGTTGGGCTGTTTCACGGTGAGCATGCCGCGAAAACCGCCGCCGTCGTAGATGATCTGGGGTTTCCAGTCCTCGCGATTATAGGTGAATTCGGCTTCGAGGAGTTTCTCCGCTCCACCGCGGATCTCCAGCTCGCCCGCGCCGATCTCTATGTCCGCGCGCACGCTCTCGGCGCGGCCAAGATCCACGCTCTGATGGACGTGCCTGGTCCAGCGGTCCGGCGTGTCATTGATGGTGCAGCCCGCCGTGGCGAACGCCAGGCAGGCCGCCAAGACAGCGAGTGCTCCAAGTTTCATCCCACCTAATTCTACGCGGAAGTCCCGGAGGTTTGTTCCGGGAATATGACCCGCAACCGCTGCTGGAAGTCGCCGAGCATGCTCTCCACCGTGCTCGCGGGCAGGCCAAAAGTGGCGATGTGCATCCAGATTCCGGTTTTCGGACCATAGGGCGAACAGCCCAAATGCACCATGGCGTCGTTTTGTTCGGGCCATATCCACCAGGCAAGATGGGGAGCATTTTCTCCTCCGAGTTGGGAGGGGCGCAGGGGAGCCAGTAGTTCCCAGGCGCGGTCGATCGAGTCGTTCGACATAGCATACAGATCCAGATTTCGGCCGTAGACTCCGCGGTGGCGGGTGAGTGCATGGGAAAGGACGCGGAAGTAAATCGGCCAGCCAACTCTGGTTCCGTTGTATTCGTTATCCCATTCCGCGGTGTTGAGAAAGCCGGAGTGGACCAGCCGCAGGACGGTGACGCCACCTTTTCCATCGAGATAGTAATCCTGCGCCATTCCGCCGCGTTTTTGCACCAGCCGCAGGTGATGTGGGGCGTCGAAAACCTCGATGGTGCCCCCACCCTCCATGCCGGGCCCCCAGGAGAGGAAGTACTCTCCGCCCTGGCGCGCGTCGGTGCGGACCTCAGGGGCGAACCAGCGCTGGATCTCGCTGGCTTCGGTGATGGCTTTCCAGACCTCCTCAACCGGAGCTGGGATTTCAATTACGGTTTCGTGTTGGCGCGTTGCGGGCGTGCTCATTTCTTTTCCTCCTCATCGGAGATTGCAGGCAGGGATGGCCATGCGCCCAGCATGAGGCGGAAGCTCCGCCCGCCGGGCGCGGTCTTGTCGTGATATTTCGCGACGACGGCCGCAAGGGCTTCGGTCAATTCTCCGGTGAAAGCCGCGCGGTCGGCCGGTGAGCGGAAGCGAATCGTGGAATCCAGCGTGAGCGTGCCCAGCGCTTTACCGGCGCGCTCGGCACGTCGGCGCAGTCCCGCCACTTCTTTAATCAGGCGGGCCGCACAAGCCACCAGGTATGCCGATGAAAGATGGTCGGCGATGGCGTCCGGGTTGGGCCGCAGCGATCCGAGGCTGCCCGGGTCAATCAGCCAGGAGCGGGCCTTCGAGCGCAACAGCCGCTCCGTGCAGTTGCCTTTGCGGCGCTCCTCGACAAACTCCACTAATCCCGCGGTTTCCAGCTCGCGGAGGTGATAATTCACGAGCTGCCGTGGCACGGAGAGGCGCCGGGCAACCCCCGAAGCCGAATCCGGTTCGGCCAGCATTTCGAGAATGCGGATGCGGGACGGCTTCAGCAAAGCTGCCGCAGCTTCGGGGTCGTCGAGTATGCCAAGGGCGGCGGGCATGGGTCGATTTTAGGCTTTGACAAAGATCGTTGTCAAGACAAATATATCTTTCTCCTGGCAGGTTACAATGTGAAAGTCTCCCATGAAACAGAAGATTCGTTCCACCACCGTTCTGTGCGTCCGCCGAGACGGCAAAGTTGTAATGGCCGGCGATGGTCAGGTCACACTGGGCCAGGAAGTGCTCAAATCCGGCGCCCGAAAGCTGCGCCGCCTGTACAATGAGCGCATTCTCGCGGGTTTTGCCGGTTCCACCGCCGACGCTTTCGCCCTCTTCGCGCGTTTCGAAAGCAAGCTCGAACAGTTCAATGGCAATCTGCCGCGATCCGTCGTGGAACTCGCCAAGGAATGGCGAACCGACCGCGTGCTCCGGCATCTGGAAGCGTTGCTGCTCGTTGCCGACGCTGAGAAGACTTACATCGTCAGCGGCAATGGCGACGTTATCGAACCGGACAACGATGTTGCTGCTATCGGCTCCGGCGGCCCGTTCGCTACCGCCTCGGCCACGGCTCTACTTGAGAACACCAAGATGAGCGCGAGAGAAATCGTCGAAAAAGCGATGACCATCGCGGGCCGCATCTGCATTTACACGAACGAAAAGTTCGTATTCGAGGAGCTCTGAGCTATGGTTATCTACCTCCCCGCCCAGGCCAACGACGACGAAATCCTGCTCGACGAGATGACGCCGCGCGAGATCGTACGGGAGCTCGATAAATATGTGGTGGGCCAGGCCGACGCCAAGCGCGCCGTGGCCATTGCGCTTCGCAATCGCATTCGCCGGCAAAAGCTGGATCCCGAAATGGCCGACGAAGTGATGCCCAAGAACATCCTCATGATTGGGCCAACCGGTGTCGGAAAGACGGAAATTGCGCGCCGTCTCGCGAAGCTGGCCAATTCGCCGTTTCTCAAAGTGGAGGCGAGCAAATTCACCGAGGTCGGCTATGTCGGCCGCGACGTCGAGTCGATGATTCGCGATCTTGTCGATATCGCCATCGACATGGTTCGCGAAGAGCGCCTGGAAGAAGTGTCCGAGCGCGCCGAACGCAACGCCGAAGAGCGCCTTCTCGACCTGCTCATGCCGCCGCAGCAGGAGCCATCCGAGAGCGTCGAACGCACGCGCGAGAAACTACGCGAGAAACTGCGCGCCGGCAAGCTGGACGAGCGCAACGTAGAGATCGACGTAAGAGAGCGCGGCCCCACGTTCGAAATCGCCAGCAATATGGGCGTTGAGGAGATGGACATCAACCTCAAGGACATGTTCTCCGGCATGTTCGGCCAGCGTACCAAGAAGCGCAAGATGCGGGTGGCCGAGGCGATCGACTATCTGGTCCAGGAAGAGGAGCAGAAGCTCATCGATATGGAACAGGTGACTCGCATTGCGCTCGAGCGGGTGGAGCGTAACGGCATCATCTTCCTCGACGAAGTGGATAAAATCGCCGGGCGCGAAGGAGGGCACGGGCCGGACGTGAGCCGCGAGGGTGTGCAGCGCGACATTCTGCCCATCGTGGAAGGAACCACCGTCAACACGCGTCACGGTTTCGTGCGTACGGATCATATATTGTTTGTCGCCGCCGGCGCATTTCATGTCTCTAAGCCCTCTGACATGATTCCCGAACTGCAGGGCCGCTTTCCGATTCGCGTCGAGCTGAAATCGCTCAGCGAAGAGGATTTTGTCCGCATCCTAAAGGAACCGAAGAACGCGCTGGTGAAACAATATGTGGCGCTGATGGACACGGAAGGAATCAAGCTCAGCTTCACCGACGACGCCGTTTGCGAGATCGCGCGGTTCGCCGCGCAGGTGAATCAAAGTTCGGAGAACATCGGCGCGCGCCGCCTGCATACAATCATGGAGAAGCTGCTCGAGGAGGTCTCCTTCCAGGGCCCCGATCTGAAGAAGAAGACGGTGCGGGTGGATGCGGTTTACGTTCGCAAGCAGCTCGCCGAGATCGTAAAGGACCAGGATCTCAGCCGGTACATATTGTGATGCGAGCGCTCCCGTTAATCCTTTTAATCCCCTTACTCCTTTTCTCCACCGGCTGCGGCACGGTTGGCGAGCCCATGTATCCTTCCGCGCACATCCCGGTTGCGCCGGGGGATTTGAACGCCATCGAGCGTGGCAACCGTATTGTGGTACGCTTCACCGCCCCCGCGCTGACCACCGATGCGCAGGCGATGCCGAAGCTCGGTGGCGCCGACGTCTTCGTCGCCATGAATGCGGGGCAATTCACTCCGGACTCCCTGGAGGACAAAGGGTTTCACGCGAAGGTGACCGCTGCCGAAAAGCCAGGTCCGGTAGAAGCATCAGCAACCTTGCCTGATGAACTTCTTAGCCATCAAAACGTTACCCTCGTTGTAGGCGCTCGCGTGCTTAATACCAAAGGTCGTCCATCTGCGTGGTCGAATCTCGTAACGGTCCACGTTGTCAAACCCGTCGCCGCACCATCAGACATGGTCGCCGCTGCCGCGCCCGAAGGTGTTCGTGTCACCTGGACCGACCCCGGTGAACACTCCTTCCGCGTTTTTCGCAAAGGGCCCGAAGACAAAGATCCCGTGGAAATCGGCAAGTCCGATACCACGCAATATATCGATCAGACCATTGTCTGGGGCACCGCGTATCAATATTGGGTGCAGGCGCTTCGCGATAACGCCGAAAGCGATGTGATCGCGCATCAAGCCATCACGCCAGTAGACAAATTCGCGCCAGCTGTTCCAGCCGGCTTAACAGCGGTGACAGCCATTAATTCGATCGAGCTCGCCTGGGAGCGGAACACGGAAACCGATCTGAAGACCTATATCATCTACCGCGCAACCGGAACCGGTCCGCTTGAGAAGCTGGCCGAAACCGACGTGCCTGTCTACGCCGATAAGGCGATTGAAACAGGGGAACGGTATCGTTACGCAGTTTCCGCCATCGACATTCGCGGGAACGAAAGCGCCAAATCCGCTCCCGTGGAGGCCACCGCGCCATGAAAACAATTGCCTGTGCCGCTGTTATAATCGAAAACGTCGCCACGTGCAGCCTAAGCGACTCGGCCAGACAGTGCGCCGGACGAGCCCTGTCGAACGGAGCGTGAATGAAATTCTTTTTGGACACAGCCAACCTGGAAGAGCTGCGCAATGCCGCGGCCTGGGGCATCATCGACGGCGTAACCACGAATCCGTCGCTGATCGCCAAGGAAGGACGCCCTCTCGAAGAGCAGATTCGCGAAATCTGCGCCATTGTTGATGGCGACGTCAGTGCCGAAGTGGTTTCCACCGACGCCGGCGAAATGGTGCGGGATGGCCGCGAGCTGGCCAGGCTTCATCGCAATGTGGTCGTGAAACTGCCGCTCACGCGCGATGGCATCCGCGCCTGCTCCATCCTTAGCCGCGAAGGAATTCGAGTCAACGTGACGCTGTGCTTCTCATCGGCGCAGGCGCTGCTGGCGGCCAAGGCCGGCGCTTACATCGTGAGCCCGTTCGTCGGCCGCCTTGACGATATCGGCATACCGGGCATCGATCTCATTCGCGATATCGTCGCCATTTATCGCAACTACGATTTCAAGACTCAGGTGCTGGCCGCCTCGCTGCGATCGCCCATGCACGTGATGGATTCGGCAAAAGCCGGCGCGCACATCGCCACGATGCCGTTCAAGGTGGTGGACGCGCTGTTCCATCATCCGCTGACGGACAAGGGGCTGGAACAGTTTCTCAAGGACTACGCCAGGGTTTTCCAGGAAGCTTCGGCTCTGGCGGGCTAGATGCCTGCGATACTTCGCGAGTACCTCCCGCTTGCGCTGCTGGCGGTGCTCGTGGTGGCTGCCGTGGCCGGCGGCCTGGCCTTCGCCTTCCGCAAACGCAGAGATCCGCAGGAACGCGAGCGTCTTCGGCGATTGCAAGTCAACGAGCAGGGCCGGCTCGCAGACGGCTACATCGTGGAAGCGAACGCGACCACAGTTTTTTACTCCTATTCGGTGCGAGGCGTCGAATACACGGCGTCACAGGATGTTTCCACGTTGAGCGAACTGATACCGGGCGATACGGAGCGCCTGATCGGGCCGGTATCGCTGAAATATCTCGCTGCGAATCCCGCGAACTCGATTGTCATTTGCGAGCACTGGACCGGGCTGCGCGGCGGCAGCAAGGGATCTGCGCCAGCGCCTGAAGAGTAGCTTGCTGCTCGCGTCAATCCTGAGCTTCGGTCCCCACGAGGACATTATCGATGAGCCTGGTCTGGCCGATCCAGATAGCGCCGAGGATCCGAACCGGGCACTCAATGCGCTCGACCGGCGTAAACCGCACCGGATCCGCCACCTCGAAGTACTCGGGCCGAACGCCGGGGCACCGTGCAAATACCTCCGCCGCACACCGCTTCACTTCGATCGAGCGGCGCTCGCCGCCTGCGATTAGGTCTCCCCCGGCCGTCAATGCCTCGTACAGAGCGACGGCCACTCGGCGCTCTTCCGCGCTCAGGCGCGCGTTGCGGGAACTCAGGGCCAGCCCATCGCTCTCACGAACGGTTGGCACTTCGACGATTTCGACCGGGAAGTTGAGATCCTCCACCATGTGCCGCACAACCGCGACCTGCTGCGCGTCTTTCTGTCCGAAGTAAGCCTTGTCGGGGCCCACGATGTTCAGCAGCTTAGCGACCACCGTGGCGACGCCGCGAAAATGCCCGGGCCGGAAGCGGCCTTCCATGAACTGCGCCACCTTACCGGTTTCGATGAAAGCCTGCTGCTCGCGCGGGTACATTTCCTCAAGCGACGGCGCAAAAACCACATCCGCCCCTCGCGCCTCGCAGAACGTCAAGTCGGCTTCAAGGGTGCGCGGATACCTCGCGTAGTCGGCTGGTTCGTTGAACTGCGTAGGGTTCACGAATATCGTCACCACCACGAAGCCGCACTCTGCTCGCGCCCGTTCGATCAGGCGGCCGTGCCCTTCATGGAGCGCGCCCATGGTAGGAACAACGGCGATCGATGCGCCGCTCTGCCGCGCCTCGCGCACCCGACGGCGCAGGTCGGCGATTGTATTGCTCACAACGACGTTCATTTGTGTGAAGGCACCGGAAATGCGCCCGTTCGGACCTCGTCGACGTACTTTTCAGCGGCGGCCGCGACAAGGCTACCCAGCTCCGCGTAGCGTTTCACGAAGGGAGGCGAGCATTCACCCGACAGCCCCAGCGCGTCGTGGCATACCAGCACCTGGCCGTCGCACGCGGGACCCGCGCCAATACCGATGGTAGGCGCCGATACGCGAGCGGTCACGGTGGCGGCAACGTCGTCGGGAATGGATTCCAGCACCATGGCGAAAACACCCGCCCGGTCCAACGCGATGGCATCGTCGATGAGCCGCTCAGCTTCCGCCGAAGTCTTCGCCTGCTTTCGAAACCCGCTGAGCTGGTGAACGCTCTGGGGCAGAAGGCCGAGGTGTCCCATCACCGGAATCCCGACGGCGACCAGCCTTTCCACTACATCGAGAACCGCGCGGCCACCCTCGATCTTCACCGCCGCGGCCCCGCCCTCTTTGATGATTCGTCCCGCGTTGCGCACGGCATCGGCCACACTAATCTGATAACTCATGAATGGCATGTCCGTCACCACAAGTGCATGCCGGGTAACACGAGCCACGGCTTTGGTGTGGTGAATCATCTGGTCAAGCGTAACCGGAATGGTCGTTTCATAACCCAGCACCACCATCCCAAGAGAATCGCCCACCAGGAGCACGTCCAGCCCGGCGCCGTCCAGCAGGCGCGCGAACGCCGCGTCATATGCAGTCAGCATGGCGATCTTCTCGCCGCGCGCTTTCTTCTCCCTCAAGTCGCGTATGCGCACGTGTCCCCGCTGTCCCGTTGCCATGATTCCTTTCATCGTAGCGCCCGAGTGAGCTCCTGACGCCCAGGAGTCTAGGGTGGGTGATCGCAGGCGCGGCTTATCGGAGCTCGCCGGTCGACTCGAAGCGGAACTTCCCGGCGATGAGGTCGCCTGAGGCAAGCTCGGTGCGAATCGCGCCGCGATTGAGGCCGCCTTTGTGTACGGCTTCCACCATGGCCCGCACCGCTTCTTCCACCGGTGTGTCGGGCGGCAGGCGGAAGATCCACGGGATATTGGTGGAGGTGAGCGTCTTGTCCGACGAAAGTGCAATCACTGGCACGAATGTTTTGACGGCGATCTGTGCGGCGAGATGAGCCGAAGCACGGTCAGTGGCAATAATGCCCGCCACCTTGTCCTTGTAGACAAGTTCCACCAGCGCGGTGGATGACTTGCCCCAGTTCTGCTCCGAAGGCACCGGGATCAGGCGGAAGCCATCCTGTTTGATCCCAGCCACCAGCTTGCCGGCGTTTGGCCCGAAGACACCGATGCGCAGCTCGCCGGTCTTCAGATCGCTGGTAGCCGGGCCGCTGAAGTCCACCCCGTCCTCTCCAACCCGCGCGTACGGTTGCTCGTTCGGATTGGTGTAGGCCGCCTGCTGTTTTCCCATGGTGGCCACACGGAACTTCACCGCACCATCCCTGCCCACCGTCCCCAGATACAGCGGCATGACGTTCTTGGCATTCGGATCGAACTTCATGTGCCCGGTGACGCCATCATACTCGGTGATGCCGTAGAGCGTGTCGCGGATGATGCCGCGATTCAATCCCGAACGGCAAATAGCGTCCAGCAGAACGTTCATAGTGTCATAGGAGAGAGCGGAAAACGCCGTCACCTTCAGACCGTACTTTGCCTCGTACCTCTTCTGGAAATCCACCCACACCGGGTCGCTGCGGAGCGGGTCGTATGGGTAAACGAACTGGAAGCCTTCGGCCGCAGCACCGGCGTTCTTGAACAGATCGTCACCGTACGTGCGGAAGCTGCCAAACACGCGCTGCTTCATGCCCGCCTCGTTCATCTGCTTCAGGATGGCGCCGGCTTCGTGCGAATCGGCCCACACCAGAATCCCGTCCACGCGCGAATCCTCAATTACGTGCAGTTGTTTCCGCATGTCCATCTCGCCAGGCATGAACTTCTGCTCGATGATCACCGGATGGCCCAGCCGCCGCGACGCATCTTTGAACTTACCGACGCCAAGACGGCCGTAGCGGTCGTTGATGCGCAGGATGGCTATTCGCTTCAACCCTAGTTCGGTGTAGATGTGACGCGCCAGCGTGTAGCACTGCACGCGATCGTCCTGCAGTGTGGTGAAGTACCAGGGGATGATGGTCTCGGGGATGGTCGGGTCGGTGGCCGCGCCGTTGACGATGGGCAACTCCGAGCGCAGCGACACGCGAAGCGCGATGTGCGTGGAATCGCCGCTAATGGAACCGAGCATGGCCCAGACCTTTTCGTCGTAGGTCATCTTCACAATCTCGTTGCTCGATGAGCCCCACAGCGCGCCGTCGTTGTGAATCTTCAGCACGAAGGGCTTCCCGCCATATCCGCCGCGCGCGTTCGCTTCGGCGATGGCCATCTGCGCGCCATTCAACATGGCCGTGCCCAGCTTGATGTCTTTGTGCTGGTAAATGGGTCCGAGGAACCCGATACGAACCTCATCCACGTCCGATGCAGGCACCGTCGGAACATCGCGTGCTGCGCCGTTGTACTCGACCAGCTTCGTGTAGTGGTAGTAGTAAGCCGTCTTGAAATTGCTATACGGACGCATGTCATCCGGCTCGAGCGCATATGGGGTGAGCTCCCGAGGCGGCGGCGGGGGCGGCGGATTCTTGCCGCACGCGCATGTGCTCGGGTCCGCGGCAAACAGCGGACCGGCTAACAGAGCAACCACCCACAACGCCCACTTCATGGCAGTTACTCCTTCACGCCCGGCTTGATGAACATGGCAATAGCTTCGATCTCGATCAGCAGCTCAGGCCTGCAAAGAATCGCTTGAATGCCGGTGGAAGCGGGAAGCGGATCTAGACCCTGCTCGCGGAAAAACATGGAGCGTTCGTCGTTGAACGCGGCGTAATCGCGCTCTATGTCCCGCAGGTAACAAGTGGTGCGGACGATGTCCTTCCACGTGGCGCCTTCGGCCTTCAGCAGCCCCGTGATGTTGTGGTAAGTGCGGCGGCACTGCCCGCGAAAATCACCCACGTGAACCGTATCGCCATGCTCGTCGATACTGGCCGTGCCGGAAATCAGCAGGATCACCACGTTGCCGATGTCGAGGCGCAGACCGCGCGAGAACGCGGAGCCGTAGTCGGGCGCCTCGTCCAATACCCTCAGGTTCGTGATGGCCTTCTTCGTAATTTCCGAGGCCGTGGCCATTTGCGTCAGTGCTTCTTCGAATAGCGTGCTCATTTCTTTGCAATCTCCTTGATTCGGATGCCGTGACTCAGGCCTTTGGCCGTGGCCACCCAGATATCGTCGCCCTGAAAATCCACCGCCATGATGTAGTTGTGCGCCGGAGCCGTGGTTACCGGAATGTTCCACGTCTGCCCCTGGGCGTCGCGGACAATCATCTCCGGATGCTTGGTGTCCAGCGCGGGCCGGTACACGGCCCAGTTCGCTCCGTCGTAGTAAGCCAGCCCTTTGTCGGTGGAGAACCAGGTGCGGTCGCCGTCAATCGACTTCACCTCGTTCATGAAGTTACTCGGCAGGCCGCTGTCCTTGTTGAGAAAGTTTTGCCAGTTACGGCCGTCGTAGCGGCTCACGCCGAAGTAAGTGCCCACCCACACGATCTTGTTCACGTAACTCACCGTGGTGGTGATCTCGTGAATGAGACCCTGATTCTTGTAGAGAACGATCTCGGTTTCGCCGTCCGGATCGTCATAGCTCTTCCAGCGATCGGTGGCTCGTGTGTATTCCAGCAGCCCGGCGCCCCACACCGCGTAATAGACTTTGTCCTCGCCCGGACTCACCGCGTAGGTCCAGATCTCGTTCATGGTCGTGTTGCGCTCGTTGTAAATGGCCCACTGATTCGTTTTCGTGTTCAACCGGCTGGCGCCTGCTGCCGTGGCGAACCAGACTTCGTCGCCGTACGGAGCAACCTTATAAACAACATCGTTGGCCAGACCGCTGGTAAGTTGCGTGAACGCATCGATGCGGCCCCCCGAGTAACGCGCGGCTCCGCCCATGGTGGCGATCCACAATTCGTGCGTCTTCTTGTTCAATGCGACCGAAAGGCAGGCCTGCTGGGGCAGTCCGTCGGCGACGCCAAACACCTTGAACTTGCCGTTTTCGTAGAGGGCGAGACCGTTGTCCGTTCCCACCCATACGCGATCGCCATCCACTGCGACGGCGTAGACGCGATTATTGGGCAGGCCATCGGCAACCGTGAAATTCTCCCACTTGAATCGCGGCATGTCCGGCGGCGCGGGTTTGTCGGCGGCTGCGGCGGCCAGGACTGTGACGAGCACGAGCCCAACGAGCTGTATGTATTTCCTCATAACGTTTTCAGATACTCAATCAGGTCGTTCAATTCGTCCTTGTTCAGATCGTTCGTCACCCCGTGCGTGTCGTTGGGGTTGAAAACGGTCCAGATCTCTTCCATCGTCCGCGCCGACCCATCATGCAGATACGGAGCGCTGTTGACCACGTTGGTCAGATGCGGGGTGTCGATCTTCGGCGATGTGTCGTTCCACTTGCCCGATCCCACGTCGGCCGTTTGCTGATTCGTGTGATAAGTTCCGGAGTGGCAATAGGCGCACTGGTTGCTCGGCGGGATCGGCTCTTTATTGCGCTTCGCGGTTCGTTCGAAGATTGCCTTGCCGCGCTCCTGTGCCGGAGTGAGCTCGCCATCGGGAAGCCGGTAACGATTCGGCCGCAGCGGAATCGATTTGATGAAGGCCACCAGATCGGCCAGCTCGTCGCGGTTGAAGCCCTGCGATCGGAAAAAGAAACGCTCGGTTCGCGGTCCGCACTCGGTTTCCAGATCCGGGTTGGCGCCGTTCCACTTGAAGGGCGCGGTCTGGCTGATGTCCTCGAGCGAACGATTCTCGACGATGTCAATGCCGAAGCCATCCGGTTCGAGGTCCCAGTGAAGGCCGTCGATGGTGTTATCGAGATGGCACGTCGCGCAACCGAATGCGCCGTGAAAGGCAAAGCGTGAGCTGTTGAACAGGCGCTCTCCCCGGCGCTCCGCGGTAAGCTCGGCTGGCGCGCCCATCGCTATGCTGCCGGTTACGGTGCGTGTTGCCGTGTCTATGATGGCGACCGCATCGTCAAGCCGCGTGGCCACGTACAGCTTCGACCCATCGGCGGACAGTGCGAGTCCCCGGGGATTGCGCCCCACCGGGATGCGCGCGACAACGTAGTTGGCCGAAGCCGAGAGATCGTTCGCGAAGGTTCCGCCTTTGGGCGAACGAACCAGCCGCAGCAACTTCGCCACATCCACCACGGCAACTTCATTGGACCCGCTGGCGGAGACATAAATGAACGTCTTGTCGCCCGAAATGGCGACCGCGTAGGGAAGGGAGAAAGTGCGTTCGAGTTCGTCCAGCGGCATGTGCGCCACGTTGCCGCCCGCATCCGCGCCGAATACCGCAAGCGAATTCACGAATGCCCAGTCGTGCTCCACGTGTGCCAGCGGAATCTGATTGTTCGGACGAATCTCCGCGGCAATGCCCAGCCGCCCGTCTCTTGACAGCGCGACGTGAAACACACCAGCGGATCCCCGCAACCATTCGCGGTTCTCGACGATGTGGTGTCTGACGTCCACCTCGGTGATCTCGGAAACCGCCGGAGTCCGGTGCTTGCCAATGTTCGGATACACGTGGGTTGAGTACACGCGCCCGCCATCGGGCGATATCGCCATATAGCTGGTGCCGCGTCCGCCCGGCAGGCGATAGTCTTCTTTGCCGCTGGTCAAATTGACGATAGAGATGTCGTTACTCAGGCGATTCGCGATGTAGAGGTTTTCTCCGGCGCGATCCGCGACGATGCCGGTCGGCTCGAAACCCGTGGGCAGTTTGCGCCCGGCCGTGCGCGCTTCCACGTCGAGCTCGGTCACCGTGTCGTCCCAGGAATTTGCCACCCACGCGCGTTTGCCGCCAGCCGAAAGAGCGATCCCCCGGGGAACGCGGCCCACCGGCACGCGGCCGGCGATCTTGTTCGCGGCGGTGTCGATGATGACAACTTCATTCGTCCCCTCGCACACCGCGAAGAGCCAATGTCCATCCGGCGACAACGCCAACTCGGATGGTGACGGATATTTCAACTTCTGTTCCGCGCCGCTCGCGCCCAGCAAAAGCACAAGCGCGAACGCACCGGCTACGGCACCGAACATCTTCTTCATTTCGCGGCTGCCTCGCGAATCGTGAAGATCTGATCGGCCTTCACGTTCTCCACCGTCTGCCGTATGCCGCTCGGCCAGAGCACTGTGATCTTGTCGGCCTTCATCGCGGTGCCCAGTCCGAAGTGCAGCCGCCAGTCGTCCTGGCCGAGATAACCGGAACCGGCTACCCGCTCGGCGTATTGAGTGACGCCGTTCGCTATCACCTGCACCTTCGCGCCGATGCCGTCACGGTTGCTTTTCGTGCCTTCCAGCTTCACCATCAGCCAGTGATTTGACGTCTGCGTGACGTTATGCAGTAAGGTGGCCGGCGAGCCGAGGTTCACCAGGAAAGCGTCCACCTTGCCGTCGTTGTCGTAATCCGCGAAGCAGCCGCCGCGCGCCACGGTCTTGACGTCTAGGACCGGACCCGCAGTCTCCGACACATCCTGGAACTTCTCGCCACCAAGGTTCAAAAACACGGAGTGTTCTTCGGGAACCATATTGGTCAGGCCGCCGTGGAAGATCAGGATGTCATTCAGGCCGTCGTTGTTGAAGTCGTAAGCGCCGGTGGCCCAACTCGCGTACTGCGCGTTCGCCTGCGAGATGCCCGCCGAATCGGTGATGTCCTTGAACTTGAGGTCGCCGATATTCTTGAGCAGCCGGTTGTACTTCGAATCGGTCACCCACAGCGCCATTGAGCCGTCATGCTGCAGATCGAAAAACGCCGGCCCCATGGCCCCCGTCATCTCGCCGTTCTGTCCGAAGGCCGCGCCGGCATCCACCGCGATCTCCTCGAACGTGCCGTCGCCCTTGTTATGGAAGAGGAAGTTCTCGCTCCTGTCGTTAGCTACGTAGATGTCCGGATATCCGCTGCCGGAGAAATCCGCTGCTGTCACGCCCATGGCGCGTCCCTTAAATGCAGCTATGCCCGATTTCTCGCTGACATCGGTAAACGTGCCATTGCAGTTGTTGTGAAACAGCAGACTGCTGTTGCCTTCGTAGTCGAGCGGCGCCGGGAAGTTATCGGGGGGATAGTAAGCGTGATACGTGGGATCGAACTTCACATAGCGGCCTATGAATAAGTCGACGCAGCCGTCCTTGTCGTAATCGAGCCACGCCGAGCCGATGCCCCAACCGTCGAACTTGGTGCCGGCTTTCTCGGTGACATCGGTGAACGTTCCGTTGCCGTTGTTGTGATAGAGCGTGACCTTTCCGTAACTGGTCACCAGCAGGTCAGTGTAGCCGTCGTTATCGTAGTCGGCGGCGATCGCGGCAAAGCTGAACGAATCGCCACCAACGCCAGCCTTCTCGGTAACATCGGTGAAGGTCCCGTCGCCGTTGTTCCTGTAGAGATGATTGTGCGGTGTCTCCGCCGGCGGCTTGCGCAGCGGGTGCGGATGCATGCCCGGGCCCAGCGGCCGGCCGTTGGTCACAAACAGGTCGGGCAGGCCATCGTTGTTGTAATCGAACCAGACACAACCCGCGCCTGTGGCCTCCAGCAACGAGCCTAATCTCTCCGCCCCAAAGGAATGCGTGAACTGAATGCCGGCTTTTGCGGTGGCGTCCTCGAATTTAATCGGCGCGGGCGCCTTGTCCGCGGCGACCGCGAGTCCCGCACATACGAAGAGTCCGATGAAGCCGCGCATATCAGTATCCCTTGCTCCCCTGTTGAGCCACCGGTTTCAGCATCGGTACCGGCACGTCTTTGCGCAGCAGCACCTGAGGCAGTTCGTTGTCAGGAGCACGTTCCGGACCAGCGTGACAGCCGACGCAACCGCGCTGCTCAGCCACGCGCATCCACCACCAATTCCGCTCCGCGCTCACCACGTGTCCGGCGCCGTCAAGCGCTTCCAGACGCAGCGGCTTGTCGCCCGGCACCTGCACGAAAAACGACCCGTCCTTCTCCACCGCCTGCGTCCCCAGCAGCGCCTGCTTCCCGGCGTCATCCTGCGTGTAAACGCGCACTGCGCGGATCGCCGAACCCCGAATTGGGTCCCGCGATGTGGCAACGTTCAGACACAGAAGATTGCCAGCTGTTCGCGTGGCCAGCAGCGCTGAGGGAAAACGGCGCGGCGTAGTCCTGGGGGCCACGATCACCGGCTCCAGTTCGTTCATGCCCAGTGTGTGCGCCGTAGCGGGCAACTGCGCGATGCGGAACGGCTGCTGCGCGTTCTGCCGTAGCGCGAAAATCAGCTTTCTCTCGCCCGCATCGGCCACCGGACCGGCTACCTCGCCCGCGGCCTGCGGCACGACAGACGTCTCATGCGCCAGCGCCGAAGTGAAACGAGCTAGTTTGCCGCCTTCCACAAATACGATGTCGCCCGAAGCGATCTCCTTCGGCGAGTACCTATCCGCTCCGTGGTCGCACCGGATGGATTCCACGCCCGTGCCGTCCGGGTACACGCTCATGATTTCGCGCACGGACCGGCCTGCGTACACATGCTCGGCCTCAAACAGAATTCGTCCATCGCGGAGTACGCCGGCGGTGAGGAAATGGCCCGGCGCGTACGTCAGCCGGTCGGGCTTGCCGCCGTCCAGCGAAGCCAGTTCAATCTGCGATCCCACAGGCGTCCGGCGCGTGTACACGATCTGATTGGCGGGCAGATAGAGAGGCCGATAGCAGTCGCCCTCGCCGCCGGAGACTTGGCGCGCCGCTCCACCATCAAGTGCCACTTCCCAGATCCGCCAAGGATCACCTGGCTTTTGCTTGCCGGCGAAGAGAACGTGGGTGGCGTCGAAGGAGAGATCCGGGTCGGCGGTAGCCGCGAAACCTTCTACCAGCTTGCGGTTTCTCGTGGACGATGCTACCCGGATGTTGGCTCCGGCTGGGAACCGCTCGCCGTTATTAAACCACGCACGCGGGCTGTATCGCGGCGCTTCGGTGAAAAGATACGCGGGTGCGGTACCAGAAGTACTGGCGGCAATGAGGCCGCTAAGACACACCAATCCCGTGCAGCCCCAAAGCATGGGACCGCCCTGTTTTGATTGCATTCGCTCACCCCTGAGCGCGAACTGAGACTGTGGCTAAAGGCCAATTGTCGCTCAGCGACGACGGTATGACAATAATGGTTACAGATTAGCCGTAACTACCCTTGCTGCTTGATTGTGTTCCGTATCATGGGAGCGTGTGGAAGTTTTTCCTGCCCTTGTTCGTCGTGGTCGGCGCAGTTGTCGAGGGCGGTTCGTGGTCGCCGGAGGCATCGAGCGCCGCATTCAAGCTGGATCTCCTTGAGCGGGGGCACGCCACACCTGGGTCAACAGTCACGTTCACGGTGCGCGAGATCAATGCGTACGCGGCAGCGGAATTGCCCGCGTACGTCCCTCGCGGTTTGCGCAACCCTCATGTTGAATTGGGCAACGGCTCGATCACCGGAACCGCGGTGGTCGATTTTGTGAAGCTGCGCCAGGCTGCGGGTGAGTCCACTAATTGGTTTCTCGCGAAGCTGATTGAAGGCGAGGAGCCGGTTCGAATTGTCACGTCGGTTCGATCCGCCAATGGCGAGGCCACGGTGTACGTGCGCCGGGTGGAAATCGCGGGTATCGCCGTCAGCGGTAGCGCGCTCGATTTTCTGGTCGACGCCTTCGTCATGCCCGTCTTTCCGTATGCCCGCGTCAACCGGCCATTCCCGCTGGTGGGCAACATCGAGCGGGTGGAGGTGCGTCCGAATCTCGCGCGCGCCTTGATCAGAGCGCAAGCGCCAAAGCCGGCGGCGCCGCCGGTGACAGCGGCAAGGCGTGAGAAGTGAAAACGAGAGCCGCCTACGCGCTGCGGAGGAGTTTGGGCGGATCACGGTACAACAGACAGCCATTACCCATCTGCCGGGAAGCTTCGTACAGAAACGGCAGTGCCTGCCTGCCGACTGCTTCCACGACCTTCGGCACCACCGCATTTCCAAACTGCCGGTAGGCCTGTGTGTCCGAAACGACGAACTCTCTTTCATCGTCGAAACCCATCAGCCGCGCGCACTCACGGGGCGTCAATCGGCGAGGACTCTTTCCGCGCTGGGCGAGCAGGATCTCCGAACCGTCCTTGTGATACCGCGCGCTCAGCGTTCGCGCGATGCCTTCCGGGTCCGCGATGCCGAATCCAAAACCATTCCCCTTCGCCTTGTGCTTCTCGGCGTAATCCTGCAGGTATTGCCAGAGGTGATCCGACAGCGTGTATTTGGGATCGATGGATGGTTCGAGGATGTCCTTAAGCTTCGGCCGTTTTTCCGGTGCCTTTGGAAACTCGAACGCCGGGGGCGTCCGAAAGATTTCCTTACTGAAGCAGACGACGTAGATTCTTTCCCGGTGCTGGGGCACCCAACCCGCGGCGTCGATGACCTCCGCGAACACCCAATAATGCTCCTCCAACGTGTCTTTGATCACACGCCAGGTTCGCCCCCCGTCGTGTGATCTCAGGTTTTTCACGTTTTCGAGAAACAGGACGGGCGGCCGCCTGAGCTCGATCAGATTCGCGAGGACGAAGAACAGATTCCCCTGATCGGCGCACTTGAACCCGTGGGGACGGCCCAGGCTCTTCTTCTTCGATACGCCGGCGATCGAAAACGGCTGGCACGGGAAACCCGCCGCCAGGATGTCGTGGTCCGGAAGATCAGCCGCCTGGAGTTCGCGGATATCCTCATCCGGTTGCTCGCCAAACCAGGAGCGATATGTCCTCTGGCTGTAGCGATCCTTCTCACACGAGTAGACGCACTCTCCGCCCAACCGCTCCAGAGCGATGCGGAAGCCGCCGATCCCCGCGAACAAATCGACAAACTTGAATGGGAGTTGGGCGGGAGTGGCCGATTTGGCTGGTGCCAGAGGTGAGAACAGCAGCGGCATCCTTTCGCGCTCATCGGTGAGCCTGCTGTTGCGGAGCACCGAAGCCACGAATTCCGTCTGGCTCATTTTGAGCCGCTCCCGTTCGGTGTTCACCCATTGATACTCTTCGTCCGGGATGTTGCGGAGCAACATGTCACGCGGCATTTGCACCTCTGGGACAACGTGATATCAGTCTTCAGAATGATATCAGAGATTCCCAGCGGTTGCCGAGGGCCGCTGCGCGGAGCCCCATCGCCCAAGGAGGTAGGATGAAATTAAACGAACGTGTTCACTGCGGCAATTCTTGCGCTGGCGTCTTCCTGCATTGCGCAGGTCTCCCCGGGCGCGTCAGGAGACGCTTCCTCGGCCCCAGTTTTCTCGATTAGCGTTGCGCCTCCAGCCAACCCAACGCACCTAGGATCGCCCATCAATATCACCGCCACCGTCACAAATTAGCAGCAAGGAAATTGACTGGCGCTCCGATAGGAGCTCGGACACGGTGTACACGGCGTTCGCGGTCATGCTTACAAAGAACGGCACTGAGGTTGAAACGACGGTCTTCGACCGGAAGATCACGAGCAGACAACGTCCCGGTGATCCGCAGGAAGTGCAGGCCGGCAGTTCGATTTCGCTCCCCCACCCTCCGGGCAAGATGTTCGTGGATGACGATCAACCTGGCCCGGCTCTATGAAATCACAGAACCAGGAGCGTATACTTTGGTGCTAAGCCGATTCGACGACTACAGCAAGACCACAGTTCGGTCCAACACCCTGACGCTGAACATCGTGCCGTAGCCACGAAGGGGCTCTGAGCTGATCCCCACTCTCGACGTTACTCCGGCTTCTTCTTCCGAGGCTGCCGGCGTGGGCGGTCGTTGTTCCCGGCCGAAGCGGTCTTGCGGGGGCGCGGCGTCCTTTGCGCACGAGGTGCGCGTTTACGCACTGCCGGTTCGGGCACCGGCGGCGGATTCGGTTCG
>Ga0187863_10001386_pt1 | contig 19469 bp, 17 predicted proteins | sample June2016WEW_11_1_FD_132975 | JGI IMG/M metagenome (GOLD analysis project Ga0187863, IMG submission 132975) | Peatland microbial communities from SPRUCE experiment site at the Marcell Experimental Forest, Minnesota, USA - June2016WEW_11_10 | ecosystem: Environmental > Terrestrial > Soil >... | reverse complement strand
ATTCGATGGTCTATTCCGAGCAGGAAATTGCCCGCATTGTCAAAGTGGGTTTTGAACTGGCCAGAAGCCGGAATAAAAAACTGACATCGGTAGACAAAGCCAACGTGCTGGAGACATCCAAGTTATGGCGGCAGATTACATCCGAAGTCGCGAAGGATTATCCCGATGTAAAACTGGAAAACCAGCTGGTGGATTCCTGCGCGATGCGCCTGATACAGGACCCGAAATCAATTGATGTAATTGTCACCGAGAATATGTTCGGCGACATTTTAACCGATGAAGCGTCGGTGCTGGCGGGGTCGATGGGGATGCTGCCTTCGGCCAGTCTGGCGGCCACTCCAAAAGAAAACGAGCGGATTAGCGGCTTATACGAACCGATTCACGGCAGTGCGCCGACAATTGCCGGTCAGAATATCGCCAACCCGATTGCGACAATAATGACGGTTGCCATGATGCTGCGCTATTCACTGGCCTTATCTAAAGAAGCAAAAATAATCGAAGATGCGGTGTTCGCGGTATTGACCGATGGTTACCGCACCGTCGATATCATGTCCGCCGGGATGAAAAAGGTCGGCACAAAGGAAATGGGCGACCTGGTGGCGGCTAAAGTATAGTATAATCCTGATATCCTGAATGCGGGAGTAAAAATAACGATGAGTAAAATATATCTCTACGACACCACCCTCAGAGACGGCGCGCAGAAAGAAGGCGTCTCGTTCTCCGTTGTCGATAAACTGGAGATAGCCTCCCGCCTGGACGATATGGGCATCAGCTTCATAGAGGGCGGCTGGCCGGGTTCCAATCCTCGCGACGCCGAATTTTTCCAGAAAGCCAAAGCACTGAAGCTGAAAAATGCGGAAATCGTGGTTTTCGGCAGCACCCGCCGCGCCAATATTAAAGCGGAAGATGATGCCAACCTGCAGATTATGCTGGAAACAGGATTCAAATATGCCTGCCTGGTGGGCAAAACGTCTGATTTGCAGGTCACGCAGGTGCTGGAAACATCATTGTCAGAAAACATGCAGATGATTGCCGATTCCATCAAATTCCTGAAGCAGAAAGGAATGACCGTGTTCCTCGATGCGGAACACTTTTTTGACGGCTACAAGCATAATCCGGAATACAGTTTACAGTGCCTGACGACCGCCGCCGAAGCCGGTGCCGCCTGCCTGGTGCTGTGCGATACCAACGGCGGGGCGATGCCGGAAGAAGTGACGGCCGCAATCAAAGCGGCCGGGAAAATCACTGACGTTCCGTTGGGCATCCATGCCCACAATGACAGCGAAGTGGCTGTGGCGAATACACTGGCGGCAGTCAGGGTCGGTGTCGGGCAGGTGCAGGGCACCATCAACGGTTACGGCGAGCGCTGCGGTAATACCAATTTATGCAGCGTGATTGCCAATCTGAAGCTGAAAATGGGCATCAACTGCGTTTCCAGCGCCCAACTGGCAAAACTGACGGAAGTTTCCCATTTTGTCAGCGAGGCGGCAAACCTGCCGCCGGAAGCATCAACGCCTTATGTGGGCACGAGCGCTTTCACCCACAAAGCCGGCTATCATGTGTCAGGCGTGAGTAAATGGCTGGATTCTTACCAGCACATCGACCCGGCAAAAGTGGGGAACCATTTGAAGGTAGTGGTCTCCGAACTATCGGGCAAAGGTAATATTATTTTTAAAGCCAAAGAGCGCGGCCTCAATGTGCCCTTACAGGGTAAAGAAGCCAGGATATTACTGGAACAGATTAAACTGCAGGAGAGTCGCGGCTTCCAGTACGATAACGCTGAGGCATCGTTTGATTTACTGGTGTACCGCGCCCAGCCTGATTACCAGCCTCTGTTTGAGCTGGTGGATTTCATGGTGGTCGTCGAGAAGCGGCGGCGCCAGTCAACCCGCAAAGATACCGGCGAGATGCTCTCCGAAGCCATGGTGAAAGTGAAAGTTGACGGTAAGATGATGCATACTGCCGCCGAAGGCAACGGTCCGGTTAACGCGCTGGACGCGGCATTGCGGCAGGCGCTGCTGGAGTTCTATCCGGAACTGGCGGTTGTAAAACTCATCGACTACAAAGTGCGTATTCTGGCCGAGAGCACCGGCACCGAATCGCTGGTGAGGGTGTTGATCGAATCAACCGACGGCACTGAAGAATGGCGCACCGTCGGCAGCTCGACGGACATCATCGAGGCCAGCTGGCTGGCGCTGGCGGACGGCCTGGAATACTGGCTGATCAAACATAACAAAAAAGTTTAGATTAACAGGTATCGGCTTCCCTTCTTTTGTTCTTAGGGTGTGATTTATTTTGCCAGTGTTTTTGCCCAGGTTGCGGCTCTCGCCAGTTCGCCGTCTTTGAGCGGGCCTGCTTTGCCGAGGACATAGAACGGTTCGGCCGGCACTACGAGATTGGCGCCCTTATCTTTCAGGTTTTTGGCAATTCTATCGGCGGCATAGCCAAATAGTTTCGCGATTTTTGAAGGAATACGGGTATCGAATACGGCAACGTTTTTGCCTTTGACTACGGTTTCGGAGATTTTGTTCATCAAATCCATAACGGAAGGCATCGGCCGTCCGCCGTAGGTCGGGGAGCCGATGACAATCAGGTCAAACGAAGCGAAATCGGCAGTATTGGCTTCGGCGGCACGGAGAACTTTGACGTCACCGGTAAGTGCCCCGCCGATGGCTTTGGCGATTTTCTCGGTGTTGCTGTAGGTTGTATCATAGACGACTAAGGCTTTCATGCGTCACCTCCAAATTATTGTCAAGTATACTACCCCGGGGCGGAAAGATACAAAAAAGGAGATTCTGTTTTTATGAATCTCCTTTTTATTTATTAATTTATGACGCCCGGTTAGCACTTTTTCCCGGAAACGTATTTAGCTTCGAGCCCTTCCCAGAAATCCAGACGGCGCAGTTTGTTGAGATATGCGTTATCCGGCAGGCCGGCCGGGAAGAAACTTTTGGTCGAACCGGTGTCATAAAGGCCTTTGTACATCTCGATTAAAGCTTTAGCCACGCCGGGCAGGGGATTACCCGGCACCCACAGTTTCGCGCCGATATCTTCGTAGTCTTTGGTGGTGAATTCTTCCGGCCCGGAGCCCCAAATCCAGACTTTGGGCGCGCCCATTGTTTTATAGACATCTTTCATAATGGACTTCGTAGTCTCACCGGATTTCGGTTTGATGGTATCGATACCTTGAGGAAGAAGCGCATCGACGCCGATAGCCACCGCGGCTTTCATCCGGGCGATGGTATCTTCGAGGCCGTTGACCCGCAAAGAATCGGTGCGGGCGCAGATGAAAAAGTCCTTGTCTTCTTTGTCGCGGGCTTCCATCGCCGCCTTGAGTTTACCGATATATTCATCCAGCGGAACAACTTCCTGCGTGCCTAAAGCCGGGCATTTGGTGGGGTGCTTCTGGTCGTCGAGGAAGAGACCGGCCGCCCCGGCGCGGATTAATTCCCGGGTGGTGCGGTAGGCCGCTAAGGCGCCGCCGTAACCGTCGTCCGCATCGACGATGAAAGGAATATCCACCGAATTGACCATGTTCCGGACGATATTCACGACTTCAGTGGCCGTGGCGATACCGAAATCCGGCATGCCGAGCTGAGCGTCGCGGATGCCGTAGCCGGTCATAAACACCGCTTTAAACCCGACCGCTTCCGCCATTCGGGCAGACAGGCAGTCGTAGGCGCAGGGAATGACTTTCAATCCCGGTTCGTTGAGTAGTTTCCGCAGCATCTTTGTTTTTTTCATCGAAACACCTCTTTTATATTTTACCTTCAGCGATGAGTTTATCGGTATACGGTTCGATACCGCCGGCTGACATGATTTCCAATAAAAAGTCCGGTAGAGGAGTAAATTTCAGGGTTTTCCCCGTGGTAATGTTCTTGATTTCACCTGCTTCAAGGTCAACTTCCAGAATGTCGCCGGCTTTGACGTGCTTATTAATCCCTTCCAACTCGATAATAGGCAAGCCCAGATTAATCGAATTCTTAAAGAAATTACGGTCGAAAGATTCGGCGATGACGCAAGAAATGCCAGCCTGTTGGATGCCGATATTGGCATGCTGATGGCCGTGCCCGCAGCCCATGTTGGTGCCGACGACCATAATATCGCCTTTTTTCACTTTCTTGGGAAAATCGGGGTCGACCGGGGTCATCACCCATTTGCCGAAATTACCGTCTTTCATCAAACCCATTTCGCGTTCGCGGAAGGGGATAATTTCTTTATCAACATCCAGATTATCACCAAAGACCCAGACTTTGCCTTTGAATTTTAATGCCATTTAATTACTCCTTAAAGATATTTACGGGGGTCAACGATTTTGCCTTCGAGCGCGGAGGCAGCGACGGTGGCCGGACTGCCCAGATAGACCTGGGCGCTGTCTTCGCCCATCCGTCCCGGGACATTGGTGGTGCTGGAGGCGATACAGACTTCGTTCTTGGCCAGCGGGGTGTAAAAGCCGGGGCACATGCTGCAACTGGGCGCGCAAACCAGACAGCCGGCTTCCAGCAGCGTCGAAATAACACCTTCCTTATCCGTCCGGCGCATTGTTTCCGCGGACCCGGGCGTGACGTTGAACATCACGTCAGGATGGATTTTTTTACCTTTTAAAATCCGGGCGGCAATTCTCAAGTCTTCGTCACGGCCGCTGGCGCAGGAACCGATGAAAGCGGTGGTGATTTTGGTGCCTTCAACCGATGAAACAGGCTGGACGGTACGCCGGTAGGGCGGAACGACGACCTGCGGTTCGATTTTGGCGCCGTCATAGTTGTAGACTTTGGCATACTGCGCATCAGGGTCGCTCACCTGCGGCTCATAATGGACTTTGGTCCGGGTTTTGAACCAGTCGAAAACCTTCTGGTCGGGATTGACGATGCCGGTCTTGGCGCCGGTAAAAATGGAGAGGCAGCACATGGATAAACGTCCGTCGAGGCTCATCTCTTCCATCACCGGTCCGGTAAATTCCATGGCCTGGTAGACCGCGCCGGCAGGACCGATTTGCCCGAGGATAAATTCGAAAACATCCCGGCCCATCACGCCGTCCTGCAGTTTGCCGGTGATATTGAACTTGATGCTCTTGGGGACGCGGAACCACATCCAGCCCAGTCTCAGAAAGGCCGGTTCGGCAGCGGAGAGGTTAATCCCCAGACACCCGACGCCGCCGGCAGTGGGGCAATGAGTATCGGCATGAAGGTAAACATTGCCCGGCAGCGCCCACCCCTTTTCAATCGGCAGGTGGTGGCAGGTGCCGACATTTCCCAGGTCGAGGATATTTTCTTTAGGGACGCCTAACGACAAAGCCCATTCTTTGGTGATGCGGTGTGATTCCCGGTTGGTCATATTATCCTGCTGCCGCGCCCAGGTGCCGCAGTGTTCCGGGGCAATCATCACCTTTTTCGGGTCAAAAAACTTATCCCAGCCGAGCCGCTCGTATTCCCGGGGATTAAGAGCGCCGATATCGCTGCCGACCTGGATATAGGTGTCTTTAATCCCGAATTTCAGGTAGTCTCCGGGAGAAACCTCTGGTTTTCCGGCTGCTTTGGCCATAATTTTTTCTACAATGGTTTTTCCCATTTTAATTACCTCTCTTTCCAATTCAGACTAAAAGAAAATTGAAATGAACAAATTTCATTAAAAAGAAAATGATTGCATGACTAACTAAATATTACGAAGTAATCAGAAATGCTGCTTGATATTAATTACTCGTCTTTTGCAGGTAGGATAACACTCAATAAAAATTTTGTCAAACACAAATCCTATTGATATTTTCGGCAATCCTGAAAAAGGAATTATTTTTTCAGCCGGCGCTGTATAAATGCTTCGAAATCTTTCAATCCCTGCGGTGAACCGATTTCATAGAACCTTTCTTTGACTTCGAAAGCCAGCAGCTGCTCTTTCTCAATCAGGCGCAGAAAAAGTTCTTCGAGAGAATAAAAATGATCTTCCGGAATGAGCTGCAGGACTTCTTTGTGGAAGATTACGGCGCCGCAGTCGATGTAAACCATATCCGGTGTTTTTTCGGATTTGCTGTACCCCTCGACCATGTTATCCCGGATGACGATATTACTGGCATCAAAAGCGTCATTGTTTCTGAAGACTGTGTCGAGGCTGAGTTTCTGCTGCGTCAGAAAATACGCATAAATTTTCACGAAATCAAGCAATAAATAGGAATCCCCGTAAATCACCAGAAAAGTATCATTTAAATAAGGCGCCGCATTCTTTAATGCGCCGGCTGTGCCCAGAGGTTCATCTTCCAGACTGTAGGTCAGATGCACGCCGTAGTTGCTGCCGTCGCCGAAAGCTTTCCGGATTTGGCCGCCAAGGTGCCCGATGCAGAGCACGATATCACTAATCTCATGGTCTTTAGGTAATTCGAGCTGATAAGCCAGGAACGGTTTACCCTGTATTTCTACCAGCGATTTGGGACGGTTTTTAGTCAATTCGCCGAGCCTGGTGGCCCTGCCTCCGGCCAGAATTACAACCTGGATTTTCATCTTCTTAATGCACCCTATAGAAAAGAATAAAATATGAATTAAATATCCAAACTATAGAGAAGCCGGAAAGAAATGTCAACAATTGGTTTGCTTCTTGAATTAGGCGGGGCTTTAACATACAATTCATTTAGCGGCAGTAAAACCGGCCGTAAAGATGAGGGTAGGTGATATGAGCAAATTCATTGAAAAATTACAACAGGTGCTGACGCCTCCGGTGCAGTCCATGGGTTTTATGACCGCTAAAGCGGAAACCGCCAGACCTAAAATACAGCTGGTGGTTAATATCACTGGAGCTAAAGCAAAATCTCAAATTAAAGATGGTCCGGACGCGGATGCGCTGCTGATTTCAAGTCCGGCAGCTGGCAATAACGAAAAAATAACCGGGATGCTGGCGGCGAAAGGCGATGCGGAAGAAGTCGAAAAAGCGGCTACAGCGGGCATTGATTTTGTGATTTTGCCGGACAGCGGCGCGGTACTGGCTTCTGATCAAAAACTGGGGAAAATCTTAAAAATAGAAGAATCTGTTTCCGATATCATGCTGCGCACCGTAAGCGATTTGCCGGTGGATGCGGTGCTTTTAGACGAAGCTAAGGAAAATGCCCTGATTTTGACCTGGAAAAGATTGATGCTCATCCGCCGGTTTGCAGTACTGGCCGGGAAACCGTTGCTGGTGGAAGTCCTGCCCGCGGTTACCGAAACCGAACTGCAGCAAATCTGGGATGCCGGTGTCAGCGGAATAATTGTCAAAACCGACGCAGAACAGGCGGATGCAGTCGCCGGAGATTTGCGGAAAATCATCGAAAAATTATCCTTCCCGTCTAAACGGAAAAACGAAAAAGGTATGGCGATTGTGCCTGCGGTCACGGTCGCTGCTGAAGCGCCTAAAGAAGACGATGACGATGACGGGGACGACGAATAGGATTATTTACGTTATGTTTCTATGTAATCTCCATCCCTCTCAGGCCATGGTCCCGGAGGCACGACGGGAGAGGGATTAAAGGGAGAGTGATAATTTCGATAGGCCGCAGAACCGCAGCCGGATAAAAAAGCCCCTCACGATTGTAAGGGGCTTTTTTGTTGGCTAAATTTTGATGAATTATATGCCTTATGCCCGGCTGTTAGGGCCGGATAGCTGCCAGGATTTGCCTTCGGTGGTGATGGAAGGGGCGATGACCATTTCCGCGTTATGGAATTCGCGGACGGTCGAAGCGCCGCAGAAGCCCATCGCGGTTCTGATGGCCCCGACAAAATTCTGGGTGCCGTTGGTGACCGAGGTCGGACCAAACAGAATCTGCTGCAGTGAAACGGTGGTGCCGACTTTGATGCGCGTGCCGCGCGGCAGGACGGGATTGGGGGTGGACATCCCCCAGTGATAACCGTGGCCGGGCGATTCGATAGCCTGGGCAAAGGTCGAGCCGAGCATTACGCCGTCGGCGCCGGCTGCCAGGGCTTTACAAACGTCACCGCCTTTTCTAAAACCGCCGTCGGTAATAATCGGCACGTAACGTCCGGTATCTTTCAGATAAACGTCGCGGGCGGCCGCGCAATCGATAGTCGCGGTGATTTGCGGAACTCCGACGCCGAGCACTTCCCTGGAGGTACAGGCAGCGCCGGGGCCAACCCCGACCAGCACGCCGGAAATCCCCTCTTTCATTAAATCGAGGCAGGCGGAATAACTGACGCAGTTGCCGACCACCACCGGAATCGGCACTGATTTGACCAGTTTGGAAAAAACCAGGCCTTCATAGCTCTTGGAAACATGACGGGTGGTGGTAACGGTAGATTGGACAAAGAGCAGATCCGCTCCTGCTTCTACAATCAATTGCGCGTACTTTTTAGTGTTGGTGGGCATGACCGTGGCGGCACAGACCGCGCCGGCTTTTTTAATCGCCCTGATTCTTTCGCCGATGAGGTTTTCTTTGATGGGGGCGGAATAAATTTTCTGCATCAGGGCAGTCACTTTCTCATTCGGCGTGTTGGCAATTTCACTGAGGACTTCGGCCGGATTTTCATAACGGGTCTGGACGCCTTCCAGATGCAGCACGGCCAGGCCGCCGAGTTTACTCATCAGAATCGCGAAATTGACGTCGGTAACGCCGTCCATGGCGGATGCCAGAATCGGGATATCGAGCTTGATATTGCCGATTTGCAGTGAAACATCGGTCTGTTCGGGGTTGACGGTCACGTCTCCCGGAACAATCGCGACTTCGTCGAAACCGTATGACGGTTTCAACTGTTTAAATTTTGGTGCTGTCATTTGTTTTCAGTCCTCATCAATCTTAAAATTTTTCCCATTCTCTAAATATTATTCTCAATATATCATCAAACTGCTGCCGTTTCAATGGGGATTCAACTAAAAAAGAAATGATTAATTGAAGCTAAACCGCTGCCCGGCAACCGGCCAATTCCTTAAACAGGGTTAAATTTTTGTTAATATCCCAGAGATTATCTTTCACTATATGAAGCTAGACTCGAAGACCACGGTGGGTTATAATGACGATACTAATGAATACTCTTTATATCGTGGCGACACCTATCGGCAACCTGGAAGATATCTCCCTGCGGGCGCTGCGCGTGTTGAAAGAAGTCAGGCTCATTGCGGCGGAAGACACGCGCAAAACCAGCCGGTTATTAAATCATTATCAGATTACCACGCCGATGACCAGCTACTACGAGCACAATAAACTGGTGAAGCTGAACCGCATGCTGGAATATCTGGAACAGGGGGATATGGCGCTCGTTTCCGAGGCGGGTATGCCGGGCATTTCCGACCCCGGGTACGAGCTGGTTGCGGCTGCCGTCGGCCAGGGGATACCGGTGGTGCCGGTGCCCGGGGCTTCGGCGGTGACGACGGCGCTGGCTGTCTCCGGCCTGCCGACAGACCGGTTTACGTTTTTAGGTTTTTTGCCTAATAAATCGTCCGCCCGGCGGCGGGTGCTGGAAACTGCGGCGGCGGAAAAGGGGACACTGATAATCCTGGAAGCACCGCACCGGGTACAGGATTCGCTTCAGGACATCTTGGATGTTCTCGGGGACCGCCGGATAGCGGCTTGCCGGGAATTGACCAAAATGCACGAGGAAATTTTCCGGGGAAACGTCAGTGAAGCCATAAAACATTTTGCCGCACCCATCGGTGAATTCACCCTGGTAGTTGAGGGGAATAAAGCCGAATCCCCCAAAGAACTTACCACCGAAATCTCACAAAAACTGCATGAATTGAGGGCATCCGGTGTGTCCGCCAAAGAAGCAATTGCGGCCGTGTCTGCGGAGACGGGGCTAACGAAACGGGAACTTTATAAGGCATGGCTGGAACAGCCTTAATGACTTTGGGCCGATTATAAGATATTATTAAATGGGGCGCCGCAAAAATCCGCTATTAATGATTAGCATTATCCGGTAACGGGCGCCTGCAAGATAAAAACGTATTAACGGGAGGCAAAAAGATGAGACGGGGATGTATTTCTCAGGGAAATATTAAATGCGATAGTTGCGGAATGATGGTTCCGTATGCGGGACGATATATGACGGTGGAAGAAGCGGACGGGGCGGAAACCAGCGAGGGCGGCGAAACTAAAAACTACTGTATCAAGTGCTGTGTCAAGAAAAAATACGCTGAGTACCGCGAAGAGAAAGGCGAAAAAGTATTAACCTTCTTCCACGAAGAGAAAAAACTCTCATAACGTTAATTTTTACGTAGGGTAGAGAACGATGAGCGAGAGAATCCTTGTTTGTGTTGCCTGGACGTATGCAAACGGTTTAGCGCACGTGGGCCATGTGGCGGGCGCTAACCTGCCGGCAGATATTTTTGCCCGTTATCACCGGATGAAGGGCAATGAGGTTTTGATGGTCTCCGGGTCGGACATGCACGGCACGCCGGTGACGCTGAAAGCGGAACAGGAAGGAAAAACCCCTGCTGAAGTGGCGATGTACTACCATACTGAATTCGTTGATGCCTGGAAACGGCTGGGATTTACTTTTGACCTTTACACGCACACCGAAACGCCTAATCATGCCGAGGTAACGCAGGATGTTTTCCTGACACTGCTGAAAAAGGGTTACCTTTATACCAATACTGTGTTGCAGGCGTACTGCCCGAAATGCGAACGTTTCCTGCCCGACCGCTACGTTGAAGGAACGTGTCCGTTTTGTAAAGGCAAAGGCGCCCGCGGCGACCAGTGCGATACCTGCGGCAAACCGCTCAACGCCAATGAATTGATTGAGCCGCGCTGCCGTTTGTGCGGCACAGCCCCGGTCTTTAAAGAAACGGAACATTTCTTTTTAAAACTGAGCGCATTCAACGAGCCGCTGCTGACCTGGGTTAAAGACCAGCTTCACTGGCGGCAGAATGTGATTAATTTCACCACGCATTACCTCCAGGAAGGGTTGAAAGACCGGGCCATCACCCGCGATATCGAGTGGGGGGTTCCCATCCCGGTCAAAGGTTTCGAAAGTAAACGCATTTATGTCTGGTTCGATGCCGTAATCGGCTATCTGGCTGCTTCCAAAGAGTGGGCGGCCCTCACCGGCGACCCGGAAAAATGGCGCGATTTCTGGCAAAAGGACTGCCGCAGCTATTATTTCATCGGCAAAGATAATATTCCTTTCCATACCATTATCTGGCCGGCGATGCTGATGGGTTACGGCGGGTTGAACCTGCCGTATGACGTTCCGGCGAACGAATTTCTGACGGTGGAGAACCAGAAAGGTTCGAAAAGCCACAACTGGGCGGTATGGATTAAGGATTATCTTGCCGGTTATGACCCGGACCCCCTGCGCTACATCCTCTCAATTAACATGCCGGAGAACAGCGATACTGATTTTTCATGGCATGAATATGTACGCCGCAACAACGATGAACTGGTGGCCACTTACGGCAACCTGGCACACCGCGTGTTGACCCTGACTTACCGCAATTTTGACGGCAAAGTCCCGGCGCCGGTGAATCTGGATGAAGACGACCGTCTGTTGGCGGCCCAGTGCGCGGAAGTTTTTGAAGAAGTTGACGACAGCCTGGCCCGCTGCCAGTTTAAACAGGCGCTGAACAAGGCCATGGCCCTGGCACATGAAGCCAACCGCTATCTGGACGGTAAAGCCCCCTGGAAGGCAATTAAGACCGACCGTCAGGCGGCGGCTAATTCTTTATATACCGCTATCGGCGCAATTTCAGCTTTAAAGACAATGCTCTCGCCATTCCTGCCGTTCAGTTCTCAAAAACTGCACGAATATCTGGGGTTTGAAGGCAAAATTGAAAATTCGAAATGGGAAATTTGCATTCCCGCACCGGGCCAAAAATTGATAGAGCCGAAGGCGTTGTTTACCAAGCTCGATGACGAGATAATCGAAAAAGAGACGCAAAAGCTCGGGCACTAATCACCAAGGATATCAAGCGATGCAGCTAACGGAAATATACGCCCCGATTCAGAAAGACCTTGCGGTTGTCGAGGAAAGACTAAAAGCCACCGGCACCGGGGAAGCGCCCTGGCTGGGTGATTTGTTGGCCCACGCACTGAAAGGCGGCGGTAAAAGGCTGCGGCCGGCGCTGGTGCTGCTCTCCGCCGGTTTTTACGATTATAACCTGGAACGGCTGATGCCGATGGCCCGGGCGGTCGAAATCATGCACCTGGCGACGCTGGTACATGACGATACAATCGATAATTCTTTTGTGCGCTGGGGCAGGCCGACCGTGAACAAAATCTGGGGGATGGAGAAAGCCGTGCTGCTGGGCGATTATCTTTTCGCCAAAGCCGGCGACCTGACGGCCAGCACCGAAAATCTCCGGGTAATTAAGCTGCTGCCGCAAACCCTGATGATCATCACTAACGGGGAACTGGCTCAATCGGCCAGCGCTTTCCAGCTGGGGCAATCCCGCGAACAGTATATTTTCCGGATTTCTTCGAAAACCGCCGCGCTTTTCGTCATGGCGGTGGAATCCGGGGCGGTCTTGAGCAAAGCGCCGGAAAAATCGATTCAAATCCTGCACGATTACGGGTATTATCTGGGTCATGCTTTCCAGATTATCGACGATATCCTGGATTTCACCGGCACGGAAGAGGAAATGGGTAAACCGGTCGGCGGCGATTTGGCGCAGGGCACGGTTACCCTGCCGACTTTAATGCTGATGGAAAAATACCCTGAGGATAACCCCGTTAAGAAAATGTTCGAAGGCGGCGACAAACAAAAGTATGTCCGGGAAACCATCGAGATGGTGCGGAATTCCACCATCATCGCGGAATGCTTCAACGTCGCCAACGAGTACTGTGAAAAAGCCTGCCGGAACCTGAAATCATTGCCGGAAAAAGAGGTCCGCGCTTCTTTGACCAGCCTGGCGGATTATATCGTTTCCAGAAGAAGATAACCATTTTCTAAATAATCAAGAGACAATACACAAGTATCAAGCAAACTGCGCGGGAATGATAAACCTTTTGATTGTCATTGTCGGGCTTGACCCGACAATCCGGAGATTTCATCCAATCTCATACAGAGGGATTTATCTTCCCTGATCGTTGCTTAGGAGGGGTTGCAGAATATTAAGCCCCGCCGTCCAGGGTACTGCCGTCCTGATATGTCTCGATTTTGTGGGTGGGCAGTGATTCTTTGAAACGGTCGATGATGTACTGACAGGCGGCAAAAGCTTCCCCGCGGTGGCCCGCCGCAACGGCTATCACCAGATTGATATCCCCGACATTAAGTTTACCGACCCGGTGGGTAAAAGCAATATTTTCCACCGCCCACTTTTCTTTGGTTTCCGCCGCGATTTTGTGCAATCCGGCGGTGGCTTTACCGGTTTTGTCCTGATACTCCACCGAAGCAACTTTCTTGCCGTGGGAATTATCCCGGATCAGGCCGACATACGTGGCCACACAGCCGCTGCCGCTGGTTCTGGCGCGGTTAATTACCTGCTCCGGCGAAATGGCTTTATCGGTAATTTCAATCAGGTCGGTCTTCATCAAACTCCTCCGTTGATAAATCAGGAATTAAGATAAAAGCAAGGGAGTGCTTGCGCACTCCCTTTTTTCCCTTTTACTTTGGTTCCGGTTTGGCCGGCGGTTCCAGAATAATACTTGCGGTGCCTCCGTCCGGCTGCGGTTTCAGAATCACCGTGGGGCCGGGTTGCGGCGTTTTAGCATCCGGCTGGTTGGTGTCTGTAGGTGCGGACTCGATAACTTTGGGCGCCAGCGTTTCGCCTTTAAACAACGCCTCCAGTTCGTCGGTGTCCAGAGTTTCTCTCGATATCAGCGCATCGGTTAATTTTGTCAGCATGTCCATATTTTCGGTCAAAACTTTTGTAGCTAAAGCAGAAGCTTCACTGATAATCCGGTCGATTTCCCGGTCGATTTCCAGAGAAGTCCTTTCGCTGTAATCCTTGGTCTCAGAAATTTCGCGTCCCAGGAAAACGAGTTCCTGTTTATCGCCGTACGTACGCGGTCCTAGTTTATCGCTCATGCCCAGGTCCGTCACCATTCTGCGGGCGTAACCGGTAGCCGACCGCAAATCACTGGAAGAACCGGAAGAAGCTTCCCCGTAGATCAGTTTTTCCGAACAGAGACCGGCTAAAGATACGGCGATACTGTCGGTCAGTCTGGATTTGGACCAATATGCCCTGTCTTCAGGCAGCATTCTGGTATAACCGCCGGCCATACCGCGGGCGATAATGGATACCTTATGCGGCGGGTCGGCATTCGGCAGCATTTTTGCTACCAGTGCATGACCTGCTTCGTGGTAAGCGGTTAGCTTTTTATCTGCGGCGCTCATCCGTTTGCTGCGTCTCTCCGGTCCCATGGCCACTTTATCAATGGATTCTTCCAGGTCAATCATTTCAATTGTTTTCTGACCCTTGCGGGCTGCGAGAATCGCCGCTTCGTTCATCAGATTGGCGATATCGGCGCCGCTGAAACCGGCCGTCTCTTTGGCCAGCGTATCCAGTTTCACCGAAGCCGCGAGGGGTTTATTTTTCGCGTGCACTTTTAATATCGCAGTGCGCCCGATGACGTCCGGCAAGTCCAGCACAACGCGGCGGTCGAAACGGCCGGGGCGTAAAAGCGCCGGGTCCAGAATATCGGGACGGTTGGTCGCCGCCAGGATAATAATGCTGGTGTTGGTATCGAAACCGTCCATTTCGGTCAGGATTTGATTCAAAGTCTGTTCGCGCTCGTCGTGGCTGCCGCCCAAACCTGCGCCGCGGTGCCGCCCGACGGCATCAATTTCATCGATAAAGATGATGCAGGGAGCATGGTGCTTGGCCTGGTCGAACAGGTCGCGGACGCGGGAAGCGCCCACGCCCACAAACATTTCGACGAATTCGCTGCCGCTGATGGAGAAGAAAGGCACACCGGCTTCACCGGCGATGGCCTTGGCGAGCAAAGTTTTACCGGTGCCGGGCGGGCCGACCAGTAAAATGCCGCGCGGAATACGCGCGCCGAGAGCGGTGAAACGTTCACGCGATTTCAGGAAATCAACGACTTCTCTGAGTTCCTGCTTGGCCTCATCCACGCCGGCGACGTCGTTAAACGTCACCTGCGGTTTATCGCCGGGGAACAGGCGGGCGTTGCTGCGCCCGAAACTCATCGCCTGGTTATTGGCGCCGCGCGCCCGGAAGAAAATGACCAGAATCAGGACCACGGCGATCGCCAGGAAGCCCCAGGTCAGAATGAGGCTCAGCCAGTCGATACCGGGAGCCTGAAAAGTCACATTTACGTATTGGGGGTCGAGATTCAACCCGGGAACCTGATAGATACTGACGCCGGTACCCAGATAACTGGAGTATTGCTGTCCGTTAGTGCCGACAATACTGAGATTCTGGCCTTGCACCGTAATTGATTTGATTTCATCAGCCTGCGACATGGTAACCAGGGTGCTGGGTGAAATCGGGGTCACGGTCGGGGCCGGTTTTGCTTTATATATCCAGACAATCAGCGCGATGCATAAAATAAAGATGATTAGATAGACAATGCTGATACTGCGAACTTTTGGCTGTTTCATTTTAACCTCTGTAAGCGCTAAGGCTCCATTTACATTATAACAAAAACCGAATCAAGATGAACAGCATCCGCGTTCGTACTTTCGTACAGGATTACATAATAATTAGTACTGCGAACGCTAAACTCATTGATTTTACTTTGTCCGACATGATATACTGCACGTATAAAGGCGTTGAAGGAGAAGAGTAAGAGTACTGAGAGCGCCCAGCGAGTCTGGCCAGGTGTGAGCAGACGCGTTCCATTCTCTGAAAATCCCTCCCGAGCTGCCAACCGAAAAGAATTATCTGAGTAGACTTGGCCGGAGCCGTCCGCCGTTAGCCGCGACGAGGGCATTCTTAAGTGTCCTGAAGGTTCTTTGGTGAACCTGAAAAGAGCGCCCCGGATATTCGGGGAAACAGGGTGGTACCGCGGGTTTTTGAGAATCCCGTCCCTCACAAGGACGGGATTTTTGTTTTTGTGTGAGGTGAATATGACAGGAGTGGCCAAATACCGGCAACTAAAATTAAAATATTTTATAAATTAGAAATTAGTCATTATTTGGTTATTGTTATTTGAAATTTGGAATTTTTTGAGTCTGGAGGTTGGATATGTTTGAATCGGTGAACAGTCGGGTGAATTTCCCGCAAAATGAAGAAAAACAGCTGGCATTCTGGAAACAGAATCAGATTTTTGAAAAGAGCGTGAAGAACCGGGAGGGTAAACCGCGGTTTGTGCTTTACGAAGGCCCGCCCACGGCAAATGGGAACCCCGGCATCCATCATGTGCTGGGTAGGGCATATAAAGACATCATCACCCGCTATAAAGTGATGAAAGGTTATTACGCGCCGCGCATCGCCGGTTGGGATACCCATGGTCTGCCGGTCGAACTGGAGGTGGAGAAACAGCTCGGGTTTTCCGGCAAATCTCAAATCGAGGCCTACGGCGTGCAGCAGTTCAATGAAAAATGCCGGGACAGCGTCTTTAAATATTTGAAAGAGTGGGACAACCTGACCGAAAGGATCGCCTACTGGGTGGACCTGGAAAATGCCTATGTCACGATGAACAGCACCTATATCGAATCGGTCTGGTGGGCCATCAAACAGATGTGGGATAAAGGGCTCATCTATCAGGGCTATAAAGTGACCCCGCACTGCCCGCGATGCGGCACATCCCTCAGTTCTCACGAAGTGGCGCAAGGCTATAAGGATGATACCGAAGACCCGTCGGTCTTTATCAAATTCCGCACGCACTTGAAATCGAAAAAAGAATCGCCTGAACTGGAAAAACTGCGTGAGCTGGTGGGCAGGAAAAAGGTCTATCTGATGGCCTGGACCACCACGCCATGGACGCTGCCGGGCAACACCGCCGTTGCGGTAGCGGCTAAAATGGAATACGCCATGGTGGAAAATGAAGGGGAATATCTGATTTTCGCGGATGCGCGCTGTCAGGCGGTCGGGCTCGGTGATAATAACGTAGTCGCTAAAATCATGGGCAAGGATTTAGTGGGAGTGGAATATGAACCTTTGTTCAATCCCCACGAATTCGGCGTAGAACGCCAGCGTTTCACCTCCGGTAACGAGCTAAAGCTGCAGAAACCGTTAAAAAGCCTGGTCTATCATGTCATCGCTGCTGATTTTGTCTCGATGGATGATGGCACCGGCATCGTGCATATTGCGCCGGCCTACGGCGAGGATGACTATCTGGCCGGTCAGGAGAACGGGCTGGATTTTGTGCATAATGTTGATTTGCAGGGCAAAATCATCGGCAGTTACCCGTTCGCCGGTAAATTCATTAAAACCGCCGACCCGCTGGTATTGGACAACCTGCGGGAGCGTGGGCTTCTGTTTAAAGTCGGGACAATCCGCCATACTTATCCTTTCTGCTGGCGGTGTAATTCCCCGTTAGTCTATTATGCCAAACAGAGCTGGTACATCCGCACCACCGCGGTCAAGGACGAGTTGATTAAAGGCAACGAGGAAATCAACTGGTATCCGGAGCATGTTAAAGAAGGACGTTTCGGGGACTGGCTGGCGCATAATGTGGACTGGGCTTTCTCCCGGGAACGCTACTGGGGTACGCCTTTACCCATCTGGAAATGCGAAAAATGCGGCAATTTCGAATGTATCGGCAGTGTGGACGAACTGAAGGGGAAACCGGATGTCAAAATGGATTCGATGGCCGCCCACAAACTGAAAAACGGCGAGTACGATTTACACCGGCCTTTCATCGACGATACCACTTTCACCTGCGGTAAATGCGGCGGGCAGATGAAACGTGCGCCGGAAGTGATTGACTGCTGGTTTGATTCCGGTTCGATGCCCTTTGCGCAGCTTCATTATCCTTTCGAGAACAAAGAGCTGTTTGATAAAGAACTTAAGGTTGCCGATTATATCTGTGAAGGTGTTGACCAGACACGCGGCTGGTTCTACAGCCTGCATGCGATTTCGACGGCGCTGTTTGACCGGCCCTGTTATAAAAATTGCATCTGTTTTGAATTGATTCTCGACGCCAAAGGCGAGAAGATGAGCAAGAGCAAAGGCAATGTCGTCAAACCAATGGATGTGGTCAAACTGCATGGCGCCGATGCCTTGCGCTGGTACTGCTATACTTCAGCCCCGCCCGGCAGCGTCCGGCGTTTTGATACCAAAATGGTGGCGGATATCACCCGGTCGGTAATGCTGACCCTGTGGAACGTCTATTCGTTCTTTGTCATGTACGCCAATATTGATAATTACCAACCGGACCCGGCGAAAACCGTAAAAGAAGTGCCGGAACTCGACCTGTGGATACTCTCCGAGTTAAACCAGTTGGTTACTGATGTCGATGCCGGTCTAAACGGCTATGACCCCACCGGGCCGGCCCGTAAAATCGAGGAATTTGTGGACATGCTGTCTAACTGGTACGTGCGCCGCAGCCGCCGCCGTTTCTGGAAGAGCGAGAGCGATACCGACAAGCTGTCGGCTTACAACACGCTCTATCACTGTCTGGTAACACTCTCGAAATTACTGGCGCCGTTCATGCCGTACCTGGCGGAAGAACTTTATCAGAACCTGGTGCGCTCGCAGGATAAAAATGCGCCCGTCAGCGTCCATCTGGCGGATTTTCCGGTCGCCGATACCGCCAAAATCAACCGCGACCTTTCCGCCGATACCCAGCTGGCGATGAAGGTCTGCAGCCTCGGCCGGGCGGCCCGCGCCCAGGCGAACGTCAAGGTACGCCAGCCGCTGGACCAGGCGGTCATCCGGGTAAACTCGGTGCGCGAAAGGGACGGATTGGTCCGTATCATGCCGCAAATTCTGGAAGAGCTCAATGTGAAAACGCTGGCTTTTGTTGATAAGGTAGAAGACCTGAATCTGCCCGACTTATGTGTCAGTGCGGAAGGTGAAGTTTCCGTAGCAATCCCCCGAACGGTCTCGCCGCAACTGGCCGAAGAGGGCCTGGCCCGGGAAATCGTTCACCGTCTGCAGACAATGCGCAAAACCGCCGGTTTTGAAATCGCGGATTATATCATCACTTATTATCAGGGCGACGATTACGTCAAACAGGTGATGAATAATTACACCGATTACGTGAAGCTGGAAACCCTGTCCCGCAGCCTCATCGATGGCAAACAGGAAGAAGGTGTGGCAACGGAAACGTTCAAGCTCAATGACCATACGGTTGTCCTGGGAATGAAGAAAGTTTAAGCACGGAAATTAAATTATTAGAAAAATGGGCTATCTCATTCAGGATAGCCCATTTTTTGTTCTGAACTGCTATAGGTATCCTGCTGACTGCCGAAAGCTGCCCGCTTACCGCTGAAAGCCCTCCATTGTCGTTCCTGCGAAAGCAGGAATCTTGAGCCCGAAGACGAAATACTTTCGACCTTAAGTCGAAATGTACATCAAACCAACCATGCCCCATATAGTCCATGAAATACGGCTAATAACCAAATATTTTACTGTAGGGTCGAGTTTCGAACTCGACCGCCCCGAATTTCTTATCACTCACCACTCATTACTCCGAACTCCTAACTGAAAACTGT
>Ga0187863_10001384_pt1 | contig 19492 bp, 20 predicted proteins | sample June2016WEW_11_1_FD_132975 | JGI IMG/M metagenome (GOLD analysis project Ga0187863, IMG submission 132975) | Peatland microbial communities from SPRUCE experiment site at the Marcell Experimental Forest, Minnesota, USA - June2016WEW_11_10 | ecosystem: Environmental > Terrestrial > Soil >... | reverse complement strand
CGCAGCAGAGAGGTTCTCGATCAGGCCATTGCGGAGCAGCTCCCACAGATCACGGCAGACAACGCGCTGGCGTGGTTCAGGTTCTCCGGATATGGTGTACACCTATGAGGGATATGCTCTAGGCGCCGGCCTGCTTTTCAGCCAGGTTGCCGATGAACGGCAGCTTGTAGCGCTCCCCCTTCAAGGCCTTGAGCAGGACAATCAGCCATGCCACAAAGAGGACCAGCATTCCCAACAAGAAGATGATCTGCCCGAGGATGGGAATGATATTGATAAAGCTGATCGCGAAGGCGGCAATGCCCAGGAAGATCGACTGCCAGGAGTGGAAGCGGATGTAGGAGTTCTTGTTATAGGGCTCGACAATCAGAAAAATGATCGCCGGGATGATGGTGACGTAGGCCAGCGCGCCGGCGGCATTGTCGGACAGACCCGACTGGGCCGGCTGGGAAGGGGTGGGATCGACTTGAGTGGGTTCGGGCACGGTGGCTCCTTTGCGATTGAGTTCAAACTTCCGTGGTGGTTTACCCCGGTTTGCGACAGAGTGGAACGCAGGGGGAGTTGCGAACCGCGAGTAACGAACCGAAGAAGAACACGGCCGCCGCGTCAAGGCCGCTGTTGCGCTTGCTTTGGCCTTCGGGTTGTTACCCGTTGGCCTGCTTCTCGGCAAAATCGCCGACGACCGGAATCTTGAAACGCTGGCCGTTGAACGCCTTGATCATCACGATGAGCCAGAGGATGAAGAATGCGAGGCCCACCAACGGACTCAGGAAGAACACCAGCCAGCCGATGACGGGTATCCTGCCGATAAAATGGAATGCAATGTCGATCACAATCCAGGCGATGCACAGGAAGATGGACTGCCAGGAATGGAAGCGAACGACGGGTTTTTGGTTGTAGGGCGGGACGACCAGGAAGATGATCGCCGGGATGAGTAGGATGTAGGCAAGGCCGGAAGCGGCGTTGTCGCTAAGGCCAGTTTGCGGAGTTTCTTCGGGCATTTTAGCTCCTTTGAAGTTGAGGTCGAACCTAGTGTGATGACTTACCAAGCCTTGCGGCGAGCAAGACCCTCGGAAACAAAGCCAGCTGCGAGGGTCAACCGCCTGGCTCCCGTGTACCGGCCGTTCAATAGCTTGCTGGGTCGCGGGGCCAATTACTTGTTGGCCATGCGCTCGGCGAGGTTGCCAATAATCGGGAGCTTGAAAAGTCGTCCGTTGATAGCTTTCACCGCGCACAAAAGCCAAATGGCCAACCAGGCAACGTCGATCGCCGGCCAGATCAGATGCAACCCGAAAAAGCCGGCGGGCAGGCGCGGCACCGCGATCCCCAGGATAGTACCAACTACGACATCGATGACGAACGACACAATGATGAGGAAGATGGACTGCCAGCAGTGAAAGCGCACAAAGAAGCGCGCGTTATATGGCGGTAGGAAGAGAAATACAACCGCCGGCAGGAAAGTGATGTAGGCGATAGCGTCAGCGCCACTGTCGGAGAGGCCAGGGTGGTTTGGATCGGACATCGTGGTTCCTTTCGTGGTCGGGACTGAAGTGCGAAATCGCGTGTTCCAGGTTCAAGCCAGACCGGGCAACCGAGGAAGATTCAGGACTCGGGAGCGCGTAAAAAAGCGTTAACCGGGAATACAACAAGAAAACTGCTGATGAGGACGGTTGTCAAGAGCAATCTTCGCGAGGGCGCGCGGATTGTTGCTGGAAGAGTGGCCGTCGCCTGCATTTTCGGTCATTTTCACGCTGCGGGCTGCCTTGAAGCGCGGCTCGGGGCCAGCGCTGGAGCTCCGGCGACGCCCGCAAACCTGAGCGCCGGCAGTTCAGCCGGCCGGAGCCCGGCCATCTCCGGAAGGCTCAAATCGATCCAGCAGCCGAGGATCGTTGTTGCGCACGTTTCCCAAGCGGGCGCTTACCGGCCAGGCAAGCATCTCTTCTGCCGGGAAAGGACGGAGCAGGTCCATGGGCGGCCTGGCCGAGTCGCCGGGCAAAAGCCAGCGCGGGTAATCGCGGACTGCGAGAATCGCCGGCATCCGGTTGTGGATGGGCGCCATCAGCTCATTTGGAACCGTGGTCAGGATGGTGAAGGTCTCCAGGGCCGCGCCCTCCCTGGGCTGCCTGCGCTCCCACAGGCCGGCCATGGCATAAGGCTCCCCGCTCTTCAGGGCAATCGCAAAAGGCTGCTTGGTTCCGGCGTTCTGCCGCTGCCACTAGTAGAAGGCATCGGAGGGCACCAGGCAGCGGCGCTTCTTCACGGCCTCCCGGTAGGCGGGCTTTGCGGCTGCCTCCTCGGCGCGGGCGTTGATGGTGCTATAACCGATTGCTGGGTCTTTGGCCCAGAAGGGTACCAATCCCCAGCGCAGCAGGGCAATCTCCCGCTTGCCAGAGTCGCCGCCGGAGTCGCGACTGAGTCGTACGATGGGTTGCACGCTCCGCGGCGCTGCGTTGTAGCTGGGTGGAAACCACGGCATCTCGCCGAGCTCCACGCCAAACCAGTCGGCGATAACCTACTGCGTTGATCCACAGGCAAATCGGCCGCACACAATTCACAGGATATTGAATCCGCCCCATTGGAAGCCAACAGCGAAACTGATCCCCGCCGCAAAAGTCCGCCGCGGCGGACGGCGAGGGTAGGGCACCCGGCGGCCGCAGCGGCTGCGACCGCGCGTCATCCAATACAATGGGGCTTGGGAGCAGGAATGATGCCACATACGGTGTTTTGCGTTCGCAACAAGAGGGAGATGGAGGGTTTGGACGAGCCGCCCTTCGACTCGGAGTTCGGTCAGAAGATCTTCAAGAACGTCTCAAAGGCAGCCTGGAGCGAGTGGGTCGACCGGCAGAAGATGCTCCTGAACGAGTACCGTCTGCAGCCCTGGACCCCGCAGGCGCAGCAGTTCCTGGTGGCGCAGATGGAGGAGTTCTTCTTCGGCGCGGGCTCCGCCCTGCCCTCGGAGTTCGTCCCCCCGGAGCACTGAGGCGACCCCGGCAATCATCCAGTCCCCCCGCTGCGACGCCGGCGGGCGGTCCTATTCAGTGCCGCCGCGGGAAGGCGTAACTGCATCGCGCTTCACCAGCAGGATGGTGACATCGTCCTCATTGAAATCCGCGTCGACCAACGACTTCAAAATGAGCATCGTCCTTCCCGAACGGTCAGCCATCGCATCGCGCAAACGGTTTTCGGCATTCTCTCCGGAGATGGAATCGGTAAGTCCATCCGTGAAAACCAGCAGTGCGCCGCCGGGAGGAAGGAGAGCTGTGCGAGCTTCATATGCCGCATCGGGAAACAGTCCAAGCGGCATGCCGGTAGCTTCCAGCGCTGTCGCCGCTCCGGAACCGAAGACAATCGGGGGGTTGTGGCCGGCATTCACGTAAGTCAACTCTCCCGAATCGCGGCTCAGCGCAATGAACACAGCGGTCGCAAAGCGATCGCTTGGGGTATAGCGGCATAAGTGCCTGTTAATCTGCCCAGCCAACGCCAGAAGATCCGTCTCAAAATTCGCGCCGCTTCTAACGAGAGCCTGTATGTTCGCGGCCAGCAGGGCCGCCGGCATCCCTTTTCCAGACACATCTGCCACCGCGAAAAGCGTTCGCTTGCCCGCCAGCTCGATGACATCGAAGTAGTCGCCGCTCACGTCGAGCAAGGGCTTGTAGAACGTCTCTATTTGATAGCCAGGCAACGCATCGACCTTAGTCGGGGTAAGCGTCTGCTGGATTTGCCGCGCGGCAACCTGGTCGGCTTCAAGCTGGGTCTTGCGGAAGAATTCCGAAGTCAGCATGACGTTCATGAGCCCGCCGCCGGCGGCGTATAACAGAAGCGCAATGGGAAAGACCAGGATCTGATCGTGCGGCCACATCAGGGGCCACGCCAGAGACCGAAACCAAATGCAATAAATGGCATATCCCTGGAGCAAGTACCCGACCCATGTGACGATGCGTTTCGACCGGGGCATCTCGCGGATCCAGTTCCTGCCGGCGTACCGGGAGAGGCGGCGGATCGTGCTGGTGAATTCGTCGAGTCTTGCCTTGGGGACGCGAGACTGCATGGCGGAAGTCTATCAAGACGCTGAGGCCTGGTGAAAGCTCGGTTTGGCCGCACCCGCAAGTGACTCCCGCCCGGCCCATTGGCGGTTTTCTGATTGTGTCTGGATCGCTGGCGACCAAGCGGATAGTCGATAGCCCAGGCTCCGGATCGCAGCCCCAGCCCTGCTGGTAGAATGGAGCTTGCCGCACGGTGCGGCGACTCGCCTACCTTGAGCCCCCAACCCCGTGGCCTCTTTGGGCCGAACCAAGAGAAGGAAAGATCCTCCCTGTGACCCAGACGATACGCAATATCGCCATCATTGCCCACGTAGACCACGGAAAGACGACGCTGGTGGATGCCATGCTGCGCCAGTCGGGAACGTTCCGCGCCAACGAGCAGGTGGCCGACCGGGTGATGGACTCGAACGAACTGGAGCGGGAGCGCGGCATCACCATCCTGGCCAAGAACACGGCCATCGTTTTTGCAGGCGGCAAGATCAACATTGTGGATACTCCGGGCCACGCCGACTTTGGCGGCGAAGTGGAGCGCGCGCTCAAGATGGTGGACGGCGTGATGCTGCTGGTGGACGCGGCCGAGGGGCCGCTTCCGCAGACGCGCTACGTGCTGGCCAAGGCGCTCGAGGCCAAGCTGCTGCCCATCGTGGTGATCAATAAGGTCGACCGCCCCGACGCCCGCCCGCAGGAGGTCCTTAACGAGATTTACGATCTTTTCATCGACCTGGACGCGGATGAATCGCAACTGGATTTTCCGGTTCTCTACGCGGTGGCCAAGGCGGGCACGGCGACTCTCGATCCGGCCACGCCCGGCGTGAATCTGCAGCCGCTGTTCGAGACCATCGTCTCCACCATCCCCGCGGCCACCGGCGACGCCGAGGGCACGCTGCAGATTCTGGTCACCAATCTCGATTACTCCGATTACTTTGGCCGCATCGCCATCTGCCGCGTCTTCCAGGGCACGCTGCGCGCCGGCGACGATGTGACCATCTCCAAGCGCGACGGCAGCTTGCAGAAGACGCGCATCACCAAGCTCTTCACCTTCAGCGGCCTCAAGCGGAAGGAGATAGCCGAGACCACCATGGGCGACATTGTGGCCGTGGCCGGCGTCGAGGGCATCACCATCGGCGAGACCATTACCAGCGTCGAGAACCCCTCCCCGCTGCCGTTGATCGTCATCGACGAGCCCACCATCGCCATTCAATTCAGCGTGAACAACTCGCCCTTTGCCGGGCGCGAGGGCCAGTACGTCACCAGCCGCAACCTGCGCGAGCGCCTGGAAAAGGAGCTGCTCACTAACGTCAGCATCCGCGTGGAAGAGACCGGCTCGCCGGACAGCTTCAAGGTGCTTGGCCGTGGCGAGTTGCAACTGGCGATTCTGATCGAGATGATGCGCCGCGAGAGCTTCGAGCTGATGGCCGGCCGCCCGGAGATCGTCACCAAGACCGTGGACGGCGTACGCATGGAGCCGGTCGAGCATCTCACCATCGACGTGCCCGAGGCCTTCACCGGCGTGGTAATCGAGAAGCTGGGACCGCGCAAGGGCGAGATGAACAAGATGCACAATCACGGCTCGGGCCGCGTGCGCATGGAGTTTCGCGTGCCCAGCCGCGGCCTGATCGGCCTGCGCAGCGAGATGCTCACCGAGACCCGCGGCACCATCGTGATGAATGCGCTCTTCGACGGCTACATTCCCTACCAGGGCGAGATTCCGCAGCGGCCCACCGGCGCGCTCATCGCCGATCGCCTGGGGTCGACCACCACCTATTCGCTAAACGGCCTGCAAGAGCGCGGCATTCTCTTTGTGGGGCCGGGCGTCGAGGTTTACGAAGGCATGATCGTCGGCGAGCATTCGCGCGACAACGACCTCGACGTGAACGTGGTGCGCGAAAAGAAGATGACCAACATGCGCGCCTCGAACGCCGATGAGGCCATCCGGTTGGTTCCGGTCAGGACTCTCAACCTGGAGCAGGCCATCGAATTTATCGCCGAGGACGAGATGGTCGAGGTAACTCCCAAATCGCTGCGCCTGCGCAAGAAGATATTGCAGCAGAACCGCCGACCCAAGCGGTGGGAGAAGAACGCCTTGTAGCCGGCCCGCCCGTTTGATAAGCTCCTTATCGTATGGGCGGCTTGGTTCTTGACATCTATATCGAGTTTTTCTTCCGGACGATTGTGAATCTCATCCGAAGAATCGGAACCAGCGAATGGCCAGTTTTCACGGCGATTGTCTCCAAATCGGAACGGCGCGACGCTGCCACCGGATGTACCGTCATTGTTATTCACTACAAGTATCGCAACGCGGACATGCGCTGGGAAGGGACACACAAAGAGCCGTTCATCTTTGGTAACTACGCGGAGGCCTATCTGCACCGCTTCCCCGGCGGGTCCGAGTTCCCCATACGCGTAAATCCCAAAGACCCCTCGCACTCCATCCCTGCAAATCGAAAAATCGTTTTTACTCCGGTAAAGTAGCGCCGAGTACCTTTTGCGCCCGCGCCGCGCGCCATGCGGCCAGCAGCAAGTCCATCCGACGCCATGGCAATGAACTGTCAAGAAGCCGCCGGAGTTGGTAAAGTGGATGCAACGCCGATTCGCGGCGCGCGCTGGGCTACGTTGACAGGCGAAGCCCAGAGCAACCGGAGTTTCTCATGAAGAGCTGTCGCATTCTTGTTGCGCTGATGCTGCTTGCCGGTATGGCGGGCGGAGCGTTTGTTGCCGCGCAGGCCGCAGAGCGGCCCTGGTCGGAGCGCGCGGCGAATGCGGCCATCGAGCGCTGGCCGGATGGCCGCTTTGCGCCTGCCGGCGCGCGCTGGGTGTGGAACTACGAGCTGGGCACGCTGCTGGAAGGCATGGACGCCGTGTGGTTGAATACTGCCGATCCGCGCTACTACAACTACATCAAGAGCTCGGTCGATCAGTTTATAACTCCCGATGGCGCGATTCCCACCTTCAAGCCGGAAGAGAATCAGCTTGACAGCATTCTGCTCGGACGCCAGCTTCTGCTGTTATACGGAGTGACGCAGGATCCCCGCTACGCAAAGGCCGCCGCGCTGCTTTACCAGCAGCTTGTCCATCAGCCGCGCACCCCCTCCGGCGGATTCTGGCACAAGCAAAGATACCCGAATCAGATGTGGCTGGACGGGCTTTATATGGCCGAGCCTTTCTATGCCGAATATGCCGCCACATTCCATCGTCCAGAAGCATTTGAAGATATTACTCATCAGTTCGCGCTGATGGACGGGCACGCGCGCGATGCTAAGACCGGCTTGCTCTATCACGGATGGGATGAGTCGAAGCAGGAGCGCTGGGCCGACAAGCAGACCGGGCTTTCCTCGCAGTTTTGGGCCCGCGGCGTGGGCTGGTACATGATGGCGCTGGTGGATACGCTCTCGTATTATCCCGAGGACGATGCGGGGCGGAAGCAATTGATCGAGCAACTCAATCGGGATGCGGCCGCCGTGGCGCGCTACCAGGATGGGGCCACCGGGCTTTGGTATCAGGTGCTGGATAAGGGCCAAGAGAAGGGGAATTATCTGGAGTCATCCGCCTCCTGCATGTTTGTCTACGCGCTGGCCAAAGGAGTGCGACAGGGCTATCTTCCGCAGAGTTACCTCGCCAACGCGGAGCGCGGTTACAAGGGCGTTCTAACTCATTTCATCGAGACCGGAGCTGGGGACTCGGTATCGCTTACCGGAACGGTGAAGGTCGGGGGCTTGGGCGGCGATCCTTACCGCGACGGAAGTTATGCCTATTACATCGGCGAGAAGACAGCTACGAACGATCCCAAGGGAGTGGGCGCGTTTCTGCTGGCCAGCGCGGAGATGGAGAACGCCACGGATGCAAAACTCGGGCGCGGCGTCGCGGTGCTACTGGACGGCTGGTTCAGCAGCCAGAAGCGGACCGACGCATTCGGCCAACAGGTCTACTTTCATTACAAATGGGACGACTGGAGCAACAGCGGTTATTCGCTGTTCGGTCATATCTTCCGCAACTTCGGCGCGGAGACCAAGACTCTTTATGGGGCGCCCACGGCTGCGGCGCTAAGTCAGGCGCAGGTTTATATCGTCGTCTCGCCGGACATTCCCATCAAGAACCCCAATCCGAATTATGTGCGGCCGGAAGATGCGGCGCAGGTTGCCGAATGGGTCAAAGGCGGAGGCGTGCTGATGATTCTGGCCAACGATCCGGCGAATACCGACCTGGAGCACCTCAATCTGATGGTCGATCCATTCGGCATTCACTTCAACAGCGTTCTGCGCAAGCACGTGCTGGGCGATTCGTATGAAATGGGGAAGCTCGCGGTTCCCGGCGGCGGTCCCATCTTCCGCAATCCGCACACTTTGTTTATGAAGGATGTATGTAACATCTCGGTCAAGTCTCCGGCCGTTTCTTTGTTCCAGGACGACGAAGGAATCCTGATGGCCACGGCGAAGTACGGCAAGGGAACCGTCTTCGCCACGGTCGATCCCTGGCTCTATAACGAATATACCGATGGCCGCAAGCTTCCCGCCGGGTACGACAATTATGCCGGGGGCAAGGAACTCGTCCGCTGGATCCTCGCCCAAGTTGGCAGCAAATAGGCCGCGCTTGCGGCATGGGCGGTGTTTGCCCCCCGAACGGCTTTCACGTGGGGATGAACCTCGGCCAGGCCAAAGTCGCCGGGAAGTCCTATCTCCGCGCCCTGCTGCGCTGTACCGACAACGTCAACCTCATGAATGCCGACGCCGAGGCCCGCATCCTGCCGGGAGGCCTGGGAACTACCCGCAAGCGCATAGGGCATGCGCGCGGCCTTCGTGGAACTAGGCTGGCCGAACTGGACTAGAATACTGTGCAATAGGGATTGCTCCAAGCTAAGGAGGGGCCGTGCCGGTTTGGATCGAAATTATCGTCGCCCTGCAACTCACCGCGACTGTTGTCCTGCTCTTGGTTATTGTCTTCTTCCGCGGCATTGGAGGCAGCCGAGACCTGAGAGCCCTTTCGCAGAGAATTGAGCAGCTGTGTGATTTGGGTGGCAACGCAGACTCAAAGATCGATCAGCTGACGACAAGGCACGATCAATTCGCGACTGCCTCAGCCCAATCCACATCGAGTCTACGAACAGAGCTACTCGCAGCGTTGTCTACTGAATTCTCTAATCTTCGGCAAGAGGTCGTAAATTCGATTACTCAAATCGGGGGCCAGACCCGAGCGACGCTCGAAGAACTGCGAGCCTCGACTAATGGGCGGCTCGACAAGCTCACCGGAGACTTGACTGCCCAACAAACAAACCTGAGAGATTCGATCAACTCTCAGCTCAGCGGCTTTCATGGAGAGGTGACCAGTAGATTCAATGAGTTTCAGAAGACACAAATCGATCAGGGAAGCACATCTAGGGAAGCCATCGACGGGACACTATCGAGATTGGGGAGAGACATCCGCGAAGCCGTCAATGAGCTCAAGTCGGACGTAACTAACCGCATTAACGACATGGCCCAACAGACGACGGCACTGAGGGAAAGCGCGGAATCACAGCAGACCACGCTCCGCCAAACAGTAGAAGAGCGGCTCGATAGGCTCAACGAATCAAACGCAAAGAAACTCGATGAAATGCGGGAAACTGTGGATGAGAAGCTTCATAAGACGCTGGAGAGCCGCCTGACGGAGAGCTTTGGCGTTGTTACGGAGCACCTCGGCAGGGTCCAGTCAGGGTTAGGAGAGATGAAGGAGCTTGCGTCCGGAGTCGGGGACCTAAAGCGCCTATTGACCAACGTACGGACACGAGGGACAGTGGGAGAACTCTGGGTGGAAATGCTGCTTGAGCAAATGCTGGCCCCAAACCAATTTGTGAGAAACGCGCATATCAAGCCAGGAAACAGGGAGTCCGTCGAGTTCGCAGTCCGCATTCCTAATAGCGATGGAACTGAAGCGTTATTACCGATAGACGCAAAATTCCCCAAAGAGGACTGGGAGCGCCTTGAGGATGCCATTTCAAGGGACGACAAGGAGGCGGCAAAGGCTTGTCGCAAAGCGCTGTTGTCAAGAATTAAGGCCGAGGCCAAGAAGGTCTCCGACCTTTATATTTCTCCTCCCGCCACTACGGACTTGGCAATTCTGTGTGTCGCTACCGAGGGTTTATATGCCGAGGTGCATCGCGAGCCAGGATTTGTCGATGAACTTCGCTCTCAATTTCGGATACTCATTGCAGGGCCGACCACACTCAGTGCGATTCTTAGCAGTCTGCAAATGGGGTTTAAGACCCTTGCAATCCAAAGGAAGGGCTCGGAGGTCTGGAACCTGCTCGCTGCAACGAAAAGCGAATTTGGGAAATTCGGTGTCCTTATGAACAAGATCGAAAAGCAGGTCGGAACCGTCCAAAATACCCTCCAGGAAGTAGGACAACGGACCCGAGCAATCAACAAGACGCTAAGTGCGGTTGAGGTGCTTGAGATGGGGCCGCAGAAGACAGCCCCGCTTCTCGATCTTGGCGTCGAAAGCGAAGAGGAATTCGGGGACCAGCCAGAAGAATAAGGCGGACTGACGCATTGAGAATCGGCTCTGCGATACCCCACTTCGCCTAATGTACGCCTTTCCGCTGTGCATTTTCCGCCAGTTGTCGAAATCTATACGCCCGAGCGGCTGGGCGAGTTCTTCTTGAACAGCGCAATGGATCGGGAAGGTTGCCTGAAAGCCCTCAAGGACGTGGAGCAGATGGGCATTGACCCGGACCCGATCGACCACCTCCGCGGGCCGGATTGAGCCGCTCCCGGCCCCGCCAGCCGCACCCGCCATCGACTACAATTGCCGGTATCCCGGTCGTGGAGGCTCGCCCTGATTGCCGCGCTTGTGACCCGTCTCGATCCCGCCGCCCATCTGCTCCAGGTCCGGCTTGGGGATCTGGCGTCGCGGGCGGCCGCATATCTGGCGTTTGCGCCCCAGAACGGCCTGCGCCACTACTTGAAGGCGATGCAGACCACCGACCAGACCTTCAAGGGGCTCTACCACTGGAACTTGTTTGACGCGGCGGTGCTGCTGCCCTACTTCGCGGTGATGATCGTTCTGTCGCTCTACGGCGTCCACCGCTACACCATGTGCTACCTCTACTTCAAGCACCGCAAGAACTACCATCCCGATCCGCCCCGCCGCTTCGACGAACTACCGCGGGTGACCGTGCAACTGCCCATCTTCAACGAGCAGTTCGTCATCGACCGCCTGATCGAGGCCGTCTGCGCCATTGAGTACCCGCGCGAGAAGCTGGAGATTCAGGTGCTGGACGACTCGACCGACGAAACCCAAGCGGTGGCCTCCACAATTGTCGAGCGCTACGCCGCGCTGGGCTACCCCATCGTCTACATTCACCGCACAAATCGCCACGGCTACAAGGCCGGGGCTCTGGACGCCGGCCTCAAAATCGCCAAGGGCGAGTACGTGGCCATCTTCGACGCCGACTTTGTGCCCCCGCCCGACTGGCTGATGAAGGTCGTCCACCACTTTGCCGAGCCTGAGATCGGCATGGTGCAGACGCGTTGGACGCACATGAACCGCGACTACAGCATGTTGACCCAGATCGAGGCCATCCTGCTCGACGGCCACTTTGTGCTGGAGCACGGCGCCCGCGTCCGCTCCGGCGACTACTTCAACTTCAACGGCACCGCCGGCATGTGGCGCATCCAGGCCATTGCCGACGGCGGCGGCTGGCAGCACGATACCCTCACCGAAGACACCGACCTCAGCTACCGCTCGCAACTGGCCGGCTGGAGGTTCAAATACCTGCCCGAGGTCGAGTGCCCCTCCGAACTGCCCATCGAGATGACCGCCTTCAAGACCCAGCAGGCGCGCTGGGCCAAGGGCCTCATCCAGACCAGCATCAAGATGCTGCCCAAGATCTTTCGCTCCGATGTGCCGCGGCGCATCAAGGTCGAGGCCGTCTACCACCTCACCGCCAACATGAGCTATCCGCTGATGGTCATCATGTCCGCGGCGCTGATTCCGGCCATGATCTGCCGCTTCTACCAGGGCTGGTTCCAGATGCTGCTCATCGATGTGCCGCTGTTCACCGCCTCCAGCTTCTCCATAGCCGTCTTCTACCTCATGAGCCAGCGCGAGCTCTATCCCAAGACCTGGATGAAGACCTTCCTCTATCTGCCCTTCCTGATGGCCCTGGGCATCGGCCTCACGGTCACCAACACCAAGGCGGTGATGGAGGCTTTGTTCGGCATCAAGAGCGCATTCGTCCGCACCCCCAAGTACCGCGTGGCCAAGAAGGGCGAGAAGTCCCAGGCCGCCAAGTACCGCAAGCGCCTGGTGCTGGCTCCCTGGATCGAGATCTTCCTCGGCTTCTATTTCTTCGCGGCCATCCTCTATACCTTCTCGAACCATAACTACTTCACCGCGCCGTTCCTGATTCTGTTTGTCATCGGCTACTGGTACACCGGCCTGATGAGCCTGCTGCAAGGGCGCTTCGAGCGCTGGCGCACCGGCGCCGCCGCCAACACCGACGAATCCAGTCCCAAGCCGTTCCCGGTGGGGGTGTGACTGCAACCTTTTACAAAGAGTGCATGATGCAAGCCAATGCGAATCAGTTACCGCCTTACTTTCTGCTGATAGTGCCCACGGTCATGGTGGGCATTCTTTGCTTCATATCCTTCCTCTCCGGCGTCCTCAGCGGATGGCAGAAGTTATCGCAGCGTTTCCGCGCACAATCGGAGCCGTGCGGAGAAACCAAGAGCGCCGGGCCGTTTCCGTACACGGTTTACACACGTTACTGGTCCCATTACAACAGCATGATCCGCATGACCGCTGCCGAGGATGCCCTCTATCTTTCTATGATCTTTGTCTTCCGCATCGGTCATCCTCCACTGCGCATCCCATGGAGCGAGATTGAGTTCGGCAGGACGAAGTTCCTGTGGCGCTCGTACGTGGTCCTCACCCTTGGCGAGCAGGAGCGCATCCCCATGCGCATCTCCGAGCGCATGGCGAGCAAACTGGGAATCCTGGAACGTGTGCCGAGTTAAGTGGCGGGGTCAAACCGGCATCGGGCGAGGTGCAGGGAAGCAGGAGGCCGCCGCGCTCATCCCACAGCCCTGCATTCCGCCAGCCCGCCGCCCGGCGCGCGATTTTCCGCGCCGCGCCCGTCCTCCTGTACACTGGAATCTCTACGGCCATGAGCACCAAATACCCAATCGGAATCCTGGGCGCGACCGGAATGGTCGGCCAACGCTACATTCAGCTTCTTGAGAACCATCCGTGGTTTGAGATCGTCTGGCTGGCGGCCAGCGACCGCTCCAGCGGCAAGCCCTACGGCGAGGCCGCGAAGTGGCGCCTGGATACTCCGCTGCCCGACCGCATCGCCGGCATGACCGTCGCCCCGGCGGAGCCCGAGGGCGCGCCAAAGATCATCTTTGCCTCGGTCGATGCGGCAATTGCCCGCGAACTGGAACCGCGCTTCGCCGCCGCCGGCTGCGCCGTGATCTCGAACTCCAGCGCCTTCCGCATGGCTCCCAACGTGCCGCTTGTGATCCCGGAGATCAACGCCGAGCACCTTCATCTGATCGATGCGCAGCCCTCGCGCGCCGAGTCGGGCGGCTACATGGTAACCAACCCCAACTGTTCCACCATCGGCCTGGTGATGGCGCTCAAGCCCATCGAGGAGCGCTTCGGCATCGAGCAGATTTTCGTCTCGACGATGCAGGCCGTGAGCAGCGCGGGTTATCACGGCGTTGCGTCGATGGACATTTTGGGCAACGTGGTACCGTACATCGGCAGCGAAGAAGAGAAGATGGAGGCCGAAACTCTCAAGCTGCTGGGCAAACTGAAAGGCCAAGAGGTTACTCCATTGGCTGCGCGCATCACTGCTCATTGCAACCGGGTCGCGGTCGAGGATGGCCACACGGAGTGCGTTTCGATCAAGCTGGCGAAGCCAGCCACACGCGAGGAGATTCTGGCTGCCTGGGCGGATTTCCGACCGCTGGCCGGTAAGGAGCTGCCAACCGCTCCCGAGCAGCCGGTTCAGTGGGCTCCGCAGAACGATCGGCCGCAGCCGCGCCTGGACCGCAATCGGGACAAAGGCATGGCGGTGACGGTCGGACGGCTGCGTCCCTGCGGTTTGCTCGATTGGAAGTTTGTTGTGTTGTCGCATAACACGGTTCGCGGGGCGGCCGGTGCGACCATCCTGAACGCCGAACTGCTGGCAAGCCTGGGCAAGCTGGAGCCCGCGGCCTTTCAAGCGAGAGGAAACCCGGTAGGAAGATTCGCATGAGTCTGGTGGTGATGAAGTTTGGCGGCACGTCGGTCGAGGATGCGGCCGCCATCGGCCGCACCGCGGCCATCGTGGCTGGCCGCCTGGCCATAGGCAAGCAGCCCGTGGTCGTGGTCAGCGCCATGGCCAAGGTGACCGACCAGTTGCTGCGCGCCGCCGCCGCCGCCGCGCAAGGCGACCGCGTGGGCGCTTTGGCTATTAGTTCCCGGCTGCGCTCGCGCCATCGCGACACCGCCGCCGAGCTCGTCAAAGACCCCTCCGGCTCCGCCGAACTGATCGCCTTCATCGACCAGAAATTCGACTCCCTGGATGAGGTTCTGCGCGGCCTGGCGGCTATTCTCGAGCTTACCCCGCGCATCTCCGACCTGATCGTCAGCTACGGCGAGCGGCTCTCCAGCCGCATCGTTGCCACGGCCTTCCTTGAATGGTGCATCGACGCAGCGCACGTGGACGCGCGCGAGATCATCGTTACCGACTCGCAGTTTCAGAAGGCCGCCCCCCAGGACGCCATCATCGACAAGCGCGCCCAGAACACGCTGCTCCCGCTCACCAGCTTGGGAAAGGTGCCGGTGATGGGCGGCTTCATCGCCTCGAACGAGGCCGGCATAACCACCACGCTGGGCCGCGGCGGCTCCGACTTCACCGGCGCCCTGCTCGGCGGCGCGCTCTCCGCCGATACCATCGAGATTTGGACCGACGTGGACGGCATCATGACCGCCGATCCCCGCATTTGCCCCGACGCCCTGCGCGTCAAGGTCATCAGCTTTGAGGAGGCGGCCGAGCTGGCCTACTTCGGCGCAAAGGTGTTGCATCCGGCCACCATCCTGCCGGCGGTCAAGAAGAATATTCCCGTCCTGGTGCTCAACAGCCGCAACGCCGCCTGCGAGGGTACGCGCATCACATCGCTGGCGCCGCATTGCAAGAGCCCCTTCAAGTCCATCGCCGTCAAGAAGAGGCTCAGCATCATCGACGTGGTGGCCAGCCGCATGTTAATGACCCACGGCTACATGAAGGAGATATTCTCAATCTTCGACCAGCACCGCTGCGCCGTCGATATGGTCTCCACCAGCGAGGTCTCTGTCTCGCTGACCGTGGACTCGAACGACAATCTGCCCGCCATCGCCGCCGACCTGAGCAAGCTGGCCGACGTGAAATACGAGGGCAAGAAGGCGCTGATCTGCATGGTCGGCGAGGACATCCGCGGCAAGAACGGCATGGCCGCGCAGGTCTTCACCGCCATCCGCCACATCAACGTCAGAATGATCTCGCAAGGCGCCAGCGAGATCAACATGAGCTTCATGATCGACGAAGACGACGCCGACGAGGCTGTGCGTTCGCTCCACGCCGCCTTCTTCAAGGATCCCGACCCGGTTATCTTCGACGTCGAGGCGCGAAAGCCTTTGACGGCTTCTGGCTGCTAGCTTTTAGCTCTTGGCGTTTGGCTGCTGGGTCACTGCAAGAGTTCATACCGTATTGTTTCGAGCTAGAGGCTGGGTGCCCCATCCTTTCGCCTTTTCTCTGGCGAAAGGGTGGGATACCACAGGAGTTCATAACGGGTTGTTTTTGAGCTAGCAGCTAGTAGCTAGCTGCTAGGAAAGAGGTTCACCATGCTCATTCTTGTTCTAGGCAAAGGAAAGACCGGCAGCCTGGTAGCCGAGGTCGCGCGCGAACGCGGCCACGGCGTCCGCGCGCTCGATATTACCGAGAACCAGCACGCCTCCGCCCTCACCGCGCCCAACCTGGCGGGCGTGGACGTGGTCATCGACTTCACCGCCCCCGAAGCCGCGGTTGAAAACATGCGCGCCGTGCTCGCCCTCGGCGGTCGCATCGTCGTCGGCACCACCGGCTGGTACGCGCATTTGGAGGAGATGCGGTCGAAGGCGCAAAAGGGCGGCGCGCTACTCTACGGAACCAACTTCTCCATCGGCGTGCAAAAGCTCTTTCGCCTTACCGCCGAACTGGCCAGGCTCGAAGGCTATACGTTCTCGATCAGCGAGACCCACCACGTCTCCAAGCTCGACGCCCCCTCCGGCACCGCCATCACGCTGCGGCAGATCGTCGAAGCGGCGCAGCCTGGGGCCAAAGTCGAGATAACCTCCCACCGCGTGGGCGATGCCAAGGGCGAGCACACCGTCACCTCCGCCGGTCCCGACGACGTTCTCGAGTTGCGCCACAACATCCTCAGCCGCCGCGGCCTGGCTCTGGGCGCCGTTCGCGCCGCCGAGTGGCTGGGGGGCAAATCCGGCGCGTACGACTTCCGGGAAATCTTCGACCAGCTGTGAGTCCGGCCTGATCCCGTGGCTCAGACGTACGAAAACCATGCCCGAAGAACCACAAAACTGTGGGTTTGGTTGCGAAAAGTGGGGTTTCTGCGGCGAAAATCAACGAGAAAAGGGGCTGAATTTTGCCAGCATTGATTAACGATCAGTTAATAGGGTTGATTCTTAAGCTATTCATCCATAGTGACTTACGGGCAAAGCGGGGATAGAAAAGAGGCCCCCGGAGGGGGGAGGGGGTGGGGTGCAGGTACGGACCGGGCAGATACCTGACATTTTGGACTGGGGACATGGCTGACAGGTTGGACCGGGAGATTGCTGGCGCTGCGGGCGATGAGAACGGGCTTGGGAATCCCTTGCGGCGAGAAGGACATTGGAGCGGCTGGAGGCATCGCATGAGACCATTGTGCGCTTATGCTATGTATTCTTCGGCAATCGGCGTTCCCAGGTCTTCCGCCGTGGCGGACGAGACCTGGGGCACCCGGCGCAGAGCCTGCGGGCGAGCGCATCGCGTCCGCGAGAGAGTGCTAGCAACCCTTCTTGGGTTTGCCGATCGCGACCTCGGTGGTCACCCAGTCTGACAGGCGCTTCTCATTGATTTCAGCATCCCCGGCCTGTGGGGAGAGCGACGACCGGGCCAGCGCCACGGTGACCTTGACCTTCCCCTTCATGCAGTAGGCTCCGGTCAACTGCGCCAACCCCTTATCCGCCAGTTCCATGTAGTCGGCGGGAAGGGTTCCCTGCGCGCCAGAGACATCGAACGGGGCCAGGATGATCTGGTTGACGATCAGATTGTCTGTTTTCACCCCGGAAGAGTCGTAGCGGACGACGAGTGTGGCTCTCCGCTCCAGCGCGTCGGGGTTGGCCGCGAAATCGATGGCCGGAAGGGTGATGCCTTCCGGGCTGGGCCTGGCTGCCTTGGCGTCAAACGCAAGACGGTACGCAGGTCCCTTCCATTTGGGCTCGACGGGAATGCCGGAAGTTTTGTCCCCTTGGTTTCCGCACCCCGCCAGGAATGCCAATCCGCTGATCGCCACTAGGATGCCTCTTCTCATGTCGTCCCCCTCGTTGCTCAGAAATTACCGGCCAGAATACCACTCCCGCGCGGCGTTGTAATGTGATCGGGAGGGGAGGCCGACGCAATGGGTGGTGGTTTGGGGGCGGGCGGCCCGATCTTGCGGGTTCCGGCCGGATCGTCGCCGATCCATCTGTAATGTTGTGATTTGGCTCACAGTGGACTCGCGGTTCAGCCCAAAAAACCGCATTGGGGAAGAGTGGCCGGTGACTCGCTCGGAATCTCGGTAGGGGACCCCGACGCCTATTTGTAAAAGCTGTACAGGCGCAGAGAATCCACCAGGTCTCTGGGGCCGCCCTGATCAGAGATGTGATTACATAGCAGGATCGGTCTGTCTGGAAAAGAACGATTTTACTGGCAAGAGCAGTGCTATCACCATAAGCAAGAAGATCGAGATTTCCTCCAAGATGGGCCGTGCAGGACCCGGCTCTCCCTTCCAGGCATTTACAAGCAACCCGGGTATATCCAGGAATACTTTCGGATGCATAAGCCACGGGAATATGCCGAGTGGGATTGCCAAGCCAGATACCAGGATGAACATGACAAACCAGGTCCAACGAACCTTGTTGAGGTATCCCGTCCATGTAACGATGAGACCGATGAAAACGAGCGCTAGCGTAAGCTTGCCAATCTCGCTAAATGATTGCAAAGCTGGCCTCCTCCACACGTCGAGCCCCCTCATGTCTTCATAGCCCTCCAGTACATTCCACCATGCCCATCGGATTTGGGAAACAAGGGCGATAGTGAAAAGCACACTCGATATGAAAACCACATCATGACGGATTCGCAAGCTACATCTCTCTTTCAACCGATCTTCGAAAAAACCGTCGGTCATCGGTTGCCACAATCATAACCGATTGAGTTTGCGGCAGGTAATCGCTCGACAAAACGCCATTACTCTGTCGCGGAAACGTGCAGTGTTACGCTTCAGTGGGGAAACGAACATGCTCCTTCGCGGCCTTCCGGTCGGATTGTCGCCGACTCTTCCCCGACGTGATCTGGCTCACGTTGGGTCCGCATAGCCGGTGATGCATTTGGAGCTCAGAGACTCCGGAAAGCAGTCGAAAAGGCGACTTTAAGTGGGGCTGTCTTGCGTTCAGTGCGCCACCTCTATGCTCTCAAGCACCATTGCTTGGGCTATCGCGGAACGGTCGCCTCCGCCATAGGCGAAACGAAGGAATGCGGGCTCCAGAGGTCTGAAGCATAGGGGTGTCAGAATATAGCCACTTCGGAATATGACTATGCACTTTTAGAACCTCGTCATTTGTGCGCTTCCGCGAAGCGTACTCCCAGTGACCGGCCATGCAAACTGCAACTGACCCTTCGGTCGCCAGATAGACATCCGCCCCTTTTCAGCATTGCTCACTGTTGCTCGATATCGCTTATTTTCAATGACTTGCGAGGACTTCCCGCGCGAGAGAGACTGTGGGTACTACCCATTATTGCTCGCCTTTTTGATGCAGTCTACCCACAAAAGTCCCCACAGTCGTTTGGGGTGAACCCCTTCATTGAGACAGTTTTCTATTGCTACACCGGCAGCATTGTCGCCGTTTGCTTGTTGTCAAATGCGCCCACTCCCTCGGCCAATACCAAGGATGGGGACTTCTGTCATGACAAGAAGCCAAAAGCTCATAACTGATTGAAAGCCAAATGGGACGGATGGCTTTCCGAGGCACGCATGGAGGCTGGGAAGCAGTTGTTGGACCAGTTTTGGGCCAGCGACCTCTGTCAAAATGACCTTATCGGAATCGGCCAGCGGCTCGACCGCAAGTGCGGATTTGGACTTGCGCTTCCCCTTTCGGAAGCGGTATCATCGCTCCATCAAATCCAGAAAATGGATATCCCGGCTGGGATGTGCCGGATCATT
>Ga0187863_10001383_pt1 | contig 19493 bp, 16 predicted proteins | sample June2016WEW_11_1_FD_132975 | JGI IMG/M metagenome (GOLD analysis project Ga0187863, IMG submission 132975) | Peatland microbial communities from SPRUCE experiment site at the Marcell Experimental Forest, Minnesota, USA - June2016WEW_11_10 | ecosystem: Environmental > Terrestrial > Soil >... | reverse complement strand
GTACAACGCCGAGCCTCAGGCCAACCTGTTCATCACCCTGCTCAACACCCTCGGCGTGCCGACCACCACCTTCGGCGCGGCCGGCACTGCGCCGCTCACAGGCCTGACGGCCTGAAAGCCGACTCGCCGCCAGGCAACGCGTGGCGCGCGATCGACATCGCCGAGGGGGGCTGCTCCATCTCGAGACCTCGCTTCGCGAGCGCCAACGTCGCGGGTCTCACTCACGGAAGCACAATCCGACCGGGCGCGCAGTTGGCGCCCTCCTGCGTGTGGCAGAAGTTGCAGTCCGCATTCGTCTGCGGTGTCGTCATGGCGTTGGACTTTCCCTGGTACGAGACGACGGCCGTGAAGGGCATGACAACCGTCTGCGCCGAGTAGAAATTCCCGACCGAGTTTGGGGTCAATTCAATTTTGTTGTTCTGAGCGTCCGTCAAGACCACGGTTGCGCTCTGAACGTCGACGCCATCGCAGTAGTCCGGCTCGTGGGCCGTCGGATATACCGTCCCGCCGACTGTGAACTGCAGCCCATGACAATTGTAGCAGGAATAGCCAGGCTCCATGGTTGGGCCAAATCCAGACATGTACGTCTTGCCGCTCGTGCACTCGACGGGCGTGTTGAACTGGACTCCGCCATCGGTCGGTACCGGCGAGCATGCCATGGACGAGGACGATGAGCTCGTGTCGGGCGACGGGATCCCGGCGGACGTGCTCGCGCTGGACGACGCACCCGTGCTGGACGAGGACCCGCTCGCAACGCCGCCCAGATACGTGGGTGCCGAACCGCCGATCACGATAGGCGTACCAGTGGCGCTCGAAACGCCTCCCTCTTCACCTGCGTCCGCGCCGACGGACGCCGTCGACGTTGCGGGCGCCGCCTTGCCGTCAGGCGTGTTGACGGGTGCAGGGATGTCGACGGCGGGCCCCAGCGAGCAGCCCCCGACCGCGGTTCCGAGAACCACGGCAAGGCGACGGCCGCTCTTCCGCGGCAACCTCATGAGCTGCGGTCCACGATGGAGACGAAACGCCAGCGTTTCGAGCGTACGTGACGCCCGTCGCTCTGGGGACGCAAACGATGGATCGATTCATCGTCAACGCAGGGTTCTGGTGTGAATGCCATAGGAGCGAAGTTCCCGGACGCAGGTGTTGGACAACCCCTTGGGGCAGTGCCGTGCGCGCACGGCTTCGGCTCAGTCCCAGACGGGGTTTCTGCGCGTGGGCTTTCCCATTTGGCAGTGATCCAGGGGTGCGGAGCGATCCAGCTCGCATGGCATGCGACTCCGACCTTGAAGCAGAGGCTATCACAGCTTCGATGATCCGGCCGCCGCCGGGGTTCTGTGTCAGACTTGGCCCTGGCGGGCAGGCGCCTGGGCGCCGCATGAATGGATGGGGTGCGGCTCCGAGAGCCCGGTGGAGCCATGGGATCGCCCAGGGCCCGTCCAATGGAAAGGAAGCCGGGTGAGGCGAATCGGCATCGTTGGGGGCGCTTTCGGGATGCTCGCATGGGGCGGTGCGGGATGCGGGTCCACGAGCGCTGACGGCACGTCTGCCTGTGCGCCGGCGTGCGGGTCGCGGCTGGTGTGCGATGGGAGCGAGCGGGCGTGCGTCGACCCCAACTGGGCCGAGTGGCCCATGCCCAATGCCCAGGTCGATGTGACGGCGGGCGCTCCCAACCCGGAGAGCTACACCGACAACGGGGACGGCACGGTCACCGACAACGTGACCGGACTCGTCTGGCAGCAGTCGGCACCATTGATCCAGTACACCCAGACGGCGGCTCTCGCGCATTGTACTTCGCTGAGCCTGGGCGGCCACGCCGATTGGCGCCTTCCGTCGGTCGTCGAGTTGGTCTCCATCGTCGACTCGAGCACGTACAATCCGAGCATCGACGGCACGGTCTTTCCCGGTACGCCCGTAGACTACTTCTGGTCTTCGACGCAGTACGCGGGTGCCGCCGACAGCGCGTGGGGCGTCTACTTCAACAACGGCTACACGGACTACAACGGGGTATCGATTATTTACTCCGTTCGTTGCGTTCGTTGACGATGCGCATTCGGAAAGACAAGAGGGCATCCCATGAAGCGTCCTGCCTCCCGTCTCCTCGTCGTCTCGGTTTTTGCCGGGGTCCTTGCGAGTGGAGGTGCGGGTCGCGCGTCCGCGCCGGCCGGGCACTACGCGATCGCCAACGGTGCGGTCTACGACACCAAGACGAAGCTTACCTGGCAGCAAGCGGCTTCGTCTTCGACTTACACGCAGCCCGCCGCTGCGAGTTACTGCGCGACCCTGGGCCTGAACGGCGCGACGTGGCGCCTTCCGACGATGAAGGAGCTTCTCACGATCGTGGACCTTTCGGTGTCTCCCCCCGGGCCGACGATCGACTCCACGGCGTTTCCGGGCACCCCGCCGGACTACTTTTGGTCTTCCACGCCGTATGCCGGCACGGTCGGCAGCGCGTGGTCCGTCCTCTTCTACTACGGACTCTCGTATGGCAACGACGTGACGAATACGAGCTACGTTCGTTGCGTGCGCTGAGAAATCCGCGGACGATTCGATCGCGGGGAGCCGTCGTCTGGGCCCGGATCGGCGGTCGCGGCACCGAGAGCCGCTACGAGGACGCGGTAAGGGTCCGCTGGCCCCATCGCACGGTCGTCAATCACCCAGGTGCACGTGCGCTTCGGGCGGGGCGAGCAACGCCGCCCGCAGCGACGGCTCGGTCGTGAGCATGCGTACGCACCGGTTCCAGCGCAGAAGCGGATCCGGCAGATCCGGACGCAGCGCCTCCGCCTTCTCGTAGAGGCCCAGGGCATTTTCGAACCCCGTGACGGCGCTGTGCGCCTCGCTTCGGTTCAAGTGGGCCTGGGCCGCGCGCTCCCACGCAACCCCGAGGTGATACGTGCGCTCGTACTCGTTCGACAAATGCGCGAAGGCCTCGAGGGCCGGCTCGAGCAGCGCAGGTTGCCCCGATCGCAAGCGGTCCGTCAGGGCTAGGCCGAGCAGTTTCCACGCCGTTTGGTGCTCGCTCTCCACATCGAGAACGTCCAGACAGATGCTTTCGGCCTCCTCGGGCTGGTTCAGGTCGCGGTAGTGTGCTGCCTTCTCGATGGCGGCGCCCAGGTTCTCGCGCCGTAGCCGCTTCAGATTCAATGCCATCGTCGGCCTCCGATCAATCGTGGCCACTCGGCTTGAAGGTGGGGCCGACGGCCTTGCGGGAGGGCCCGTCCGCCGGGGCGAGCGGCAACCTCGTCCTCCGCCTCTCGTCCGCGCCCGTCACCTTGTTCACGGCCCAACGGATCGGATCGAAGTAGGCGTCGGCCACCCGCTCTTTCAAGGGGATGATCCCGTTGTCCGTAATGTGGATGTTTTCCGGGCACACTTCGCTGCAGCACTTGGTGATGTTGCAATAGCCGATTTTGAACTCGTCCTTGATGAGCGCCCGGCGATCGATCGTATCCAAGGGGTGCATGTCCAGTGTCGCCAGGTGGATCAGGAACCGAGGGCCGGCGAAGTTGGCCTTCTTGTGATCGCGGATGACGTGGCACACGTCCTGGCAGAGAAAGCACTCGATGCATTTCCGAAACTCTTGAATGCGATCGATGTCCCGCTGCTGCATGCGCCACGTCCCGTCCGCGTCCCGCGGGCGAGGCTTGAAGGGGGGAATTTTCTTCGCCATCTCGAAGTTGAAGGAGACGTCGGTCACCAGGTCCTTGATGACGGGGAAAGCACGCATCGGCGTGACGGTGATCGGTTCGCCTTCCGGGAAGTGGGACATGCGGGTCATGCACAATAGGCGCGGCTTTCCGTTGACTTCGGCGCTGCACGACCCGCACCGGCCCGCCTTGCAATTCCACCGCACGGCGAGCGTCGGCTCCTGCTTGGCCTGCACCTCGTGGATCGCGTCGAGCACCACCATGCCCGGATAGGTTTCCACCTGGTAAGTCTGGAGCGCTCCGTCCTCGGCATCTCCTCGGAACAGGTGGAGGGTCGCGTTCTGGCTCATCGTCATGACTCCTCGAGTATCTTGCGAATTTCGGGGGGCGGTTCGGGGTGTGCCGCCTCCTCGATGTGCATGCGGAACGCGGCGCGGCGGGCCACGATGTTCACTTTGGAGAAGTGCTCCCGGTCCATCTCGGGGAAGTCCTCGCGCGCGTGTCCGCCACGGCTCTCTTTTCGTGCGAGTGCGGCGCGCGCCATCGCCTCGCTGACGACGAGCATGTTGCGCATGTCGAACACCTGGTGCCATGAGGGGTTGTAGTGCCGGTTGCCGTCGACTTTCGCGCGCGACACTTCGTCCTTCAACCGCTCCACGTGGTCGAGCCCCTTCAGGAGGTCTCCTTCGTTGCGGATGATTCCGACGAGCGCTTGCATCTTGTCCTTCAGATCCTCGTGCAAGGCAAATGGGTTGGGCCCGCTTTCGCGTTCGAACGGCTGCAGCGCCTCGCGGGCGGCTTGATCGATCTCGATCTCGTCGAGCCTCGCGAACTCGCTCCGCTTGGCATACTTCGCCGCCTGCAGGCCTGCGATGCGCCCGAAGACCAGCAGATCCGAAAGCGAATTGCCGCCGAGCCGATTTGCCCCGTGCATGCCGGCGGCGCATTCTCCCGCTGCGAAGAGGCCCCTGATTCGCGATTCCTGCGTCTCCGAGTCGACGCGAATACCGCCCATCGTATAGTGGGCCGTGGGCCCGACTTCCATGGGCTCTTTCGTGATGTCGACGTCGCCGAGCTCTTTGAACTGGTGATACATGGCCGGTAGCTTGCGTTTGATGTCTTCGGCGCTCCGGCGTGTGGCAATGTCGAGAAAGACCCCGCCGTGCGGGCTACCGCGCCCCGCCCGGACCTCGCTGTGGATGGCCCGGGCGACGATGTCGCGCGGCAGCAGATCGGGGGTACGGCGGGCCTTCGACGCGCTGCCCGAAGTGCTCTCGCGGAGCCACTGGTCGGCTTCCTGTTCGGTGCTCGCAGTCTCATTGGCGTAAAGCTCCGGGATGTAGTCGAACATGATTCGCCGGCCGGTCTGGTTGCGGAGGGTTCCTCCCTCGCCGCGCACCCCCTCGGTGATGAGCGTGCCCCGCACGCTCGGCGGCCACACCATGCCCGTAGGGTGGAATTGCATGAACTCCATGTCCATCAGTTCCGCGCCCGCCAGGTAGGCGAGCGCCTGGCCGTCGCCCGTGCATTCCCACGAGTTCGAGTTGATCCGGAAGCAACGTCCGATCCCGCCCGTGGCCAACACCACGGCCTTCGCGTGGAAGAGGACGAAGCGCCCGCTGTCACGCCAATAGCCGAACGCGCCGCGGATCCGGTCTCCGTCGGTCAGAAGTCTCGTGATCGTGCATTCCATGTAGACCTGCATCCCGCAGTGGATGCCGTGCTGCTGCAGGGTGCGGATCATCTCGAGACCCGTGCGGTCTCCGACGTGCGCCAGGCGGGGGTATTTGTGACCGCCGAAGTTGCGCTGCAGGATGCGCCCGTCCGCGGTGCGATCGAAAAGGGCGCCCCAGGCTTCGAGCTCCTTCACCCGATCCGGTGCCTCCATGGCATGCAGCTGCGCCATCCTCCACTGGTTCAAGTACCGGCCGCCCTTCATCGTGTCGCGGAAGTGAACCTGCCAGTTGTCCTTCGGCTCGACGTATCCGAGTGCCGCGGCGACGCCCCCCTCCGCCATCACCGTGTGGGCCTTGCCGAGCAGCGATTTGCACACCAGGCCTACGCGGAGTCCGTCGGCGCTGGCTTCGATGGCCGCTCGCAAGCCCGCGCCGCCCGCGCCGATGATCAGCACGTCGTGTTCATGCGTTTCGAATTTGGTGTTCGCGTCTCGCGACATCCTCGGTACCTCTGCGTGGCGTGATGGGGTGACTCGGCGAGAGGCGACGAGTCGGGCTGCGAGCGAAAGCGGGGGACCTTAAAAGATCCGGACGTCGGTCAGGTGTCCGCTCGCCACGGAGCGAATGTAGAGGTCGGTGAGCGCGACGGAGAAGAGACTCATCCACGCGAAGATCATGTGTCGCTCATTCAACACGGTCACGAGCTTCCAGAGCGAGTGCCGCACGCCTCCGAGCGGTACGCTCGAGTAACTGTTCACGCCGCCGCCGACGAGGTGTCGAAAGCTGTGGCAGCCCAACGTGTAGCCGGTCAGGAGGACGACGTTCGTGATCATGACGAGCGTCCCGACTCCCGCATGCACGCCATCCTGCCATCCCACCAGGGCGAGGATGGCGTCTTTCCAAAGGATGACCAAAAACACGAGGGCCACGTAAAGCGCGTAGCGATGCAGGTTCTGAAACAAGAGCAACTTGGTCTCGCCATGGTATCGATGAGCCTTGCGCTCTCCGACGGCGCACGCGGGTGGGTCCCAAGCGAACGCGCGGTAATACGCCTTGCGGTAATAATAACAAGTGAACCGAAAGCTCGCGGGACCGGGCAAGATCAGCATCGCCGGGGTCAAGAACCCGAGTCCCCAGGATCGAGCCCAGTGGACGTCGAAGAACGGGGAATAGAACGGCGACAAGTACGCGTTCCACTCGTACGCACCTCCTTCGAAGGCGCGCCACGTCGCGTACGCAATGAACCCGCCAAGAACGAGAACCGTTGCCGTCGGGCCGACCCACCAAGCATCTTTGCGCAACGTTCCGCCGAACTCGGCAACCGGCAAGTGTACGGTCTTATTGGCCATCTCTTTCGTGGGCGTGACCCTATCCCCGACAAGTCGGTTCGGGCAAGGGGAAGGGCGGCTGCAAGCGGAGGGGCTGCTAGGGACAGCCGGTTCATGGCGCACGTTCCGGCCGTGCTGCCGTCCGCGCCCACGATGCATCGCGACAGATCCAAGCAGCCGGGTCCGACCGTCGTATCGCAGGCGGTTCCGTCGGCGGCGGCGCCCGTGCATGTCCCCGGCGTGGTTCCGCTGGCTCCGGCACAGACCCCGTTGGTGCTGCAAGGACTGTTCTGGTCGTTCACGTCGCCGCAAGGCTGACCCGCCGTGGCCACGGCGATTGCGGCGCATTCCTTCGTCGTCGAGTTGCACACGAGGCCGTTGGCCCGGTCGCAGCCCCCGTGGCCCCCCGCCTTGAGAAGCGGATCGCAGGCGGCCCCGACGGTTTCGGAATCAGGCTGACACGTTCCCTGCGTGTTGGTCGTTGCATCGGAGCCGACGCACGACAGCCCGACCCCACACGGCTGTCCCGTGCCGCAGGCGCCTCCGCTCGCGGCCACGACGACGCAAGTCTGGGTGCCGCTCGTGCACGCGACGCCGGGGCCGCACGTCGTGATCCCGGCGCAAGACGAACCCAACGTCGGCTGCGCGGCACACGTGCCGCACGCGTCGCCCGGAGCGACCGCGCAAAAGCCCGATTGACACTGACCTGGGAAGGCACATCCGCCGCCGACCCCCACAGATCCGGTCTGCTGCTGGCAAGCCGTCGGAACGCTGAGGTCGTTCAAATAGTCCCGTGCACGACCAACCGGGATACGCCTGCGAGCAGGCTTCGGTGTGGGCGGGGCTATTGCCCGTCGATGGAGCCGCGAGCGAAGTGGTGCAGTTCGCGGTCACCCGGGACATGCATGTCGCGGTGTCGCCGTAGCGAAGGATCATGTCTATGGGCGAGCACGTCGCGAGCCTCGCGCACTCCGCGTTCCCGAGGTCGGCGCACGCCTGCGCCGCACTCGGTGCGCGCGAACCGGGCGAGGTGCTCGATCCGCCGCAGGCGAAGACCGCCGATGCCAAGACCGTGACGGCGATCCTTCGCTTCATCGATGGGAGTCCCTCCGCTTTGGATCCGCTGACGAAAATCCCATCACAACACATTGCGCTCGGCCGCGGCCGGTCACGATTCGGCGTCGGGCGCAAACCCACGTCGCATGACATTTTCGACGATCACGCGGGGAAAGAGAAAACTCTCGAGATAGCCTTTGCCGCCGGCCTTTGTTCCGGAACCGCTCAGTTTGAGACCGCCGAACGGGTGGCGCTCGACGATCGCGCCGGTGATGCCGCGGTTCAGATACAGGTTGCCGACGACCAACTCGCGCTCGGCGCGCGCGAGTGCGACCGGGCTTCGTGAAAACAGGCCTCCGGTGAGCGCGTAGTCCGATGCGTTGGCAATCGCGAACGCTTCGTCGAGATCGCGGGCCTGGAGGACGGCGACCACGGGTCCGAAGATTTCTTCGCGCGCGATGACGGCGTCGGGCGGCACGTCCACGAACACCGTGGGGGGTACGAAGTACCCGCCGCTGGCGAGGATGTCCGGCGAAAGGCGGGCCTGGAACGCGAGCTTGGCTTCCTGCTTGCCGCGCTCGATGAGGTCGAGGATTTTGGCCCGCGCGGGGGGGTCGATGACGGGTCCGACCACCGTGCCGGGCAGCGAGGGGTCTCCCACCGTGAGGCTCCCGCACGCGGCGACGAAGCGATCGACGAACGGCTCGTACGCCTGCGCGACCACGATCAGTCGCGACAGCGCCGAGCACTTTTGCCCGCTGAAGCCGAACGCGCTGTACAGCGCCGCCGGAATCGCCTCGTCGAAGTCGGCGTCGGTGTCGACGATGAGGGCGTTCTTCCCGCCCATTTCGCACACGACCTTCTTCAGGTTGGCCTGGCCGGGGCGCGTTTGCCCGGCCGCCGCCCAGATCCGTAGACCCACGGCGCGCGACCCGGTGAAGGCGATGAAGTCGACCTTCGGATGGGAGACGAGATACTCGCCGATCTCTTCGCCGTACCCGGGCAGAAAATTCACGACGCCCGCGGGCAGTCCAGCGTCGAGCAGCACACCCATGAACGCGGCGGCGATGACGGTGGTCTGCTCCGCCGGCTTCATGACCACGGCATTGCCGCCGACGACGGCGGCGACGGTCATTCCGCACAGGATCGCGATCGGGAAGTTCCACGGCGCAATCACGACGCCCACGCCGCGCGGCATGAAGCGCTGCACGCAGCGCTCGCCCGCCACCGCCTGGGTGACCGTTCCCCGGTCGAGCTTGCGCATTTCGTTGGCGTAGAAGCGGCAGAAGTCGATCGCTTCGCTCACGTCGGCATCCGCCTCGAGCCAAGGCTTGCCCGCCTCCAGGACGATGAGCGCGTTCAGGTCGTAACGCCGCACCTCCATCAGCCCCGCGGCCTTTTCGATGATGCCGGCGCGCTCGTCGGCCGAAACCTGCGCCCAGCGGGGTTGCGCCGCCAAGGCCGCGCCGATCGCAGCCTCGGCCTCACGAACCGTTGCGCGGGCCCAATAGCCGACGATCTGCACGGGTCGTGCGGGATTGACGGACGCGACGAACTCCGCCCCGGCGATCGGCTTGCCGCCGATGACGAGAGGCCATTGCGCGCCCAGACGAGCCGAGACGCGCGCAAGCGCCCCCCTCATGGCTTGCCGGCGGTCGCTGCGGCCGAAGTCGCTGTTGGCCGCGTTCGAGAAGGCATTCGGGGTGGCCGTCGGCGGCGCTGGAGAAGTCGGCTTGCCGTCGAGGAGCTCGACGGGGTTTTGCAAGAGCTGCTCCGGCGTCGAAGCGCCGAGCGCCTTCGCGCGGAGGAAGCCTTCGTTGCTCGTGTTTTCGAGCAAGCGGCGAACCAGGTACGCCATGCCCGGCAGAAGCTCCCCGACCGGGCAATACTCGCGCACGCGGTGGCCGCTCCCGATGAGAGCGATCTTGAGCTCGTCGGCCATTCCGTAGAGCGCCTGAAACTCGTAAGCCCGCGGATCGACGCCCAGGCGCTCCGCTTGGGCGATCGCGTGGGCCGAGGATCGAACGTTGTGGGTGGCGAACGCCGGGGCGATCCAATCGACGTTTTCGAGCAGCAACAACGACAACGCCTCGAAGTTCGCGTCGGTCTCGGCTTTCTGTGCCCAAACGGGCACTGGCCAGCCGCGCTGCCGGGCGAAGACGTGTTCGTAGTCCCAATAGGCGCCCTTCACGAGCCTCACTCCCACGGGTCGGTGGCTCCTGCGCGCCCAGTCGACGAGGTCGTGCAGATCGCGCGACGAGTCGCGCAGGTAAGCTTGCAGAGCGATGCCGACCGAGGGCGTCTTTCGGAATTCGGCTTCTTCGAGGATCGACTTGAACAGCGCGAGCGTCAGGTCTTTGAATCGAAAACTCTCCATGTCGAGGTTGATGAAGGCTCCGACTTCGGCGGCGCGACGTAGAATGGGCCGCAGCCGCTTCTTGAGTGCGACGATCGAGTTCTCGGGATCGGCGGGATGAACGTCGGGCGTGAGCGCGGAGACTTTGACGGAAAGGCTGAGGCGGGGCAGCACGCCGTGCGGGCCGATGTCGCTGAAGCAGGGCGCCGGATCTTGGGCGATCGCCTGCGCGACCGTATCGAGGACGTCTTGGTTGCGCTCGAGAAACGCGTCGGCCTCGAGGTCGCTCACGACGGCTTCGCCGAGCAGATCGATGGACGTGGCGATCCCGATGCGCGCATTGCGACGCAGCTGCTGGACGAGGTCCGCCGCGGACTGCCCCGCGACGAACTGAGACGCCATCCGAGCGACGTTGGCCTTCACCGGCCCGGCCACGAGTGCGGGGGCGAACGAGGACGCGGCCAGGCCGGCCTTGAGCGCGGGATTGAGTTCGACGGCCTTGTCTCCGAGATATTCCTGCAGATGACGAACGACCTCGGCCGACGAGGTCAAAGACGGCAATACGTCGACGAAGCGGAAGAGCTGGGTCTTGAACGCGGGATCCTTCATCGCCCACTCCATCAAGCGGCCGTAGATGCCCTTTTTCGAGAGCGAAGCGGGAGCGTGAGCCGCGTCCATGAGCGCAAAGAGCTTTTGGCCCTGAGCCCGGACGGTGGCTTCCAAGACGGGATCCGGCGCTGGGAAAGTCGGCGGCTTCATCGCTGCCGAGGTTAGCGCGAAGGGCGGCTCGGACCCGATGACCGTGGGCTGCCTTGCCGCTCGCGTGCTAAGCGCCGCGCCATGATTGCGGCCGACCTCGCACGCATCGTCGGCCCCGCGCTCGCATCCGCGCTCGCCACGAAGGGCTATGACACGCTGACTCCCGTTCAGGAGGCCGTGCTCGACGCGGCTCTCGAAGGACGCGATCTCCGGATCACGTCTCAGACCGGATCGGGCAAGACCATCGCGATTGGCTTCGCGGTGCGCGATCTGCTGGAGGACCTCACGACGACACAGCACGGCGGCGCTGCGCGGCCGCGCGTCCTCGTCCTCACGCCGACGCGCGAGCTCGCCAAACAAGTGGCCGAGGAGCTCGGGTGGCTGGTTGCGCCGCTCGGCGTGCGGGTCGCCGCCGTCACCGGCGGGGCCGGTTACCTGGACCAAAAGCGCGCCCTTTCATCCAATCCTGCGGTCGTCGTCGCGACCCCGGGACGCCTGCGGGATGCCCTCGAGCGCGGCAAGATCGACGCCTCGACGCTTTTGGCCGTCGTTCTCGACGAAGCCGATTCGATGCTGGATCTCGGTTTCCGTGAAGACCTCGACGCCATTCTCGCGAAGCTTCCCGAGGAGCGTCGATCGCATTTGGTCTCGGCGACCTTCTCGCGCGACGTCGTATCGCTCGCCGACCGCTTCCAACGCGATCCCGTTCACGTTCAAGGCACCCGCCTTGGCGAAGCGCATGCCGACATCGAGCACGTCGTGCACCTGGTCGAGCCGCGGCAGCGGGTCGATGCTCTGGTCAACCTTCTTCTGTCGGACGAGGACGCGAAGTCGCTGGTTTTCGCGCGAACGCGGGCGGACGTCGCCCGCATCGCCGGCGAGCTCGCCGAGGCTGGCTTCGTCGTCCGGACGCTTTCTGGCGAAATGGAGCAACCGGAGCGGGATCGTGCGCTTGCCGCGTTCCGGCAGGGTGGCGTCCAGGCCCTCGTCGCAACCGACGTTGCCGCGCGCGGGCTCGACGTCCGCGACATCGCCCGCGTGATCCAGATCGAGCCCCCGACCGATGTCGAGACGTACACGCATCGGAGCGGTCGCACCGGTCGCGCCGGAAAACAGGGCAAGAGCGTTCTGTTCGTGGCGCCGTCGCATTATCCGGCGATCGCGCGTGGTTTCGCGCGTGCCAAGATTGCGCATCGCGTGGAGCCCATCCCCGGTCCGGACGCCATCCAGCGGGCGCGCGAGGACAAACTCGTGGCTTGGCTCGCGCGCGACGGCGACGGCGAGACGATCGACCCCCAGGCCCTATCCATTGCCGAGCGCATCGTGAAGAGCGACCTGCGGGTCCACGCCGTCGCCCGCTTGGTCGTCAAGGCCGGACTGCAGGGCCCGACGCGGGCTCGTGACGTACGCGCCGTCGCACCGCCGCAGGACGACCGTCGCGATCGTCCCCGCGCCCCCAAGACGACTGCGGCCAAGGTCAAGGTCTCGGCGGAGAGCCCCGCCTGGGTGACCTTTCGCGTCAGCTGGGGTGGTCAACACGGCGCCGATCCGCGTCGCCTGCTCGCTGTCGCATGTCGGCGTGGCCACATCCAAGGCAACCAAGTGGGCGCGATCCGCGTCGAGCCGGCGTACTCACTCATCGACGTCGCGCGCGACGTCGCCGAGACGTTCGAGACCGCCGCGAGCCGCCCGGATCCGCGCGATCCGCGGGTGCGCATCAGCCGGTCCGACGCTGCGGCCATCGGCGAGACCGTGCCACCCCGCCCGTTGGGCCCGCGCAAGCCCGGCAAGCCTCCGCCACGCGGCGAGCGGCACGGCGACGCGCCTCTGCGGCGTTCCGTACCTAAGCCGTGAGAGCGCGCGTTCGTCGTCGGGGTCGCGGTCGGCGAGGTCGAGGTCGCCGCGATCCAGGTCGAGGCGCGAGAGTGACAAAATTCGGGATTTGACGCAGATTCTCGCGGCCATGAGCCGCGACCCTCGCATCGCCCCATCCGACGCCCTCGTGTTCTTCGGCGCCACCGGAGACCTGGCCTATAAAAAGATTTTTCCCGCGCTCCAGGCGATGGCCGGCCGCGGCAAGCTCACGTTCCCGGTGATCGGAGTCGCCAAGTCCGGTTGGAACCTCGGACAGCTCGTCGATCGCGCGAGAGCGAGCGTGACCGAGTTCGGCGGGCTGCGCGAAGAGGCCTTCCGCACGCTCGTCGGTCGTCTTCGGTACGTCGATGGCGACTACGGGGATGCCGCCACCTTCAGCGCGCTCAAGTGCGAGCTCGGCGATGCCAAGAGACCGACCCACTACCTGGCGATTCCCCCGAGCATGTTCCCGACGGTCTCTCTGCGCTTGGCCGAAGCGGGGCTGCACACCAACGCCCGCGTGGTGGTCGAAAAGCCGTTCGGGCGTGACCTCGAATCGGCCCGCGCGCTCAACGCGACATTGCATCAGTTTTTCGACGAGGCCTCGATTTTTCGAATCGACCACTATTTGGGTAAAGAGGCCGTCCAGAACATTCTTTACTTCCGCTTCGCGAACTCATTCCTCGAACCGATTTGGAACCGAAATTACGTCGAAAACGTTCAGATTACGATGGCCGAGAGCTTCGGCGTGGCGGGTCGCGGCAAGTTCTACGAGGAGACCGGGGTGGTTCGCGACGTCATCCAGAACCATATGTTTCAAATCGTCTCGTACTTGGCCATGGAGCCGCCTTCGAGCACCTACGCCGAAGCGATTCGAGACGAGCAGGCGAAGGTCCTGCGCAACGTGAGAGCCCTCAGCGCCGCGAACATGGTGCGCGGCCAGTTCCGGGGCTATCGCGACGAGCCGGGCGTTGCCAAGGACTCGTACATGGCCACGTACGCGGCGCTGCGTCTCTTCGTCGACTCGTGGCGGTGGGATGGCGTTCCGTTTTTGGTGCGCGCCGGCAAGTGCCTCCAGATGACGTGCACGGAGGTCATGGTCGAACTGCGCAATCCGCCGCAGGTCGTGTTCTCCGAGCCGACGCCGTCGGTAGGCAACTACGTTCGGTTCCGCCTGTCTCCTCACGTCTCGATCGCGATCGGCGCGCGCGCCAAGCGCCCCGGAGAAAACATGGCCGGCCAGCCGATCGAGCTGTCGGTCGTGCAGCAGCCGAAGAGCGATGAGATGGACGCGTACGAACGGCTCCTCGGTGATGCGATGGCCGGCGACGCGACGCTTTTCGCTCGGCAAGACGTGGTCGAAGCGGCGTGGCGTATCGTCGATCCGGTCATCAACGGGCCGAGCGAGATGTGGGAATACGAACCCGGCTCCTGGGGACCCCCCCAGGCAGACCGGCTCGTGGCCGAGATCGGCGGATGGAACACTCCCCGGTGAGGTGGGCCCGCGTTAGCGTTCGGAGCCGGGTGTAGCTTGCGGCTGGTGCGTCCATGAAAGTCGGTCGTCCGGGCCCAACGCCTCGACTTCGTGGAAACGGGCATAATCGATGGTGCGGTCGCCGTTGGGCTCGATCGTCAGGACGTCGACAAAACGCGCGTTGAGCACGATGTCCGAAAGCTTGTATGGGTAGCGAGCCTGAATCTGCTGGCCGAGGGTCTCGTCGATGCCCGTGAAGGCGAGGAAAAGCGCGGCGCCCGATTCGGACAATCGCGCGATGGCGTCCGCACCGCCCCAAAAGGGGCTCGTCGGGTCGATGCGATGCATGGGCATCCACGAGAGCGCGAAGAGCGCAGTTCGATCCCGCACCAGCGGTAGCTCGACCGGCATGCGAATGACGTCGCCCTCCTGGGTCCGTTGCAGCATGAGCAAGAGCACCCGTAGCTGTCCCTCTACGACCATGTTGCCGCGCCAGTTGGCGAGACGGAAGACGAGGTGAGGAACGCCGTCGCGAACGTGAATCACGGCCTTCTCCGCGAAGAGCACGCGCGCGGTCGGGCGGGCGAATTTGGCGAACGTGACGCCGGTCACGAGCGCGATGCCCAACGTCCCGACGAGCGCCTCGACGACCACGATGGCGTGCCCGTAGCGGGTCGCGGGGGCCATCGCGCCGTAGCCGATCGTCGCGAACGTCTGGACGCTGAAATAGAAGGCATCCTCCAAGCCCGGCGAGGCGTTCGAGACGCATCCCGGCTGTGCGGCATAAAGCGCGGCGAACCCGAGATTGGTCCCCACCCACATCGCCGTGACGACCGCGAAGAAGCGCCACCAGGAAACCGTCAGGACCTTGTGGTACAGGTCCTCGAAGTACGAGACGCGCTGTCCGCGCGTGTGCACGGCGAGAGCGGCCCGCGACGCCGATCGGAAGCGAATCGGCTTCGGCTTCGGACCGGCTCCGTTCGACACCCGGCCGAGCATAGCGTGCCTGCGCGCCGCCCCGCCGCCGAGGCGAAGCCGGCGCCGGCTTTCAGAGGTTGAACGTTCCTCGGATCCCGACGAACACGAGCGCGTGGGCGGCTAACTGGATGGCCGGCACCGGCTCGGCTTGTTGTTGGGTTGCCGAGCGGATCGTGATCGCCCCCGACTGCGTGTGGTACTCGCCGACGGTGCCCAAAAGGAACGGCCCCGCGCCGAAGTTCTCGTTGAAGCGCCAGTCGAACCCCGCCGTCAAAGACGCGAACTCCCAGCCGCGATCGGTGAAGTGCTCCACGACGGTCGCCGGCACGTAGGTCGTCCCTTGCGGCACGATGGTGGTCCCATCAAAGCTCGAGTGCAGAATTTCGTAACCGACGCCGAGTCCGAGGTAGGGATCGAATCGGAGCTGCGGCAAGAAGTGGTAGTCCCCTTCGACGCCGAGGCGATAATCTTGGGCGGCGCACGACCACCCGCTCGGGCACGTCGCGGCGTAGGTCTTCAGAAATACCGGAGCGTACTGGCCGTAGACGCCGAGATAGAGCTCCGGGACCACTCGCCAACCCACGTCGACGAGGATCGGCAGAGCGCCGGAGCTCGCGTCGCTCAAGTTCAACCCTTGGTAAACAACGCCAAAGCCGTACGTGTAACCGACGCGCACGCCCGCCTGCAAGCCGGTTCGCGCCCCACGGGCTGGGCCTGACTCGAGTGCGCCAGGCTCGCCGGACGGTTCGTCAGCGGCTCGGGCTTCGGCCGCGACACCGACCGCCGAGCAGGCTGCGGCCATGCATAGGCAAGCGATTCGAGACGCTCTCGACGTTCTCATCGGGCCATGGTTGAGGCTCCCGCTGCCCGGGCGCAAGGCCAAGATGGCGGCCCCTTTGCAGGCCGGATCGAGGTCGACGCCGGCCGCCCGGGTGAAAAAGCCGAGCTTTGCGGCCGATCTCGATCTCGGTAGCCGACTCCGATGCCGTGCGCGTGGCCGCTCAATCAGTGGGCCATCGACGCCGCGAGCGCCGCGCCGTCGAGCGTACTCGCTCGGCGCGGAAGCGGTCGCTCCTCGAGTGCCGCGTCGATGACTTGGCTCATCTGCGAGACGAACACGAAATCGATCTCGCGTTTGATTTCGTCGGGCACTTCGTCCAAGTCGAACCGGTTTCGCTCCGGCACGATGACCCGCCGGATGCCCGCGCGATGTGCCGCGAGGATTTTTTCTTTGAGCCCGCCGATCGGCAGCACGCGCCCTCTCAGGGTGATCTCGCCGGTCATCGCCACGTCCGGTCTCACTCGAACGCCCGTGAGCAGCGACACGAGCGCGGTCAGAAGAGTGACGCCGGCGCTCGGTCCGTCCTTCGCCATCGCGCCCGCCGGCACGTGAATGTGCAGGTCGTTCTTGTCGAGAAAGTCTCTCGCGATACCCCAGCGGTGTGTGTTGGCGCGCACGTAGCTGAGAGCCGCGGTGGCGCTCTCTTTCATCACGTCGCCGAGTTGTCCGGTCAGTGTGAGCTTGCCACTTCCCGGCATGAGACTCGCCTCGACGAACAGGATCTGTCCGCCGACGGGCGTCCAGGCGAGGCCTGTGGCCACGCCCGGTTCCGAGGTGCGCTCGGCGACGGGGTCCTCGTGGCGCGCGGGCCCCAAGAAGGACTGAATGTCTTCCTGGTTGCTGACGACGGTCGTTTCTTCCCGTCCTTCTGCGAAGCGCACCGCGACCCCACGAACGACGGCGGCGATGCCCTTCTCGAGCGATCGGACGCCGGCTTCGCGCGTGTAGCCGTCGATGAGGATCGACAGCGCGCTATCGGTGATCTCGAGCTTGTCCGCGGTGAGACCGTGCTCCGACAGCTGCTTGGGGACCAGGTGTCGCTTCGCGATGGCAAGCTTCTCCTGCCGCGTGTAGCCGGGGATTTCGATGATCTCCATCCGGTCTCGTAGCGGGGCCGGAATCGTGTCGGCGACGTTGGCAGTCGCAACGAACATCACGTTCGACAGATTGTACGGAATCTCGAGGTAGTGATCGGTAAACGTGTCGTTCTGTTCGGGATCGAGGACCTCGAGCAGCGCCGAAGACGGATCTCCCCGGAATCCGTCGTGTCCGAGCTTGTCGACTTCGTCGAGCATGAATACGGGGTTGGTGACGCCGACCTTCTTCAATCCTTGGATGATGTTGCCCGGCAGCGCGCCGACGTATGTGCGCCGGTGCCCGCGCAAAGCGGCCTCGTCGTGGACGCCGCCGAGGGAGATTCGATGGAACTTTCGCTCGAGAGCGCGAGCGATGCTGCGGCCGAGCGAGGTCTTGCCCACCCCCGGCGGGCCGATCAAACACAGGATGGGCCCCTTCTTGTCGCCCTTGAGCTTTCGGACCGCCAGGTACTCGAGGATTCGTTTCTTCACCTTCTGCAGACCGTAGTGATCGGCGTCCAGCACGGCACGGACGTGGGCGATATCGGAGGCATCCGGGGTGCTCGTCTTCCATGGGATGTCGAGGATCCATTCGACGTACGTCCGCACCATCGAAAACTCCGGCGAGCCGCCCTGCATGGATCGGAGCCGCTTGATTTGCTTGGCAACCACCTCCGCCGCCTCGGCCGAGACGTGCGCTTCGGAAGCGCGCTGTTCGAGCGCATCCAAGTCGTTGTCGCCGTCGCCGTCGCCCTCCCCGAGCTCCTTTTCGATGGCTTTCTTCTGCTGGCGAAGCAGGTGTTCTCGCTGGGTCTTGGTCATCTCCTCTTGGACCTGCGCGCTGATGTCGTCGCGCATCTTGAGGACCTCGCCTCGTCGAATCACCCGCGTGAGGACGGCGAGTACGCGCGCCTTGACATCGAGCGTCGCCAAGAGCTCGGTTTTGTCGGCCGTCGTCCCTTCCATCCGGCCCGCGACGAAATCCGCGAGGGCGCCGGCGTCGTCGATCGCATTGATCTGAGCCGCAAATTCCGCGGGCACATGCAGCCGGTCCATGACCGTCCGCACGGCGTGCCGCAGAGCGCCGAACAATTGCGCGAGCTCCTCGTCTGCGGGGTTCACCTCTCGGGCCTCGTGGACTTTGACTGTCGGAAGTGGGTCGTTGGACACGATCGTATCGATCTCGGCGCGGGCGACGCCGCGCAGAGTGACGACGGCACTCGGGGCCCGTCCAGGCACCGCGATCACGTTTGCGATCGTGCCGATGGGGTAGAGGTCCTGCGCAGCTGGAGCGTCTAGGGCCGCGACGTTTTTGGCCGTGAACACGGCCACGTACGAGGACCCGCTGGAGGACAAGCGTTGGGCCGTCTCCGCGCTCTTCATTTCGAGTTGGACGATCATGCCCGGGAACATGACGGCATCGGGCAATACGATCAGCGGAAGCTCGTCCGGAAACGCGGGGCCGGCAGGCGGTGCAGAAGTGGGAGTGGCCATATGTGTTCCTCTTTCTCGCTAACGCTCCGGGTTCGGGCGACTAGCGTGCGTCCACGCGTCCGTCTGTTGTCAAAGAGTGTGCACGGAACGCGCAGACCGGGTCGTCCCGCCGGATGACGGTCGGGCCGATGCGCCGATGATGAAACCGTAAGCACGTCTTCGGAGCGCGCTAGCTGTCGGGCTTCCGACGGGAACCGCCGAGCCGCCGCATTCAGTCGCGACGACGGTCACCCAGGATGCGCAAGAGGAAGAGAAACATGTTGATGAAGTCGAGGTACAGGGTGAGGGCACCCACGAGCGGGAGATTGGCGACGCTGCCGCTTCGCTGAAACATCTCCTTCAGGCGTTGCGTGTCGTACGCGGTCAATCCCGCGAAGACGATCACGCCGGCGAACGTGATGAGCCACTCGAGCCCGCTGCTGCGCAAGAACAGGTTGACCACGGACGCGAGGATCACGCCGATCAGGGCGAAAAAACCGAAGCGGCCCACGGCACTGAGGTCGCGCTTCGTGACGGTCCCGAACGCGGACAGGGCGGCGAACGATCCCGCGGTCACGAAGAACGTCGCTGCGATCGAAGACGACGTGTAAACGACAAAGAGCGTCGAGAAGGTGACCCCGGTGAGCGCGGCGTAGCCGAAGAACATGAGTGCTGCGACGGCGGTGCTCACACGTGGGGCGAGCGCGCTCAGAGCGAAGACGAGCCCTAGCTGGCCGAAGAGAAGCGCGTAGAAAAGGATCCGGTTTCCGACGAAAAAGTTCATTGCGGCCGGGGAATCCGCCACGCCCAGCGCGACCAATCCAGTCAGGGCCAATCCGACCGTCATCCACCGATACGTGACCCACAGCGCGTCGACGCTCGTATCGCGGGCAAGGCCTGAGGATCGTCCTAGCGCGTAATCCATGGCACCAATGTAAGTCGCTCAGGGGACAACCGGAAGGGGTCGGGGTCGGGGTC
>Ga0187863_10001380_pt1 | contig 19508 bp, 15 predicted proteins | sample June2016WEW_11_1_FD_132975 | JGI IMG/M metagenome (GOLD analysis project Ga0187863, IMG submission 132975) | Peatland microbial communities from SPRUCE experiment site at the Marcell Experimental Forest, Minnesota, USA - June2016WEW_11_10 | ecosystem: Environmental > Terrestrial > Soil >... | reverse complement strand
GTCGACGATCTGGAAAACGTAGGGCTTGGTGTCATCCATGCGGACGGCTTCGCGGAGAAGAGTGAGGGCTGAGCTGTGTTCGGCGGTGATAACGGTGACGCCGACGTTGACGTTGGGTAGCAGTCGAAGATCTTTGTTGTCGATGGTGCAGGTGACCTCGCCAACGTTGCGCGCGCCGCGAAGTTTAACGGTGGAGGGAATGGTGCTGACGGTGCCGTTCCAGATGCGGCCGGGCAAAGCGTCCCAGGTGACTTCGATTTTCTGTCCGGGGGCGAGGCGGCCGATGTCGGGTTCGTCGACGAACGTGCGTACGAGCATGTGGGAGAGAACGCCTTCCTGCAACAGCAGGTCTCCGGTCTGCACATAGGCGCCTTGTTTGACCGGAAGAGCATAGACGATGCCATCGAATGGAGCGCGGACGCTGGACTTGCGAAGGGCGTCTTCAGCGGCATCGTAAGCCGCTCGCGCTTCGGCACCCTGGGCTTGAACTTTGGCGACTTCGGGTTGGGAATAGCGGTCCTTTTTTTTCTGCTCTAGCAAAGTAGCGTCGGCCTGGGCGCGCTGCAAGGCGTCTTCGGCCTGCTTGACTTCGCCGGCGGAGGCTGCGCCTTGCTGCTGCAGGCGGCGAAGAGCGTCGAGATTGCGCTGGGCAGCATCGCGGGCATTGCGGGCTTTAGCGAGCTGGGAATCGAGGGTGAGAAGTTCCTCGCGAGTGCCGCCGGTGTCGAGATCCGATTGGTCGGCTTGGGCTGACTTCATCTGAGCCTGGGCGCGGGCGGCCTGACTGCGCAGGTCGGCATCTTCAAGCTGCAAGAGCAGTTGACCTTGGCGAACATGGTCGCCTTCCTTTACGAACAGGCGCTTCACGGTGGTGGGAACAGGGGAGTGGGCTTCGAAGTTCTGGATGGGCTCGACTTTGCCGTTGGTGGAAATCAGGCTGCGGATGGGGCCGCGTTCGACGGTGGTGGTGCGAACTTTTAAGGGGCCCGGGCGGGTGAAAACGGGGATGACGGCGAGCACGGCAAGCACTCCGAGCACCAGCCAAGTGCGGCCCTTGCGCGAGGCCGGTCGTCCATTCGAATTGTGGTTGGTTGCTGCCAAGCGATTACGCTTCAGGGTGCGGCGGGGACAATTGCAAGTAATAATTTACCACCGGGACGGCTGCGAAAGAACGCCGTCTGCCCCAGCCGTTGCCTGATTAGATGCGGCGGGAGGGTGGCGGATGCTTGAGCGGGGCCGGTGGGGCGGCGTTCGCAGCACCACTCAGCATGTCATCGTCCGCAACATTGCGCAGATGCGGGTGTTCGTATGCCGTGTGGGCTGGCGACGCGCTGGGATGGGGTAGTGTCCGAAATAGAACAGTCTTGGCGCCGTCGGCTGGCGTAGACCATACCTGAGGTACCCTCATGCTCTTCCGCTCTCCGCTTGCCCCAGTTGTTTTCTTAGCCTCTTTCTTGCAGTTCGCGACCGGAGCCGGCGCCGCTCAGGCGCTCTCTCCGCTGTGCCAGCCGGTGGTGACTCCGCCGATTATCGTTGCCACGCATGACCAGATCGACCAGGCCGGACGACGGGCGGAGCCGCCGCTCACGGATACCAAGGGCTTCGGCTTCGCGTGGCCGGACACGCAAATGGGCGTAATCAAGACAGCCGGCGGCTACGAATGGTTTACCAGCGATGGCGCGTTTCACCCCCGGCAGATCTGGCAAGGACAATGGGTGGGCAACAACAACTACGGATCCGTGACTACAACCTTGGGCACGCTCGATAATCCGCTCGGCACGGGCAATCCCCGGGACGTAACGATCTCGCCGAATCCCGATCCGGCGGTGAACCCTAACTATTCTGGCTATACCTACATTGGCGGGGGCCCGGTCTATCAGGTTCCGGCGGGCAAGACGGGGGCGGGCAATCTGATCGTGGGCTATCATGCCGAACTCCCGAGCAACACGCTGTATGCAGTGCACGGGCTGGCCGCATCGTGGGATAACGGACTGCACTGGACGGACCTGGGCGAGGTGGTTCGTCCGAATCAGTCGTTCGCGTACGAGCTCGCCCCGGGTTTCGACGAGATCGGAGACGGGCCGCTGGTGATGTCGCCTGACGGCAAGTACTTTTATTTCTATTTTCCCGACTGGCCGGCCGGCACCACGAACACTACGCATGTGTCTGTAGCGCGCGTACTGGTTGACTCCTTACTGAATGCGGCGTTTGGATCGGCGCACCCGCACGCGGTTCCCTTTGAGAAGTTCTACGAGGGAACATGGAATCTGCAACCGGGGATCGGCGGAGCATCCACCGACCTCAATCCGAACTGGGAGCCGCAAGAGGGAGGGTATCTCGATATCCACTACAACAGCGCGTTGGATCGCTACGTGCTGATCATGGACAATGACACGACGTTCTACTACGCGGAATCCGTCGATGGATTTAACTGGACGACTCCCACATCGCTGGGAACCTACGCCGATGGTGTGACAACGCTCGCGCCTTATCCCAGGGCGGTCGGGCTCGGCGACGATCCTCACATACTGGGGAAGACGTTCTACGTTTACTACACGTTCTTGCACGAGGAAAACGGAGGGCTGGCGAGGGAAGGGAACTCGGTGCGGCGGATTACGCTCACCTGCCCGTGATCAGGGCCGCTCGGGAGGGCCGAGCACTGAGCGAATTTCTTCATTGCTCATAACCGCGGCAATTTTGTCCCTCATATATCGCAGCGAGATTTCGTGATGTTCCCGGTCGTAGGAATCGATGCAGTCGGTAGCCAGGATCACAGGCCAATCTCGCTGGTATGCGTCGATAGCTGTCGTGCGAATACAGGCATGGGTATTGATCCCGGCTAGGATTAAGGCATCCGGCGCGAGACGGACGAGGATTTCGTCGAGAGTTGTTCCGTAAAACGCGCTGTATCGTTTCTTCACCATGATCGTATCGGATGGAACGGGGTCCAGTTCGGAAATAATTTCGCAGCCCTTTGTCCCTTTGATCGTGATGCGAATGCCTTTGGCTCTCATCTCGGGGAACGCGTCGCGAAGGTCGGGCTCGAACTCCTGTCGCACCCAGATCACGGGATGGCCGAGACTCCGCATCACGCTCACTAGTTCGTTGATCGAGTGAACCAACCCTTCTTTTCGATCTGGTTCCCAGCTTTCGAGAAAGTCATGCAACATGTCGATCACGATCAGGACCGGCCTCATGAACAAGAAATTACCACGGAAGCCGCTACAATACTTCCATGCCAAAACAGAGCCGCTACACGCCCGAGCACGCCGCCGCCGGCCTGGACGCCAAATTTCCTGAGATCGAGACGTGGCCGAACCAGTTTCCTGGATATGAGATTGTGATCGACGATCCAGAATTCACTTCGGTGTGCCCGAAGACAGGCTTGCCGGATTTTGGCGTGATCACGCTGCGTTACCAGCCGGATAAGGTTTGCCTGGAACTGAAGTCGTACAAAGAGTATTTGCATTCGTACCGCAACCTGGGGATTTTTCAGGAGAACGTGGTGAACCGCGTGCTGGAGGATGTGGTGCGCTGGGCGAAGCCGGTGTGGGCCGAGGTGAAGGGAGACTTCCGTCCGCGGGGAGGGATCTCGACGACGGTGGTGGCAAGGTGGCCGCGGGGGAAGAAACTGTAGATGCGGTATGTGCTGGGAATGCAGAAGCGAGCCTAACGCGCAATTATCGCGTCGCAAGAACGCTTAGCGGATTAAGCAGCCAGTTGTTTTGTCGCCATGGTCAACGGTTCCCATGGCTCACGGAGCGCTAACTGGCACACAACGGAAGACGACGATCTGATCGGAAGTCTTGGTGACGCTTTGCGTATACGTGGGGCTGGCCGCGGTAAACGTTGTAACGTGAGTTGCGAGACGTGCATTCGCGTTGAAATCTTCTGTGGGAACCGCCAGCGCGGCTGCCGATCCCTCGCCGGTTACGGAAGAGAAATCGTATTCGTATAGGTTGTAGGAGACGCCGGGGGTGAGGCCGCTCACCGTCGCCTGCAGGACAAAGTTTGTCATCCATGCGCTGGGCGGTTTATTGGTGCAGCTCAAACCCCAGACGCTGGTTCCAATCATAGGATTTTCATAGTCGTAGCCTGAGATGGGATCGAGCGGATTCGTCGATCCGCGGCTGACGGTCGGTCCCACGATAGTGAGCGCGACTGGCAGTGTGACCCCAGTCGGATCTTCGGGACCGGCTACAGAGAATGCGTAATTGTGCGGACCAAGGATGGGAACGGTGTCGTAGCCGGAGCCACCCGTGTAAACCTGAATGGTGGAGTCACCCGGAATGATAATGGAATAGCCCTGGGCATGCCTTCCGTTGGCGCCGGCGCGCGTGTTGGCCAACGAGCCTAACGTGTAGCCGAACACGTACGGCGTGCAGCCGGTCGAGTCCGAACCTGCTCCCGGTGGAATCGGTGGGTTGGATGTGAACTTATTGCCGGAAAGCGTGTAGACGCCGTGATCGTCGAAATACACCACGTCATCCGGGTAATAGGTGGAGTCCGCGGGAGAGTGATTGGTGCCAATCTTGATGACGGAGACCTCGTGATCGTACTGAGGATCCGAGCCGCCGTTCAGCAAGACCGCAATGGTCACCTGGTGACCGTCGATCACCTGCTGTTTCACCCACGACATGTACTCTTCATAGCCGGCCATCCCAGAGGACTGCGCCGAATAGTTATAAGTGTTTGCACTGAGCCGTGAATTCGAAAGACACAGGGCGGCATTGGCATAAGTGTTCGGTCCACTGACGCCGGTTCCCGGGTCCTCAATGAGCAGTTGGGCGTTGAAGTTGACCTGGTTCTTGTGAGCCGCGCATGCGCCATCCAGTCCTGACTGGGACAAGCCGGTTCCGCAGATGAGCCGGGCATTGAATTGCGACATCCACTGTCCATTGTTAAGCCCGGCTTGCATCATCGACACTTCGCCGCAGTATCCGTCATTGTTTTCCCATTGATAGAACGGTTTTAGAGGCTGACGGGGATAGATGTAGGAGGTGGTGGCTGGCGGCGTTGTGCCGTCAACCAGCTTCTGTCCACAATTTGACTCTGCGGCTCCCGCGTCGCGTGCAGGCAAGAGTGCGGCGAGGGTGAAGGCCAGAAACAGTGCGGGAGTCTTGAGCATGGGCGGATTCGATCAATCAGGCGTTCGCGGCTACTAATCATAACGACGCCAGGGAAAACGTCAAGAACTAATCGCCACGCAATGCCCGGAGTCCAGGGAAGACGAACGTTAACTCGACCATGTTATATTCGCTCGACCCGTGGCTGCGACGAAACTCTATCCGCGCACGGCGCTGGCTCTGTTGACGGCGCTGAACCTGCTGAACTATGTGGACCGTTCCGTGCTGTTTGCGGTGCAGCCGCTGGTGCAGAGCGAATTCCGGCTGAGTAACACACAGGTCGGATATCTCACGAGCGCGTTCTTGTTGTTCTACATGGTCGCTGCGCCGTTTGTAGGCCCCCTCGCAGACCGCTATTCGCGTAAGCGAATCATTGCCGGAGGGGCGATCTTTTGGAGCGGGCTCACGCTGCTCACGGCGGTTACGCACACTTACACGGAACTGCTGATTCGGCACACGCTGGTGGGGATTGGGGAAGCGACGTTTGTGACCATCGCTCCAACATTTGTTGCCGATCTATTTCCGGAAGAGAAACGTGGACGGATTCTGGGCGTATTTTACCTGGCGATTCCTGTGGGCACGGCTGCGGGATATCTGCTGGGAGGAAAGCTGAGCCCGCATTACGGTTGGAGATTTCCATTTTATATTGCGGCGGTTCCGGGATTTCTGATGGCGGTGGCCGTGTTGTTCCTGCATGAGCCGGAGCGGGGGCAGTTCGATCGAGAGAAGGAAACTCCGGAACGAGGGACGTTGTTTGGGTTGGCGCGCAATCCGGCGTTCTGGACTTCGACGTTGGGCATGGCGACCATGACGTTTGCCCTGGGCGGCATACAGGTGTGGATGCCGACGTTCTTGTCGCGGGCACGCGGATATTCGCTGGAGTCGGCGAACTTCATGTTCGGAATCATTATTGTGGTGGATGGAATCCTGGCTTCGCTGGCGGGAGGGTGGCTGGGCGATTATCTTCTGCCGCGAATGAAGGGATCTTACTATTTTGTTTCGGCGGCGAGCATGGGGTTGGGCGTGCCGTTCATGATTGTGGCCTTGTTTACGCGCGGTCCGGTGATGATACCGGCGATCGCGGTGGCAGCGTTTTTTCTTTTGCTGAATACGTCGCCGCTGAATGCGGCGGTAATCAATTCAGTGGGGGCGCACATTCGCGCCACGGCGCTGGCCGTGAACATTTTTGTTTTCCACCTGCTGGGAGACGTCCCTTCGCCGACGTTGATGGGCTATGTGGCGGATAAACGGTCGCTGCAGTCCGCCTTCATTCTGCCGGTTATCGCCATGATTGCATCCTCTGCCATACTGTTTTACGGGATGAGGTTTGCGCCGGTGGTTCCAATTGGAGAGGCGCGGTTGGGAACGACTGAGGCAAGGAAGACCTAGGCGGGAATGCATTACTTTCACTGGATTGCAGGGACGATTCTCGCACTGGCGTGGTTTTCTCGCATCGTCGATGCGGCGATCGGCATGCCGAGTGTGGCCGACATTTCCAAGCCGGAATGGGATCGCAATCCGGCCGGGGTCGCGGGCAATCTTGCTTCCGGCAACCCTCTGGTTTCAATCATTGTGCCGGGGCGGAATGAAGAGAAAGACATCGAGCTGTCGTTGACCCGCCTGCTTGAACTCGACTACGACAATTACGAAGTGATCGCAGTGAATGACCGCTCGACCGATCGCACGGGAGAGATCATGGAAGCGGTAACGAAAAATCCCCACTTCTCGCAAAAGACGCGAGAAATGGGGCACCCGGTTCTGCGGGTGCTTCATCACCGGGAATTGCCCGCGGGATGGTTGGGGAAGACGCATGCCATGTGGACGGCGACGAATGAGGCGAAAGGCGACTGGCTGCTGTTTACGGATGCCGATGTGCAGTTCAAGCCGGACTCGGTGCGGCGGGCGATGGCTTACGCGGAGGCGGAGCGGGCGGATCACGTGGTGGTGTTTCCGCAGATGATCATGAAGCGGCCGGGCGAATACATGATGATCGCGTTCTTTCAGACCATGTTTGTTTTCGGGCATCGACCGTGGAAGGTGGCCGATCCGAAGACGAAAGATCACATGGGCGTGGGCGCCTTCAACCTGGTTCGCCGCAGCGTGTATGAAGCGGTGGGAACCTATGAAGCCTTGCGCATGGAAGTGCTGGATGACATGAAGCTGGGCAAAGTGGTGAAGAACGCCGGGTTTGCGCAGCGCAATGTTTTCGGCGGAAACTTGATTTCGATTCGGTGGGCGGACGGCGCGATGGGAGTGGTGAACAACCTGACCAAGAATTTCTTCGCGGTGTTGTCTTTCCAGTGGCCGCGAACTTTGATTGCGGCGTTTGGATTGGCCTTCCTGAATCTGATGCCGTTTCTAGGAGTGTGGCTGGCGCATGGGTGGGAACGGTTGCCCTATGCGGTGGCGCTGGCATCGATGTTCTTGATTTATCTGGGCATGTCGTGGCGGTCGGGGGTTCCGGCATATTATTTTGTGCTGCATCCCATCAGCACGGCGCTGTTTATCTACACGTTGCTCCTCTCCATGTGCCATGCGTTGTGGAACGACGGGATTATCTGGCGCGGGACGAGATATCCGCTGGAGGAGTTGCGGAAGGGGATGGTGTGAGCGTTCACTGCGGCGGTTCTCCGTTTACATCCGCCTCGTTGCCGTAGGTGGCGGTGGCGGCGGGGTTGGTGTAGGTCTTGGCGGGCTTCTTGGTGGGGCGGATTCTGCCGGGGCTGTAGTGGCCTTGCTTTTCTACGTCGTAGTTCTTGGGCAAGGGCGGGATCAGGGTTGAGCCGCCGGTGATCTGGCTGACGCGGGTGAGGATGATTTCGGCGCGTCCGTTGTAAAGCTTGACGGGGCCGTTGATCTCAATCATGTGTCCGGTGAGGCGGCGGACGTCGCCGACATCCTTCAGGTCGTGCGGGAAGACCACGACGGTGAAGGGGCAGGCCATTTGATCTTCGCAGAAATCGACGAAGTGGACGCCTCTGGCCCCGACTTTCACCCGCAGGACTTTGCCCATCACGCACTTGGTTTCGCCCACGTGCTGGCTGGCGGTTTGAATCGAGAGGCAGTCGGTGGCGGCGGCGGTCGCGGATAGAAGGAGCGCCGATAAAATGGCGTAGAAGTACGGAGTACCAAGTACCAAGTACCCAGAAAAGGCGCTCTTGCGATTTGGAGAAGCGGGCTTCATGGCCTCTGCTTAGGGGCTTGAATTGTTTACGGTTGATAACTATTTAACTTCCTGCTAAGGGTATCCCCCGAATCTCTGGAATCATCGAGTTAGCAAAGAGTTAGAGGCTAAAATCCGTCGAACAAAGGAGTTAGGGGTCGATTCCTGGCGGGAGGCTCCGTCTTGTTTTTGTCGAATTTATTGCCTTTGCTGGAGCAATTATCGGGTGAGTTGTTGGGGCGGGCAAGGTTGGATGTCACAGAGGTGGGCTGTGGGAAACCGGCCCCTCTCGGAACGACTTCTGAGATTGTTGAAATCCCTCGATTTGAGCCCTCTTGCAAAATCCGCCGGGACGGCTGTCGGGCCCTGAAATAAGGCGTTAGAATTGGGCGGCGTTAACGCTGCCCAACTGGAGGAGCAATGGACGAACACCTTCTGGATTACCTTTGTTCGGGCAAGGCTTGGCTTCTGATAGGTTCGGGCCCGTCGGCGGCTATCGGATTGCCGTCTTGGCAGCGATTAGCGTCCGTTGCGGTTGAATTGTGTCGGGTTGAGGCGGTCGGTCGCGACCTAAAGAAGCTTGAGGAGGCCCTTCAAAGGGGAGACTGCCCTAGGGTTTTCGAGGAAGCCGCAGGACTGGTCGGCATGCCGGTCCTCTTACAGCATTTATCGAAGTTTCTTCCTGCAAACCCCGGCGGTTCGCCCCCCAAAAGCATTTATAGTTACTTGGCAAAGTGGCCAGTCCCTGTATACCTCACAACTAACTTTGACAATGAAATTCTGAGGTACTTGGCGCTGGCGGGAGAGAGCACCTTTGTAGATTACTCGAATAGTCCAGATCATTTAAGCAAGCTACTACCGGACTCATCTGGAATGGTCGTTCATCTGCATGGAGACCTGCGGTCCGAAACCGGACTGGTGCTCACATCTAGTCAGTATAGGGGCATATCCGATTCGCACAATTGGACGTACTGGCGCGCAAAGATGGCTGCTGTTTTTCAAATGAACCGAGTTGTCGTTATCGGGCACTCCCTGACCGATCCTCACATCAGACACGTGTTGTCTGCCGCAAAGGCAGGATCAGGCGTAGTCCAACCGGTGTGCTGGATCGCGCCTGACGTGACGCCAGATACTGCGCGCGAATACCTGGAGAAATTTAGGATTCGCGTTATCTCCTACGACAATCGTGACGGCACGCACCGCAACCTGACCAAACTCGTAGAAAGTCTCGCCGACTTTGTTCCGCCGCGGATTACGGTTCACCTCAGTAGCGCCGTGCGAAAGGCTTCTTCCTCGCCCCTGGGAGCGAATGCCGCAGCGCCCGGCTTCTTTGTGTTCAGCAAGCTTTCAGCCCAGAATGACTTCGAAGAGAAGCGGTGCGATGTCTTGGTCGCAGCCTTGCACGCAGCGGTAACAAAACTTAAATCGATGACGACTTTTTCCATAGGGCAAGCTCTGGAGGTTGTGGGATGGCCGTCCTCGTCACCGATTCGCCCTGAACTGGCCGTTAAGATCGGTGAGAAGGCTGTCGCCCAGCGCCTTCTTATTCCTCACGGGAGCGGTTTTCTTGTCTCGCCGGAGGCCGACGAGCAATTGAAGGCCGAGACCGCGAGATTCGAGCACCTGCGAGAACGATTCCAACTATCTCTTCGACACCGGCTCAGTAGGGATTTCCCAAGCTTGGAATCTCAACACATCAGCGAAATCGCATCGGACATTGATTCTGCATTGGCGGGATTTTTCCGAGAGGGCGGGCTCACGCTCGCGAGCACGTTATCTGTTACAGACCAACGAGCGAGTTCACCAATCATACCAAGCTCAATTGTGGGATTTGTCAACCAAGCATCCGCCCGGTATCCCGACTATTTGCGGCGGCAAGGATTTTGTGCCGTTGCGCTCGGTTGTTTCATCCACGCTGACGCGGTTGAGAGGGAATACCTCGGGCGGGTGTCTCAAGGCTTCTTCGGATTCCACCTGATGGGGGTGTTTGGCGATGCTGCCGCGGAGCGTCTGAAGCATGCGAAGGAGACGGTATGGCTGGTTGATTCGAGTGTGCAGATAGCGGCTATCGCACTCGGAAGCGCGGCCTACCTGACGTTTAGCGAGACCTTTCGAGGCCTTTCCAAACTTGGTCTGAGGTTCTTTTCTTCGGAAGGCCTTTTCGATGAGACGAAAGAGCATCTTTGGTTTGCTGACCACATCATCAAGAAGTATGGCCCCACATCGCCCGACATTATTAGCGCGGCCAAGGGAAGCGTGCCGTACAGGAAGGTCAATCTATTCCTAGAGGGATTTATTAACTGGCAGGCTGCGGGAAACCCGGCAGACTGGGAAAAATATCTGATTTCAATAGGTGGCCTCGGACACATAGGCTCCGACACGGTTCGCTCCGCGCTCGAAAAGGTGAATATAGCTTCGGTCCACTTCTCGGATTGGCCGGGATTCGAGCAGATGCACTTTGCTGAAGCAGAAGAGGCCATAAACAAGATTGTTGAGATGGGGGAGCCTCAAACGGTCGAAGGAGGCGACGCAGCTGCAGATAATCTACGGAGCAAGGCAAAGCCTGAGGCCGAGGCGGTTGTCATCATTACTCATGAACGGGACGGGCAGTATCACATGCTCTCCGAGGTTGGCGAAAAATCTTCTGCTTGGTTCCTGAGCCAGACTGCTGTCCTCAATAGGATTCATCAGGCGGCGAAGATAACATGGCAGCCGGAGGCCTTTCTTCGATTTGCCTCAACGTTGGCTCCTGTTGCTGACGAACAGGCCGCGGAAAAGGCATTTGGCACGTTGATGTGGACCATTGCTCAGTCAGGGCTTACGGTTTTGGATAGTCGTGTCGCGGCAGCGGTCTTCGGTGGAATAATCGACCAAGCACAGCTTACCATTGCGGAGCAGCACAGCGCTTACGACCAAGTTTTGGCGGACAAATACGGCTCGACGCAGGCACTGATGGCGCAGGTGCCAGAGTTGGATCGACCTCTAGTTGCACTTCAGCTCGCAAACGAAAGGGCTGAAAAGGAATCAGCCTTGCGCATAGCCGCGCAGGAGGCTACAGCGCTGGCGAAGAGCCAAGCTGCCAGAGCGGAGTCTGAGTTGGAGGCGCTCCAGAAATTCCGCAAGAAGCTGCAGCAGAAGCAGAACGAGGCGGCTCAACGCAAACGAAAAAATCGCTCTCGGAAGAAGGGCAGATAGGAAGAGAAGTGCTTATCGTAGCGGTGAACCGCTGCGGCCCAAAAGCTAAAAATCCCCACTCTAGTCTCGCCAAAGGACGGCGAGACTAGAGTGGGGCACCCGCCGGAGGTGGGAACACTGCCAAGGCGAGCTGGAGGCTTACTTGAAGGCTTTGACGGCGGCGGTTTCGTCGTCCTTCACGTCAAAGACGGTGTAGAGCTTGGTGATCTGGAGCAGATCGTGCACCTTCTTGGTGAGGTGGAGGAGTTTGAGTTCGCCGCCCTGATTCTTGGTGGTGGTGAAGGCGCTGACCAGTTCGCCGATGCCGGAGCTGTCGATGTAGTTGACCTCGGCCAGGTTCAGGATGATTTTCTTATTGCCTTTGGAAAGCAGTTCGCGCACGGTGTCGCGCAAAGTGACGCTGCCTTCGCCCAGGGTGATGCGTCCGCTGCAGTCAACAATCGTGACGCCGTCGACCTGCCGAGTGCTAAGTTTCATGCTCACTGAGACCCCTCCTTGTTGCCCACGGATGGACCGTGGACGTGCTTGATCAGTTTAACTTCGGTACCTGTCTGGGACGGGCGGATTTCCACCACGTCCATAAAAGAACGCATCAAAAAAATGCCGCGTCCTGAAGTTTTGAGCAGGTTCTCCGGCGCCAGAGGATTCGGAATTCCGCTCAAGTCGATGCCTTTACCCTGATCGCGAATGGTGATGACCAGGTCCTCAGGAGTTCGCTCGAAGGCCAGGACGACTTTCTTGTCCGGGGCATACTGGTTGCCGTGCAGGACGGCGTTGACCGCGCCTTCGCGCACCGCCATGGAGATCTGCAGCACCTCGTCTTCGCCAAAGCCCAACTCCGTGGCGATGCGGGTGGCTTTTTCCTCCGCATGGTCGACGGTTTCCAAAGTGGAATCAAGCGTGTAGGAGACTGGTTGCTCCATGGCCGATGAATACGTTTTAAACCCGCACCTATCCTATGGATTGCCCGTTAGGGGCTCGCCGCAGCCCGCAATCGGCGGATGCGGTAGTGTGCCTGTAGAAGCGGCGAGTTGTCAACGAGTACGCGGGATTGCTGACGGGGCAACATTAGAAATGCTGCGCGCGAGATAGATCATAGGTCGCAGACGGATATAATCGTAGGCCGTGACTCCAGTGCTGAGCGCGAGAATCAAACAGTTCCTGAAGCGATTGATCGGGGTTGGATTCTCGTGCGCGCTGGGCGTGACGGCCCTCGCCTATGCCGTGGATTACGCCGTGTTCCGCTATCGTGTCGCGGCGAATCGGCAACCGTTCGGACAAATCACGATCACCAGTTACGATGCGGTGGCGCAGAAAAGCGGCAAGACCGTATTCCTCTTCAATCCCCCGGAAGCGCAAACCTGCGTCAACGCACTGTTCCCGCGTGCGGGATACGTTCCCTGCTGGTACTTGCAGCGGCATACCGAGCAGCGGACGAACATCTGAAGAGAACACTCGAGACTACCGCAGATGGGGGAAAGGCGGAGCGAATTCAGTGGCAAGAAGTTGCAGGGGGCTTGCCTGGACTGGGCTAGAATGGTCGTCCGGCGGCGGTTGCGGAGATCAAGATCGAAGATCCGAGATTGAGAGGCTGGAATGAGGGATCGGTGTTCCTGTGTTGGCTTCGCGCGGTGGATGGGAATTGCGTTGACCGCAGTGCTTCTGGCTGCGTCGGTGGGGACGGCGCAGCCGCAAGAAACTGCGGGGGCTGCCTCTGATCCGCGGCTGGAAAAGGCTTATCGCTTCCAGCGCGCTGGCTGGACCTACGTTCATCTGGAAGGTTCACCGTCTGAGGTTGGATTCCAGCATGGATATTTGTTGGCTCCTGAGATTGCCGATGCGCTGGAGGCGATCAAGCTTTTCGATACCCACCAAACGCAGCGCGATTGGGAATTCTTTCGCAAGACGGCGCGCGAGATGCTTTGGCCGCATATCGACACTGAGTATCGGCAGGAACTGCAAGGCATCGCCGACGGTGTGAAGGCGCACGGCGTCGATCTGGACGTGTATGACATTGTGGCGCTGAACGCGTTTGAGGAAGTCCCGGACTACTACGTGCCGTGGCTGAACAAGCAGGGTCTGATTAAAGAAGAGAAGCAAGCCGGGGCGCCGAAGCTGAAGGCTCCGGGCAATTGCAGTGCGTTTATCGCCACGGGGGCTTATACGAAAGACCACCAGATCGTGATTGCGCACAACAACTGGACGAGCTATCTGGCGGGCGAGCGCTGGGTGATTGTTTTCGATATTTTGCCGCAGCACGGCCAGCGCATTCTGATGGACGGCTTTCCGGGAGTGATCACCAGCGACGACGATTTCGGGGTGAACGCGGCGGGGATCATGATTACCGAAACCACCATCACACAATTCGAAGGCTGGGATCCGGAGGGCAAACCGGAGTTTATGCGCTCGCGCAAGGCGCTGCAGTATGCCGAGAGCATTGATGACTACGTGCGTATTATCAAAGAAGGCAATAACGGCGGCTATGCCAACGACTGGCTGATCGGCGACCGGAAGACTGGAGAGATCGCGTATCTCGAACTTGGCTTGAAGAATACACCGCTGTGGAGAACGAACGATGGATACTTCGTCAGTTCGAATTTTCCGCGGGATCCCAAGCTGATTCGGGAGGAGACCGACGGATTCGATCCCAAGGATGGTTCGTCGTCGGCGAATGCGCGGCATGCGCGCGCGGATGAATTGGTGCAGCATGCCAAGGGAACCATTGACGTCGAGATGGCGGAGGACTTCCTGGCGGATCACTTCGACAGCTTCGAGAAGAAAAGACAACCCAACGAGCGCTCGCTGTGCGGGCACGTAGACGATTCGTCGCGGGGCGTGAAGGAATGGGGTTGGGATGCATACAATCCCGGAGGCGCGGTGCAGGGTAAAGCGACCGACAGCAAGATGGCGGCGAATATGAGTTTCGTGGCGCGCGCGGGGCATCCGTGCGGAGCGGATTTTGTGGCGGCCGATTTTCTGGAGCAGCATCCGGAGTACTCGTGGCAGAAGCCGCTGCTGCGCGATATGAAAGCGGGGCCGTGGACGGTTTTTCAGGCGGGGCAGAAGGCAGGAAAGTAATTCGCCGACCGCTCACCTAGGAGATGGGACATCGTCTAAGAAAGGAAAATGGGAGACGAAAGAAATGAAGGAAACGCCGCAGCAATACACTCAGCGAATCGTTAAATACATGGAAGGGAAGCAACCGCTGGCGGTGCAGGCCGCCACGGCGAAGAAGCTTGAGCGTTTGATTAAAGGTGTGCCCACAGCCAAATTGCGCAAGCGCCCGGCTCCGGACAAGTGGTCGGTCAGCGAGATTCTCGCACACCTTGCCGAGGCCGAAATTGTGGGCGGCTTCCGGATGCGGATGATTCTGGGCGCGCCGGGAACGCCCATTGCGGCCTTCGATCAGGATTCCTGGGTAATCAGCGGGCACTATGAGAAACGCGATCCACGAAAATCGGTGGAGCAATTCCGCGTGGTTCGCGAGGCGAACCTTCCGCTGCTCAAGTCGCTCACGCCGGAGCAGTGGAAACATTATGGAATGCACTCCGAGCGTGGACAAGAGACGATTGAGCATATCGTCCGCATGTTCGCCGGACATGACATCAAGCACCTGCAGCAGATCGAGAGAATTCTGGGAGGGAGGTGAACGCCGTTTTCGTGCTGTCCCTCTGGCATCCGCATTCTCAGCAACAAATCCGATCAGCGTGTGCTGAAAATCCGCGTTTGGGCGGGTAGGGAAGCGTGCTACCGTCGGCTAGATCTCAATTCGGCTTGAGTGCGGGGAGCCGGGACTGGCGAGGCGGTTGGAAATGATTACCAAGGCTTGTACGAACAGCAAGTGTCCGGCCTACGCACATTTTGTTTACACCGTGGCCATGCGCTGCGTCCTTTGCCGGTGGGATCTGAAGAGCGCGCAAAGAATCAACGACGCGCTGGGAGAAGTTCACAACAGCGCGGACACCAGCGGGACGGCGTCCTCAAGGAAGGCCAGGGCGCGGCACGCGGCCTGACAGGAAAATGTGGCACGTAATCCGCCGGATCAGCAATTCCACTTCAATGTTTTAGAGTTCCGAAGCCAGTAAGGCTCAACGCGAACTCAATCGCCCGAATTTTTCCCTGGAGTGCTCCCGCCACGGGATGCGCTCGCCCCAAAAGCCACTGGCAATGCCGATTCACGAGGAGGAGACTCGAAGCCCACGCTCTCCTGCTAAAATGAAAATGAAATTGGGGACGCGGAGAGATGGCCGAGTGGCTGAAGGCGCGCGCCTCGAAAGCGTGTATACCTTTACGGGTATCGGGGGTTCGAATCCCTCTCTCTCCGCCAGATTTTCTAAGGCCACAGACTCTTCCCACCCGTGCAAGAATGGGCTGTTCAGAAGCCAGGAATGCTCTAGTGATTTCCTGGTTCGCCGGTAGGGGCAAACCGCAGTCCGGCGAGTTCCGAACCAGAAGCCAGCACATCGCGAATCCGCTGCGCATTCATTCCGGCCTGCTCTTCGGCAGCCACGAAGCATCGCACCGCCTGCGCCAGCGTTGCCCCCTGGGGCAGACGGAAGATCCAGGGAATGTTGGTCGAGGTGAGCGCGCGATCTGCCGAGAGCGCCAACACAGGCAAGAATGACTTCACCGCAAGTTGCTCGGCCAGATGGCTGGAATCGCGATCGAGAGCAATCAAACCCAGTGCGTGCTGGTCGAAGATCGCATTCACCAGGCCCGTCGATGCTTTGCCCCAGGAGACGTCCGAGGCTACCGCAATCAACTGAAAACGCCGCCCCCGCGTCGCCTTCAGCGCGTCCTGAACTTCCGACGACTTGACGGCCTCTTCGGCATGCGGACCGAACACCGCGATGCGCGCTTCATTTGTAACTGAGTCAGCTACTGGAGGACCGGAGTAGGAGACGCCGTCCTCACCCACTCGCGCATAGGGTACTGGCACGCCGTTGGCCGGAACCTCCGGTGTCGCATCCGAGTGCGGCGGCAATGGATCCATGGAAGCGGGACGATACTCGATCACGCCGTTATGCACGCGCGCCAGATACATGGGCGCGATGTTCTTGCTGTTAGTGTCGAAGACCATGTGCCCGGTCACGCCGTCATATTCATAAACCTGCGCGAGCGCGTCCATGATGCGAGCCTTGTTCAGGCCCGCCTCGCAGATTGAACCGAGCAGCACGTTCATCGCGTCATAGGCGAGCGAGGCGAACTGCTCGGGCTTCTCGTTGTACTTCAGTGCATAGTCGCCGTTGAATTTCTGCCAGCGCGGGTCGGTGCGCGCCGCGTCATAGGGAAAGACCGCTTCAAATCCCTCGGCCAAATCTCCGGCCTGCGCCATCAGATCGTCGCCAATGGTGCGATAGCTGCCGAAAACCTGCTGCTTCATACCCAGCTCATGCATTTGTTTCAGGATCATCGCCGTCTGCGCCTGATCGGTCCACAGCACAATGCCATCCACGCGCGAATCCTGGATAGAGCGAAGTTCACGGCGAAAGTCGGTGGTTCCGGCAGGGAAGCGCTGCTCAAGCGCCACCGGATGCCCCAGACGCTGCGACACCTCCTTGAACTTGGGTGAGCCAAAACGGCCGTAGCGGTTGTTGATGCGCAGCACTGCGATTCGCTTCAGCTTCAGCTCGTCATAGATGTGCCGCGCCAGCGTATTCGCCTGCACGCGATCGTCCTGCAGATCGGTGAAGTACCACGGAATGTACGTCTCTGGAATCGTGGGATCGGTCGATGCCGAATTGACGATGGGTATTTCCGCGCGCAGCGCCACCCGCAACGCCATGTGGGTCGACTCCGAACTGATCGAACCGAAGATGGCCCAGTCCTTGTCGTCGTAAACCATTTTTGCCGTCTGGCTGGCCCCCGCTCCCCAGATCTCCTGCGTGGTTGGCCGCTCCTCACCGTAGACGGCGTTGGCTTGCCAGTTGTCATAATCGTTGCGGGGCAGGAGCTTGAACGGTTTGCCGCAATATCCGCCGCGTGCATTCGCATCATCAACTGCAAGCTGCGCCCCGTTCAGCATCCTCTGGCCGAAAACCTGTTCGGGATTCTTATCGATCGGCCCCAGAAACCCAATGCGAATCTCGGTCAGATCCTTCAGGTCAGGGTCGGGAATATCCCGCGCTGCTCCTGAGTAAACATTGGTCTGAGTGTAGTTAAGGTCGTAGGGCTCGGCGAACTTCGAATATGGCTGCATATCCTTCGGCTCGTTGGCATACGGCGTTACCGTACGCTGCGAGCGCGGCTTTGGGGGATGGCTTCCGCACGCGCAGGAAGCAAGTGCCGCCGGGTCAGACCCGCTCTGCGCCACCACCGTCGAAACCAACAGGGAAGTAAGCATAGCGACAATCGGCCAGAGGCCTGCAGTGATGCGGTTCGAAGCAATATGCGTACTCATTCAACCCTCTCCACGTTGCGAACGCCACCGTTGCCCGCGCAGCGCTACTGGTCAAGCTTCCTAAACAAGCTTCTTGAACATGGCGATCGCTTCGATCTCGATCAATAGCTCGGGGCGGCACAGGATGGCCTGGATGCCCGTCGATGCCGGCACCGGGTCCAGTTCTTGCGCCTGATAGAACGCCGTTCGCTCCTCGTTGAAGGCGGCGTAATCACGTTCAATATCGCGGAGGTAGCAACTTGTCCGCACAATGTCGTGCCAGGTCGCGCCCTCGGCTTCGAGCAATCCGGTGATGTTCTGAAAGGTTCGCTGGCATTGCGCGCGGAAGTCGCCTACGTGGACGCTCACGCCATTTTCATCGATGCTGGCCGTGCCCGAGATCAGCAGAATCACGATGTTGCCAAGGTCGATGCGCATGCCGCGGGAAAAGGTGCTGGGCCTCGCGTAGTCATAGGCCTCGTTCAGCACGTTAAGGTTGGTAATCGCGCGTTTCTCAATCGGCGCGATCGAGGTGGACGCTTCCTGGATTAATTCTTGTAGGTTCATAAGAGCCTCTTCCATGAATTATTTCTGTCGAATTCCGTGACTCAATCCCTTGGCGGTGGCGACCCATACGTCATCGCCTTGAAAGTCGATACCAAGCATGTAGTTGTGCGCCGGAGCGGTCTGCACCGCAACCGGCGTGATCTTTCCGCTGGCGTCGCGGATATACATTTCCGGTTTGCCCGTGTCCAATGCCGGCCGGTAAACTGCCCAATTCACGCCGTCATAGTAGGCCAATCCTTTGTCTGTGCAGAACCAGGCGCGCGTGGCATCCAGACCTTTCACCTGGTTGGTGAAGTTCGAGGGCAGCCCGCTGTCTTTGGTGAGAAAGTTATGCCAGCTTCGTCCGTCGTAGTGACTGTCTCCGAAGTAAGTCGCAACCCACAGCGTGTTATCCACATAACTCACTGAGGTCGTGATCTTGTGAATCAATCCCTGGTCCTTGAACAGCACCAACTCGTTCTCGCCATCGGGATCGGTGTAGTCCTTCCAGCGCCCGGTTGCGATGGTGTATTCCAGTACACCGCTGCCCCACACCGCGTAGTACACCTTGTCCGCACCGGTGCTTACCGCGTAGGTCCAGATCTCCGCCATCGGCGTGTTGCGTTCGTTGTAGAGCGACCACTCGCCGGTGCGCGTATTCAGGCGGCTTGCCCCTGCCGCCGTTGCGGTCCACACGAAGTCGCCCTGCACGCCAACGCCATACACCACGTCATTCGACAAGCCGGAGTTGAGCTGGGTATAGGTGTCGATCCGCCCCGCGGATATATGGCTCAAGCCCCCCATCGTGCCCACCCACAAATCGCCCGTGTTCTTATCGAGCGCCAGTGAGAGGACTGCTCGGTGCGCCAAACCATCCTTCGGAGTGAAAACCTTCCAGCCGCCGCCTTCAAACAAGGCGAGTCCGTTTTCCGTGCCAGCCCACACTCGGTCGCCATCTACCAGCACGGCGAAGACGTGGTTATCGGGCAGACCGTTCGCGGTCGTAAAGTTTTCCCAGCGAAAGCGCGGCATCGAGGCCGCGACAGTCTCCGCGTCATTCTTTGCGGCGGCAGGCTTCACGGCTGCGGACTTCACTGCG
>Ga0187863_10001378_pt1 | contig 19541 bp, 15 predicted proteins | sample June2016WEW_11_1_FD_132975 | JGI IMG/M metagenome (GOLD analysis project Ga0187863, IMG submission 132975) | Peatland microbial communities from SPRUCE experiment site at the Marcell Experimental Forest, Minnesota, USA - June2016WEW_11_10 | ecosystem: Environmental > Terrestrial > Soil >... | reverse complement strand
CTGCCGGGGATGGTGTATGCGGTGGTGGCGCGGTGCCCAACATTTGGCGGGAATCCGGCGAAGTTCGATGCCACGAAGGCTTTGGCTGTGCCGGGGGTTCTGCAGGTGTTTGAAATTCCCGCGACGGGCTACCGGACTTATACGGCGGGCGGAGTTGTTGTCGTGGCGACATCGACGTGGGCTGCGATGCAGGGACGGAAGGCGTTGGAGATCACGTGGAATCGCGGGCTGCACAGTGGGGAGAGTACAGACACGCTACGGGCGGCTATGAAACAGGCGCTCGAGACGGCTCCCGCATGGACTTCAGGCGGGGAGGGCTTGGATCTCGAAAATGTGCAGGCGGCGAAGCGCGTGGAGTGTGTGTATGAATTTCCCTTTCTGGCGCATGCGTGCATGGAGCCGATGAATATCACGGCACATCTGCGCGAGGGGAAGTGTGAGGTATGGGCTCCGACGCAAACTGCGGATGCAACGCGCAGCGTGATCGCCAAAGAGCTGGAAGTGGCGGAGAGCAGCGTGACGGTGCACACGACGCTGATGGGCGGCGGCTTTGGACGGCGGTACCAGTACGACTTCCCGGCAGAGGTCGCGGAGATTGCGAAGCACGTGGATCGTCCGGTCCAACTGGTGTGGACGCGAGAAGACGATATGACGCACGACTTCTATCGTCCAGCGGGCATGCGCCGGATGCGCGGGGCGCTGGATGCGCAGGGCAATATCTTCGCGTGGGCCGATCACCTGGCGGATGTGCCGCTGAATTATCAGTGGGCCGATCCAGATAAACGGAAGCCGGATGGATCGGAGATGGCACCTCGGCCTGTGTATCCGATTGCGCAGGTGCGGACGGGGTTTACGCCGATTGAGAGCGCGGTGCCGCGGGCGTGGTGGCGGTCGGTGGAGAACTCATTCAACGGCGTGGCGGTGGAGTGCTTCGTGGATGAGTTGGCGCATGCGGCAGGCGAAGATCCGTACCGGTTCAGGAGACGGCTGCTCGAGTTGCCGGAGATTCCCAGACAACGTGGGAAGGATGAAGGTCCCGCGCCCGATCTGAAGCGGCTGATTGCGGTGCTGGATCTTGCGGCGGAGAAGGCGGGATGGGGCAAGCCGCTGGCTCCGCGGCCCGGAACGCAGAGGGGACGCGGCATCGCATGTACGACGAGCTATGCGTACCTGGCGCAAGTGGCCGAGGTGACGGTGGAGCACGACACGATCCGCGTGGACCGTCTAGTGACTGCGATCGATTGCGGGCAGGTGGTGAACCCCAATGGCGCGCGGTCGCAACTTGAAGGCGGGATGCTGTTCACGTTGAGCTCGATTCTGAAAGAGGCGATCACGATTCGCGATGGAGCGGTGGAGCAACAGAACTTTGATGACTACAGTGTTCTGCGCATGCCCGAAGCGCCCGCAGTGGAAACCTTGTTCGTGGAGAGCCACGAGGCCCCGCATGGCTTGGGCGAAGCGGCCATCGGGCTCACGGGGCCAGCGGTTGCAAACGCCATCTTCGCGGCCACCGGCAAGCGACTGCGCAGGATGCCCTTCCGGATGGACGAGACGGCATGAGATGCGGATGTCTTGAGGGCGCATGCTTGTTGGCCGGATCTTGCATGCCAGCGCGACGAGCACCGAACATCGATCGATGGTCGCCTTGCGCCAGGGAGTACTCGTGAGTGACATCCGATAACTCTTCAGAAGATCACCAAAGTACCGGGGTGAATTCGCTGCGGCTGAAGGTAAAATGACGAAATCCACGCCGAAATCATTCCCGAAAGGAAAGTCGAGAGGCAGTTGCTGTCAGCTTTCCTGTGATCATGCACATGAGCAAAACCGCAAGGCAGCTTGCATCAGTAAAATCGCCGGGAACCGTAGAAACACGGTCTCCTTTCGATCTATTAGGGCGTGATCCTGGGTGCGATTCTGATGGCTTGGCCCGCCTTCTACAGCGGCTTTCCGCTGATGTATCCGGATAGCCTGGAGTATATCGAAGCGGGCCGACCGGTCGCGGCGGCGCTACTTCTCGGTCATCATTCTTCGTATTACGGCATTCGGTCACTGATCTACAGCCTGGGAATACTCCCGTTTCATCCGGGCGAAACGATTTGGCCGATCATCGCATTTCAGTGCCTCTTAACGTCATGGGTTCTCTGGCTCGTTTTCCGATCCGTAGCGCCGGAAAAGTCGTGGATTCATTTCCTCATCCTCATGGCGCCGCTCAGTCTCTTCAGCAGCCTGAGCTGGTTTGGATCGTTTGTCATGCCGGACATTCTGGGGCCTGATCTCTATCTCTGCATCTTCTTGCTGGTATTTACGCACGAGTCTCTTTCGCGGGCCGAGCGAACGCTCGTCTATCTCACCTCCTGGTGGTCGATAACCTCCCATGCTACACATTTGTTGATAGCCGTTGCGTTGTGCTGTTCATTGGCAGTTATTGCGGTCTCTCAGCCGATGCCTTTGCGCAGATATACCTGGATTGCCGCCAGATTGGCGACGATCATTGCTCTTGCTGCGGGTGCTCAGATTTCTTTGAACGCTTTTCTCTATGGGACGCCTTCCCTCAACGGCGACCGCCGACAGGCCCGCGACGAAATGGCCCTTGACTTCTTCTATCGGGTCCACCGCGTCGCGGTTATTTCGTCGCTGGTTGGGATTGCTGTGCTACTCCCCTGGTTGTTCCGCAGTCGACGGATGCCACTGATCGCGCTGGGCTTCGTCATAGCCTCGAGTATTGTTGCCAATTCACTTTTCACGGGTACTCTTTCGATGGTCGCGGGGCGTTATGGGTCCCGCGTAGTTTGGTTAGTGCCGTTTTTCTCTGGACTCTGCTTCCTTCAGTGGGCGAGCGACCGAAGGAAAATCATCAATGCTCGAACCTCACCGGAACAGCCCTAAATCTGAAATCTGGGAATAGTCGTCCGCACTTTGCCGAAACTATGGTGTGGGATGAAACGCTTCCCTCCCTTTCCTCACTATCCCCATGTAAGCCGCCGCCAGACCCCAGGGTCCGACGCGCGAACGGTATCGACTTCTCGAGAGGAATAGCTATGACCGTCCCCCCAGGAAAGCCCGTTGCAGTATCCGCGAGACCTGCGCTGGAACTGATTTCTCTTGCCAAGCTTTCGCCCGAAGTAGCCCGGCAGAACCTCCGCGCGTTGCTCCTGGCCAATCCAAACTACTTCGGCAATGTGACAGGAAGCTCGTTCAAGGCGGTGCTTCACATTCAAGAAGACACGACCTTCGAGAGGCTCGGCGGCTTCGGCTATAGCCCGGAACTGAACCAGCTTCGCGCCACGATTACGATCAATCAAACCGAGGGTTACTCCGGCACTCTTCGCGCGCATGGTTCGGAGGAGTATGTACGTTTTTATCTATCGAGCGATGGCGGTACAACCTGGCAGGATCAGGGAATGACCGCGGTGAAGGTCTTCGATGCGCCTGGACCGAAGCCGGTTGAACATGCGGTCGCCTTGGAGATAGACCCTGAAGAGGAGATCTCACTCCAGAATCTGCCCAAGGTGCGCGCGATTTTATCGTGGAATTGGGCGCCACCCCCGGATGCGCCGCACTGGACCCCGGTTTGGGGCAATGTGCTGGACGCACAAATTCGGATCGAATACTTTGAATTCGTTCTGTTGAGCTCGCTGCTCTCCGAAACCAAGATTCAAGTAACGAAAGAAATCGAGCAATGGGCCGATCTTTTACAGCCTGTTCAAGTGGCCGCGCTGCACGCCAGTGGCATGGCTGCCCGCGACTCATGGAGCTATGGCGCGTGGAATCGCGCGCACTGGAGTAGTGGCCCAACCAGCGCCTACAACCGGCACTCGGGCGGCGTCTGCATGGGGGTCGGCAGCTAGTTCTCTGACCGCGTGACTTCGCACTTTGAGTTTCTTGCTTTCCCACCCTTTCGCCAGAAAAAAGGCGAAAGGATGGGGCACGGATACGATACAAGTACAAGCGGTCAGAGACCCTAGCAGAGCGGATTCTCTTCCCCAGTGATATGGACGGTTGGCCGGACTGGGGGCACCGTTCCTGCGCAAGTCGAGATAGAGAAACGAAATGGACAAGAGAATTTCAAGCTGGTGTTTTACCCTCTTTGCGCTTGCAAGTTGGAGATTCGCCTCTCTTCTCGCCGAGGAGGATGATCCGCGGAATCTGGCTGTGGGTTTCCCAATCAGGGCCGGTGCGACCTTCCTGGGCCGCGCCCTGGGCCGCTTGATGGATTGGTTCTGTTGTCCCAGAGCCGTTCTCCAATTTGTGTGTGGCATTTTGAACGTCGAACAAGGTGGCTTCTTTTTGATGAAAAAGCCACTTAGCCGATGTGCTTTCGCACTACAGCAATTGGAGAACAGCTATCGCCTTTGGTTCTCCCTTCCCTTGTCCATCTGGGTCAGCACTGGCTGGATTGGACTGTTTCTCCATTGGCAGGTCCTCCCTGGAGTAGTCGGCCTGTTGGAGAAGCTCACGCGCAAGCAGGAATTGGTCGTGCAGGGAGGTGGGACTTCCGAATTATGCGCTGAGCCTTGCGAGGCGAGCAGGTGCCGCTGAAACCCATCCATCTTCGAAGCCCATCGGCGCAACGCAGTTCAGGAGCGGCAAGACGAGTTCGGCCGCGTGGCTGCGGAAGGGCGACAGGTCATTCGCAACCCCTCTCGATGCTATACTTGCGTCCTCCCGGGGTTGCGGAGAAAACTTTGCAGTTTTACGAGTTCGATGCAGGCTATCTCGAGAGTCTCCGCGCAGGAGACTTCCGCACACAGGAGCATTTTGTCGGCTATTTTACGGAGCTGCTCCACCTGAAGCTTCGGTCCAGAATCAAGTCCCCGCAGTCCATTGAAGATGTCAGGCAGGAGACGTTTGCGCGCGTTCTGACTGCCTTGCGCAAGAAAGATACTCTCCAGCAGCCCGAGCGCCTGGGTGCGTTTGTTAATTCCGTTTGCAACAATGTGCTTTTCGAGCATTACCGCTCCTCTTCGCGCAGTGAGTCTCTCGATGATGAGGACCAGCCGGAGATACCGGCAAAAGGCGCGGACGCGCTGAGTCTTGTGGTCGACAGCCAGCTCAAAGCGAAAATTCGTGAAATTTTGCTCGATATGCCGGTCCGCGATCGGTCCCTGTTACAGGCGGTTTTTCTCGACGAGCGGGACCGGGATGAGGTCTGCCGCGAGTTCGGCGTGGACCGCGAATATCTGCGGGTGCTTCTCTTCCGGGCCAAGCAGGACTTCAAAACGGCTTATCTGAAAAGGATGGGCGCGGGTCGCGGATCTGGGAAACCTTGAAACGGTCAGGCGACGAGAAACACCATCTACTGTATTGGAGCCAGAAGGGCGTCGAACCGGAGTCAGAAGGGCGTCAAATCAATGGATCATAACGAAGCGGTCGAACAAATGGCGACGGAGCGGTATCTCCTGGACGAGCTCTCACCCGAACTCCGGGAGGCCTTCGAAGAGCACCTTTTTGATTGTAAGGAGTGCACGCTCGATCTACTTGCGGGGGCTGCGTTTGTGGATGGAGCCAAAGCTCAATTGCCGGAGATCGCAGTGCCCGTTGCTGCTTCCCCGTCGCGCGGCACCGTCCAACATACGGCAAAAAGGCGAAGCTGGCCTTCCTGGTGGCAGCCCGCTTTTGCGATGCCGGCGTTCGCCTGTTTGCTGGCCCTGATTGGATACCAGAATCTCAAAACCATCCCCACCTTGCGTTCTCAAATGAGCGAACCCCGGCTGCTGCACTGGACGTCGATTCATGCGGGAACCCGTGGGGCTGCGTCCGCGGCTGTGGCGGCAGATCGCAGACAAGGGGCCGTGCTGCTTATCGAGCTTCCCCAGGATTCAACCTATACGTCCTTTGTCTTCGACTTAGACGATCCTCAAAATAAGCGGGTGTGGACCCACACGGTTAGTGCCGCCGGGGCGGGTGTTGGCGGGAACGGAACGCTTTCCCTGCTTATTCCAGGGGCCGGTCTACAACAGGGGGCTTATACTATCGCCATTACGGGCCTGAACGCTCAAGGCGAGCGGAGCGTGATAGACCGGCAGGGACTTGATATACACTTTGACGATTAGTCGTACCCGCACCGCTGCGAAGGAAAGTGTTAATCCCCCATGAACGAAGAAATCAAAAGAACACATCTCTATCATGCAGAAGCGACGGCTCTGTATGCCGATCTGAAGCTGCCTTTGACCCAGGACGTTGGGCCTCAGGCTTTTGTGAAGCTCTCGGAACAGGGCGGCTATCTGGCTCACCATGCTGAACGCTACCGGCTTAGCGGAGTCCTGTCGTTTAGTTCCGCCTACACGCAGGTTGCGGGCAACCGCGACGTAAAGCCCGGCCACGGCTGGAGCACATTAGCCACTTCCGTTGTTGAGCATTTGAATGTCCTCGATGTGGTGACGGCTGATCGCGTCGTCGCGCAGGTTGCGACGGAGCATCCCCTTGTCGGCTATGTGCCTTCTGTGAGCTTTCTCGGCACGCGCTTTGAGAATTTGAAGATTGCCGGACACCCGGTGAAACTCGACCTGGATCTGAATATCCTTGGGGAGAAGCCCGGGAACGACGCGCCTTATAGCAAGGACAGCGGTTTTATCCAGCGGGTCACGAGCCAATATGAGCGCCTCCGCGAACATCGAGAACTTTCTGCAGACATTCTTGAGCGTTACAATCAACCTCCATCAAGTTCAGGAAATCAGGAGTCGATTGAATGTTCATTGGTGAACCAAGCGGGTGGCTCCTATCCTGGAAAATCGTTTGGTCACGTGATCGACGTTCCGAATTTCGGAAAGATATACCTCGCTACCCTGCGCGTGGAGCAGTCGGACTCACACACCCCTACGGGAGTTCCCAGGAAAACCCTGATCAACTTGACGATGATCGAGTGCCACATGGGCTGCCTGGCGGCGGGAAGGGCGGGGATGGGGAATACGGTGACAAACGGATCCAGCAACCCGTAGAGAGCGAACGTCAACGCTGGCGTTTCCAACTCACCTGGATCCCACTATTGTTGCTCTTGTTTTCCTTGCAAGATCAGCGATCCGTTGACGCCAAGGCTGAATATGAGCGGGCCAACCAGCTTTTCCTGCATGGCCATCTTGAAACAAGCCAGCTGGAAGCAAATCTCGGGTACACACGATTTCTTGTTTACGATCCCGTGTGGGCGTCGAGGTTTCAACTTCTAAAAGCAGAGATCATGGTGGCGCGAGGCCTCTATGAGGATGCCTTGCGCCTTCTTGCGGACTACCATCCTCCATCGGATGATCCGGACGGAGCAATCCGCAAGCTTGTCCTCGAGAGCATTGCCCTTAATCGGCAGCAACAGTTAACCCTGGCCGATCAAACGCTTACACGTGCCGAGAACCTTTGCGAGAACGCGGCTTACCGAGCATGCGGTGAGGAGCTGCAGGCTCGAGGCATCTTCGCAGTCAAGCAGGGAAAGCTTCTTGAGGCGCAGAGGTTCTTCCTCAGTACTCTTTCCTTTTCTAAACTCCATGGCGATCGGTTTCTAGAAGCCAGCGCAGATTTGAACCTAGGATGGGTGGCGCTGCAAATCGGCCGTTTCGATGAAGCGATCGATTGGTCGAGGACCGCATATCGCACGTGCGTTGCGTTAGGCGCGGAGGATCTCGCAGAGAAAAGTTCAGGAAATCTGGGATGGGCGTATCTGCAGTTGGGAGATCGCGAGAGGGCGTTGGATTTGTTTCTTGATGCGGAACAGCGTGCTGCAAAACTTGGGAACATCAGAGAAGAACTAAAGCGGCTCGCATCTGCGGGGTATGTCTATCAGGATACTGGCGATCTTGCGCGGGCCTCCCAATCCTATCAGCATGCTCTCGGGCTGGCGCGTCAGATAAATAGCAAAGAAGACATCATCAATTCGCTGGAAGATCTATCCCATGTTTCGATTGAGGCCGGAAGACTCGATGAGGCAGACCAGGACGTTCAACAACTGGAGCCTATGTTGCGCGCCGGCGGCAATCGCCTTGACGCGTTGGACGTGATGCTTGCGCAAGGTCGAATCGCATCGGCACGGCGCGAGGACCGGCAGGCTGAGGCGATCTTTCGGACCGTTGAAAACGATCCGGCAAGTCAAACATCGATGCGTCTTGGAGCCGAGCATGAACTCGCCCGGCTCTATGAGTCGCAGGGTAACTTATCTGCGGCAGATCGCATGTACAAGACTTCGCTTACAACCTTTGAATCGGCACGTGCGCAGCTCAAGAACGAAGAATCCAAACTTCCCTTTCTTGCCAATGCAACACCTATCTACGACGACTACATTCACTTTCTGGTTCAACAAGGCAAGACGAACGAGGCTCTTGCCACGGCCGATCAAAGCCGTGCTCTGACTTTGGCGCAAGGTCTCGGGCTCTCTGAAAACAGTAAATCCCTGAATGAAACCACGCTGCATCCTGGCGAGATCTCCCGCAAGACAGGCGCGACTCTTCTCTTTTATTGGCTGGGTGCAAAGGAGTCCTATCTCTGGGCAATCACTCCCAACAAGACGAGACTCTCTATTCTTCCGCCGCAGAGTGAGATCGCGTCGGTGTTCGAGCGCTATCGAAACGCTCTGCAAGGGCCGAATGACGCGGTTGAATCTTCGAATCAGGATGGCTTGAGCCTCTATCGAATGCTCGTTGCGCCGGCCAAGGATGTAATCCGCCCTAACTCCACGGTTGTGGTGTTGAACGATGGTGTGCTGAGTCAACTGAATTTCGAGACGCTGATCGTGCCGGATCCGAAGCCGCACTACTTCATCGAGGATGCAACGCTGATTTCGGCTCCGTCTCTCTATCTGCTCGCGTCAGCGAACGCATCCTCCGACTCCGGCCGTAAGCTACTTTTGATCGGGGACGCTGTGGCGCCGAACCCGGACTATCCCGAGTTGCCGATGGCAGCTTTCGAGATGCGGCAGATTCAGAAGCACTTTTCCGCAGAGAATGAAACGGTTTTTGCTCATGAGAAGGCAACTTCGAGCGCGTACCTGGCCAGCCAGCCGCAGCAATTCTCATTTATCCACTTTGTCACGCACGGAGTGGCCAGCCGCACCGATCCGCTTGACTCTGCAATTATCCTTTCGAATGCAAGCGCTGCCGAAGATTCGTTCAAGCTTTATGCCCGCGACATCATTCAACATCCCATTCACGCACGACTCGTGACTATCTCCGCATGCTACGGCAGCGGCACACGATCCTACGCGGGAGAGGGACTGGTCGGTCTTTCGTGGGCATTCTTGCGCGCCGGCGCGCACAGCGTAATTGGCGCGCTGTGGGAAGTGAGTGACGAATCGACGCCACGTTTAATGAGCGCGTTGTATCAAGGTCTAGACGACGGATTGGCGCCCAGTGCCGCGCTCCGTCAGGCTAAAATCACGCTTCTCCATTCGGAGGGGAATTTTCGCAAGCCATTTTTCTGGGCTCCGTTTCAGATCTATGCGGGCCTCTAAAGCATTGTCGGACTAATGGCTGTCCGGAGCTTCGCTGGACGGAACTGCACTGACACAGAGGAGGTAGTTAGTTGGTGTAAAGTGAGACAATCGAGCTTCCCGGACGGTGGGAATGATGAAGAAACAATCGATCATCGCACTTGTCACGCTGCTGCTGATTCCCCTGATCACAGTGCTGGGGGGAATGCTTTCCAACCTGATCAATCCTGAAATCGCGGCAGGGCATCCGAACTATGTGCGTAACTGGCACCTGCTCAATCTGCTGAAGCAGACGCTTTTCTTCGGATCGGCCGCGGCTGCGGGCGTGTTGTGGTTGCTTGTGTGCCTTCTTGTGATCCGTTCCAAGAAGCGTTCCTACCTATGGTTGGTTCTGGCGGCATTGGGGCCCTTTGGGCTCGCCGTCCTGGCGATGCTGAGCGACCGGGCGCCTTTGGAGACAGACCGATACGCCCGCTTTGTGCGCAGCATGAACGGGTTTGTGCGCGGCGGCTACGAACTTTTCTGCTTCGTGATTGTATGGGTGCTCGCCTATCAGGCCATGGTGCTCAATCGCGAATTGATCATCAGGTATCAGGCCATCACCACTGGCGTTTCGACCCAGCAGATTATCGATCTCCAGAACGCGTCCTCTGGGATGTGGGCGTTTGCCGAGGGAAACGAAGTCATTTTCCTTGTGGCTCTTCTCTACCTGCTTCGGCCGTTCGTCTTCGGCATCGTGGGCCATGTGGTGACGGCGAGGTCATCACCCAGGGCAGGGTGAGTCTCAGAGATGATCACCGTTTCGACATGTTCTGTTTCGCTATATTGCCTGCCTCTCCACAAACACTACGGCCCGACATTATGCCGGGCCCTGTCTGTTCACTCTGAACGGACGAGAACAGGCGAAAGTCCTACCATGGATGCTGAATGAGCGGGCGAAAGATTGTTCATGTGGACATGGATGCTTTCTACGCATCCGTGGAGCAGCGCGACAATCCGGAGTTGCGCGGCAAGCCGGTTGTGGTGGCATGGCGCGGAAAGCGCTCCGTAGTCTGCGCGGCATCCTATGAGGCAAGGCGCTTTGGGGTGCGCTCGGCCATGGCCGCGACGTATGCGGAGCGTCTCTGCCCGCAGGCGGTGTTTGTCCCGCCCGACTTCGCGCGCTATCGGGCCGTCTCCCGCGCAGTGCGCGAAATCTTCCTTTGCCATACTGATCTCATCGAGCCGCTGTCGCTCGACGAGGCGTATCTGGATCTCACGGAGAACAAGGCAGGCATTGCAACGGCGACGAAGGTGGCCAGCACCATCCGGCAGCAAATTCGCGAAGAGCTCAATCTGAGCGCCTCCGCGGGGGTGGCACCCAACAAGTTTCTGGCGAAGATTGCCTCCGACTGGCGCAAGCCGAACGGGTTATTTGTTATCCAGCCTGCCGAAGTTGAGAGCTTTTTGGCACCACTGCCCGTAGGTCGCATTCCCGGCGTTGGAAAGGTCACAGAAGCAAAACTCGCCAAGCTCGGAATGCGCACCGTCGGCGAGTTGCGCATCCGCGCTCTCGAACAACTGCAGAGTTTGTTCGGCCGCTACGGGCAACGGCTGTACGAACTGGCGCGCGGAAGTGACGAGAATCCCGTGGTGCCGAACCGGCCGACAAAGTCGATCTCGGCGGAGGACACCTTCGAGCAGGATGTTGTGCTTGCCGAGACTGAACCCATGATCCGGCGTCTCGCGGAAAAAGCGTGGCTTGCTTCGCGGAAAGAATCTAGGGCCGCCAAAACGGTCATCTTGAAATTGAAGACAGCCGAGTTTCGCGTGCTTACGCGCAGCCAGACGCCCCCTTCGCCGCCAGCCTCTTGCGAGGAGTTCACACGGGTCGCACTGTCTCTGCTGGACAGAGTTGGGGTGGATGCGCAGCAAAGATTCCGCCTGGTGGGCGTCGGCCTCGGCAACTTTCGCGAAGCTGAGGATGGCTCAGAACTGTCGCTCTTCCCCTCTGAGCGTTTGTAATTCGCCTTTTCGATCTCAACTCCATGGCGTTCTCTCGCGAAAAGCCTTGATTTGAGACCACACTTCAGCGGGACCGGTATCCTTTGCTTCGTAATCATCCGTCCGCGATAGAGCGCATCTTCTTGTTAAGGCCGATTGGCAGGTTACACCGCTGTCGCATCTCACACGCACGAAGTTTCTTCTTTGATGATGAAGAGAAGAACGGTGTCTCAGATGCGCATCGGCATCAGCACGTAGCGGGATTTGTATTCGGCATCGGGGTCCTCGGGGCGCATCTGGCCCGCCGATTGCGAGTCCTTGAACTCGAGGCGCACTTCGCCTTCATTCCCGAGCGCCTTCAAGAAGTCGATGATGTAGGAGGAATTGAATCCCACCACGATTGGATCGCCGGAGTACGGCGTATCGATCGTGTCTTCGCTCTCGCCGCTCTCTGTCGATTGCGAGCTGATCTTCAATTCATTTGACTCGAGGCGCAGGCGGATCGCTCCCGATCGCTCATCGGCAAATTGCGCCACGCGCTGAATCGCCGCGGATAGCTCACTCGACCGCACGACTGCGAACTTGGTGTTGTCGCGCGGCATCACGGCTTCGTAATTGGGGAACTGGCCGGAGAGGCGGCGGGTGCTGAGCGTCCGATGGCCTACGCGGAAAAACAGGGTGTGCTCATCGTCGGCAAATTCCACCTTCTCGACGTCGGTGTTCGCGAGCAACTGCTGGAGTTCCTGCAGAGCCTTGCGCGGAATCAGTACGCGCTTCTCGCCGCTGATCCCCTCCAATGATTCGCCGGGCTTTTCGACAAACGACAGGCGGTGGCCATCGGTGGCGACCATGGCGAGGGATTCGGCTTTCAGCACGAGCAGTGCGCCGTTCAGCGTGTAGCGCGACTCCTCGTTTGAGATCGCAAAGATGGTTCGTGCAATCAACGTCCGCAGCGCCACGGCGGGAATGCTGGTCGCCGTGACCACCGGGAACTCGGGCACCTGCGGATAATTCGCGCGGGCCATGCCGACCATTTTTGTATTGGAGCGGCCACTGCGAATCTGCACCCAGTGGTTTTCCAGCATCTTGATGGAGATATCGCCGTCGGGGAGGAGCTTGATGTAGTCGTAAAGCTTGCGCGCGGGAATGGTGCACGACCCGGGCTTCTTTACCTTGACCGCCGCGCTGGTCCGGATCGCCTGATCGAGATCGGTGGCCGTGATGTTGAGCCGTTCGCCCTCCGCCTCGACGAGAAAATTCGAGAGGATCGGAATGGTCGTCTTGCGCTCCACCACGCTTTGTGTCGCGGTGAGCTCTTTCACCAGTTCCTGGCGGCTTACGGTTATCTCCATCGCTGCCCCCTGCGCGGCCGGTTTCTCGACTTCAGTCTCCACTAACGGCATAATCCCCACCTCGTCGATCGCGGATTCGAGCCAGCTCAACCGGCCATTTCCGCCAACCGCAGTTCCCCGTTTTCCGCCCGCCGTCTAGATTGAGCCTACAACACGCACCAAGCCCCTTAGAAACGGCGGGCATTTCTGCCTCTGATTGTATTCACCTTCGCAATGGCCCATCCGTGGAAAACCGGTCTCCTTCTGTGAATTAGGCGTCCCTGGTTTCGGAAATCCCGAGTTTGGGAAGCGCGAAGATGCCCTCTTTTTAGGGCGTTGTTCGCGTCCTGCGCGCATCCACCGGTGGTTCGAAAAAGCGAACTCCCGGCTCAATGGAGGGGCTCCTTCTGAGATTGGCACCAGAACAAGCGGTCAGATAACTAGTGTTTGTTCGTGACAGATCCTGGTTTTGGGACTCCGAGAATGCGCATGATGTTTGCGGGAGCGCGGCCGGCGTTCAACTCGGCGGCCATGAATTTCATATAGGGATCGATGTAATTGAAGAAGTATTTATAACCTGCACAGAGATAATTCAGACCGGGCTCTCCGTCGGGGGTGGTCAGGAAGCGATGCTTCGGGCATTCTCCGTTACAGGCGAATCTAACCTCGCATGCGCGGCACATACGCGGCAGCAAGTCGCGTTTGTTTTCGCCGAAGACCTTCTGCTGGTGAGAAGAAGCCAATTCGGCAAGAGGGGTTTCCGCGATGCTGCCGAGCTTGTGTTCGGGGTAGACAAAATGATCGCATGAGTAGACGTCGCCGGTGTGCTCCATTGCCAAGGCTGAACCGCAGGTTTTGCGGAACACGCAGAGGCTGGGCTCCAACCCAAGCCAGCTTTCGAGAGCTACGTCAAAGATCTGCACAAAATATTTCCCGACGTCTTGCTTTACCCATTCGTCGAAGATGCGGGCGAGGAAGTTGCCGTAGGCCTTGGGCTCAACCGACCAGTCGGTGACTTCAGCGGGGTTGGGAAATGAGGGTTGAATCAGCACGAGCCCATCGGTGTCCGGATCAGTGGCCTTTCGTTCCACGATCGGAATGAACTGCATGAATCCGCTTCCGATTTCTTTCAGGAATCGATAGATCTCCAGCGGGTACTTCGAGTTTTGCCGGTGAACGACTGTGAGCGTATTGAATTCGGCTTTGTGCTCCTTCAACTTTGTAATGCCACGCATCACGCGGTCGAATGTGGGCGCATTGCCCTTATCCACGCGGTAATAATCGTGCAGCTCCCGGGGACCATCGATGGATACGCCGGTGAGGAAGTTGTTCTCTGCCAGGAATTCACCCCACTCATCGTCGATCAGCGTGGCATTCGTCTGAAGCGCGTTGTGAATGGATTTGCCGTTCGCATATTGTTTCTGCAGTTCGATGACTGCGCGGAAGAAATCAACGCCTAAGAGTGTCGGCTCTCCGCCCTGCCATGCGAAGTGCACTTCATCAAATGGCTGAGCATCGATGTATTGCCGGATATATCTTTCGAGCGTGTCGCGGGACATTGCCCAGTGCCTGGTATCCGGATAGAGGTTTTCCTTTCCCAGGTAGAAGCAGTATTTGCAATCGAGATTGCAAATGGGCCCGATCGGCTTGGTCATGATGTGGAAACCTGTGTCCGGCATGGGCTCGCCCTCGGTTGGAACCCATGATACTTCGCTACAGGATTTTCGTCGCGCGGGGTTTTGTTGCGTGCTGTGGGGTCAGCTTGACTGAGAGCGGTCGATTCGAATATCACTCCTGTACTATCAGAAGGCTCTATGGAAACTCGTCGAACCGTTTTGAAATACATCGCCGGCGCGGCTGGAGCTTCGGCCTGCGGAATTGATGCGTTGGAGTCGTTTGCGCAGGGGATCGGCAAAGAAAGCAAGAAGCCGAACATTGTGTGCTTTGTCGGCGAGGGGCTACGGTGGGACGAGCTGTCCTCGACTGGCAACAAGCTGATTCAAACTCCGCATATGGATCGAATTGGCCGTGAGGGCTGCACATTTCGCAATGCTTTCGTGGTGAATGCCTTGTGTCTGCCGTCGCGCGCGACGATGCTGACCGGCATGTATTCCCATACGACGGGCGCGGTCTCGAATGTGGCAGGCAAGATTCCGGCGCGGTTTCCGCTAGTTTCCGATCTGCTGCAACAAGCCGGCTACGAGACTGCGTTTTTGGGGAAGTCGCATATTGAAGGCGCGCTGATGGAGCACAACTGGGACTACTATTTCGGATTCGTGGGACAGGCGGATTATTATCGGCCGCGCATTACGGAGGGGGTACGAGGGAAATACGAGCCGGCGAAAACGTACGAAGGCGAATATGTCGATACGCTGCTCACGCGAAAAGCCGTGGAGTGGCTGCAGCAGAAGCATGAGAAGCCATTCTGCATGTTTCTCTGGTTCTATGCGCCGCATGCGCCGTTCTATCGGCCGAAGGATTTGGTCAACGATTTGAACGGAGTTCCGATTCCCAAACCGGCGACGTTTGACGAGGATCTGAGGGGCTATCCAGACAAGCCGCGCGCGGTGGCCGATGCGGACGACAAGATCGGCTACTCGGAGGTGTTCAGTGACGATCCGCGTTCGCTTGAGGAGTTAGTGAAGGATCACTACGCGGGGGTTGAGGACAACGATCGCAACGTGGGTGCCGTGTGGCAGGAGCTTGAACGCCAGAAGCTGGCAGATGATACTGCGATCCTGCTGAGCTCGGATCACGGATTCTTTCTTGGCGAGCATCATCTATATGACAAGCGGCTGATGTACGAGCCTTCGATTCGCGTTCCGATGATGCTGCGTTGTCCTGGGCAGGTGAAGCCTGGTGTCAGGTCGGAAAAGATGGTGTTGAATCTCGACATGGCGCCGACGCTGCTGGAGATCGCGGGGCTGCCTGTCCCGGGTGACATGCAGGGCAAGAGCATGCTGCCGCTTGCGGAAGAGAAGAAGAACGTCGCGTGGCGAAAAGACTGGCTGTATGAGTATTACGAGTATCCTGGATTCGAGAATGTGCGGCCGTGTCGCGGGGTGCGGACGGAGCGCTATAAGTTCATCCAGTTTTTCATTGAGCCACAGGAGTTCGAACTGTACGACATTCAAAGCGATCCTGATGAGATGCACAATCTCTACGGCAAGGGTGGGTATAAGGAGCTTACGAGTCATCTCAAGGAGAGGCTCGCGGCGCTACGCGCCGAGACGAACGACACGTATGAGTACAAGCCGACGGGAATACCGGCGCACTTGAACCTCGGAACGCTGACCGAATCGGGGCTGGTCGGTGGCAAGAAGTAGAGACTCGGACAAGTGGGCGCCTTGATGCGTTTCCGCGAAGTAGTTCACGTCCCATTCCCATGAGTGTATGCGGCGCCCCTTTTTATCCCCTCTGTACGGCCCAATCAAATTCAATCGACAATCGCGACGATTCCCTGCTACAGTTTCGATTCAATTTCCCAAAGAACAACCATGTCGCTTCAGGCGAGGTATTTCCCTTGAAAGAAGAGATCTACTTAGGAGCGCGACCGGCAAGCGAGGCTACCCGATGGACTGCAGATAGTCGTAGTCGGCTTTTGCTGCTTCAAGCGCCGTGAACTTCGTAAAGGGGGGCTCCTGTTCGACAAAGATGTATTCGACGCCTGCTGCGGGCGCTGCGGCAAGAATGGGGCGATAGTCGATGTGTCCCTTGCCGAGTTCGGTCGGCTCAGGCATCGTACGCGGATCCAGCGTGACGATGGGATGCGCAACGGGCGCAAAATCCTTGATATGTAGCATGCGAAAACGTCCGGGATATTTTTTGAATAGCTCCAGAGGCGGGTGCCCCCCAAGGTCGGCCCAGCCGCAGTCGAGTTCGATTTTGACGAGCGAGGGATCGGTCTCGGCCATTAACGTTTCATAGGTCGTCGTGCCGTCGTCCCACTTTCGAAACTCCATGTTGTGGTTGTGGTAGGCGAACTGGAGGCCGATGCTCTTCGCTTGCAATGCCATCGTATTCAGTTCCGCCGCCATTTTTTTGTAGTCGTCCTGTGTCATCGCCGCGATGAGATTGATGTAGTCATCCAGGCTCTTGATGCTTGCGTTGGGCTTGATTACGACGCTCGAGACTACGTATTCCGATCCCAACGTCTTCGCATCTTCGAAGTATTGTTCGGTCGTCTTGCCGGGAGCCGGAAACAAGTGGGAGCTTGGGCATTTCAGGCCGGCGGCGTCGAGCGATTTGCGAAACTCGGGAGCTGTCTTACCAGCCAGGCCTGCGCTCTCCACAGACTCGTAACCAATGGCGGAGAGCTTATCCAGGGTGCCTGGCATGTCCTGGGTCAGGTCTTTGCCGACGGTGTACAGCTGAATGCCGGTTGTCTTGGCCAGATTCAGCACGAAGCTTCTTCGGGAGCGCGGTGAGCAAAGCGATTGATCCGGCGACGATAGAGCCATTCTTCAGCAATGTGCGTCGGGAAAGGGGGGTACGTCGGGAGAGAGGGAACATCTGGGACTCCATTTCCGATCGGTTGCAATCATATCCCAGGGTGAAGCGTGACCTCGAGTAACTGCCTTGTCGGCGAGATGCCGGCTCGCGGTTGGTGTCATTCCAAAAAAAGCAGAAATGTGGTCAAAAGAGGTCGGAATGCCGGAAGCGTTTTGTTTACGCTGGTTTGATCGATGGATTGCTACCGTCGAGGAGGCAAATAGTGGTTTCTCGACTGACCTGCCGTTTTCCGCACAAAATTAACTCAGACGGCTCGGTCGGCTCAATCTGCATCGCGTGTTACGCCACAGTTGCCTCAGGACGGAACGAAACTGGACTGACTCCTCACGAGAAGTGTCATGTGAGCGATGCAGTCTCTATCTACTACGCCAGCCAAGTTAGACCTGTGCCAGTCAATCACCTCTTGGAAGAAAGCGTGGTACTTCGTCAATTCTTGCACTTCCCAAGCGCCTGTCTCGCCACACCCCAGACGGGACGGGCCCCGAATGAAGAGCCATAGATAACCCCCCAGGCATAATCCAACTCTGCAGGAGTAACTATGAAAATGATACGAGCAGTATTCGCACTCCCCATCCTGGCTGTGGCTCTGGCCAGCGTGCCGGCATTGGCCCAGGATCAGGATCATCACGACAACAACACTTATAAGCAGCACAACGAATGGAAGACGGGCTCAAAGATTCAGCAGGAAGACTGGAACAAAGGCGATAAGGTGGATTATCGGCAGAACCACCTTCGCCGTCCGCCATCGGGACATGAGTGGCGCCAGATCGATGGCAATTACGTGCTGGCTAACCAGGATGGAACGATCGTATCGGTGCGCAAGGCTCCCCACGATCATTAAGCTGCAGCAACCCTCCCCTGAACAAGAAATCCCAGGTCACTCCGCAAGGTTGGCCTGGGATTCTTTTTGTCTCTTGTGCGTCGGAGTGAGCGAATGGAGAAGAGGCTACTGAATCCGCCACACCGATAGGAATCGTTTTCATGAATTAGCAGAGGTTGAGCAACTCGGCTCAGACGTCTGAAATTTCGGATAGGAGAATTGGAATCAACAGGAAGAGAAACTTCCGCGCTGCTTTGGAGGCAAGGCATATGGTCACCTCAACCCTTCCGGTTTCGTTGTCTGATTCAACCCCCACTCCAGCTTTGCGGTGTCAAAGCCTCGCATCGCCGACCAAATCCCATTTGGACGATGTTTTGGTGCGAGCTCAGGCTGGAGATCCTGATGCCTTCTCACGACTTTACCTGCAGCACAAGAAACGCGTTTTCGCAATTTGCATAGGCATGGTGCGCGATTTCTCGCTGGCAGAAGACCTGACGCAGGAAACATTCCTTCAGTTGCATCGCAAGCTCACTTCATTTCGCGGCGATTCGCTTTTCAGCACCTGGTTGCACCGGATGACCGTCAATATCGTGCTGATGCGCCTGCGCAAGCGTGTTCTGCCTGTTGTTTCACTCGAGCAAATGATGACAGACATCCCGGAGGAACATGTTGGGCGCGGTTTTGGCACGTTGGATCGGACGCAAGCTAGCGTTGTTGACCGCGTAGCCATTGAACGCGCCTTGGATACTCTGGCACCCGGCTATCGGAAATTTTTCCTCCTTCATGATGTGCGTGGTCTTGAACATCGCGAGATCGCCTCAATGGAAGGTTGCAGTCTCGGCAATTCGAAATCCCAGTTGCACAAGGCGCGGCGCGCATTGCGCGGTCGCCTTTCTGCACACGCAGGACGGGCAGTCGGACTGGAGGCGCCGGAAGTTACCCTTCGATCACAGATTGATGATGACTCGCCGAGTTTGTCGTCTACGCGAAAGATCGCTCGGAGTGACGCGGTTATTTGTAGTAATGAAACCAGCGGCGCAGCAGGAAGTACTCGTTGATGGGCGCGTCATCTGTGATTGCGGGTGTTCGCGGAGATTGGGCAATCAGTTGGTTCAGGTCGAGTTCGTGGGAGAGGGCAAGCTGATACTGATCCTTGGCTGTGCTGGCCGGACCCCATTCCACAAAGTCGGCTGCTGCTGCAGGCGGTATGCGTGCAGCCAGCACAGAACTTGACGTGAGGGGAATCGGGTCCATACTGGCGAGGAAATAAATTCCGGGGTCCTGACCGTAGTATTGAAAGGCCCGGATGTAGGGGAAGGACTGCATCAAGGCCTTGATCGCAGATGTCCTGATGGCAGGGTCGCTTTTGTCTTCGAAATACCATTCCTGCAAAATCCCACCGCTGCGCAAATGCTTCTTGATTACTTCGTAGAAGTCGCGCGAGTAAAGCAAGCTTGAGCCTGGAGCTTGCGGTGGCGGTGGCGGATCG
>Ga0187863_10001375_pt1 | contig 19590 bp, 18 predicted proteins | sample June2016WEW_11_1_FD_132975 | JGI IMG/M metagenome (GOLD analysis project Ga0187863, IMG submission 132975) | Peatland microbial communities from SPRUCE experiment site at the Marcell Experimental Forest, Minnesota, USA - June2016WEW_11_10 | ecosystem: Environmental > Terrestrial > Soil >... | reverse complement strand
CTAAGCTTCGGACTCACCGGCACCAAGGAAAGGCCGACCTCAGTGCCGCCGCAGCTGCGCACGATACAACGTTTCGTGCGCAGCAGGTCGACGGCAACGCCGGTGGGGAACTAAACTCCGCCTTCAGCGGCCCATCTGGCTCCGAGAGCCGCTTGGTGCGGATTCTGGTGCGCGTCTTGGTGCGGGCGCATGAATCGGAAGGCTGAATCCCCAAGAATTTCGCGGGCCCGCCCGGAAGGGATCGAACCTGCGACCCGCGGCTTAGAAGGCCATGCCAGTTGGGTGCGGGAGAGTGCGGGAGAGTGCAGATTGGGCGATTTTTCGGAAAATTGCCCCGTTCAGAGTGCGGGAGAGTGCAGCCACGGTGCGGATGGCGACGATCGCACCAAGCGCGTCGGCCCGCCCGCACCAAACCTCGAAGAGGCGATCCGGGCGCTCGTCGCGGGCGACGTCGAGACCGCACGCCGACTGCTCCAGTGACGGCGCGGCATGGTCATGCAACCCCTCCTGCCGGCGCCTCTGACGCGCGTCTCGCTTGAGTGCGGTTGGGGATGGGTGTTGATGGGCGGCGGTGGCGATCCCATCGAACACAAGAAATGCATCCAGCCTAACAGGCATCGAGCCCGGCACCGCAGAGTCCATCGTGGGTTCCGGTTGGACTTCGTCATCACTCTCTTAGGCGCCGTCCGTAAATAATGGAACGGATTGGGCGCGCGCCAATAGGCCTTTCCTCGATATGGGAGCGCGAGATTACTGGTCCGTAATTCATGGACGACGCCTTATGCGGAGCCGCCGATGCAGTGATCCGTCGCGCCAACGTCATTTTCAGGAGTCGACCCCCCCAAGTCAGTGACACAAATGACGAAAATCGATCTTCTAGGGGTGTTCCCCTCGCTCGCTGCGTGACCACTAGCGCCGGCCGAGGCAAAAGAGGAAGGGAAACAGGGCGGTGCGGCGGGATGGCTTGCCAAATTGGGCGATGCGTTGGGGGTTGAATTCCAGCTTCACTGTCGCGGCAGATGTATTTTCCAGAGTCGGCTCGGCGAAAGTAAATGACGTAAATGACAGAATTCGGCCCGCATGGTCCTACTGGGGGCACCAGCCGCTTAAGCTGCGCAACCCAACGGGGGGGTTGCGCCCGCGAAGCCGGGGACGAGGGCGACGAACTAGGATTCAGCGTTCGTGGCGAACGAGATCGAAAAGTGGCTCGCGACGTACTGCGCGGGCCGCGGAGTCACGCAGCGCCATCGTGGATGGCTACGCTCCGCCAGCCACCTCGACGGGACGGGCGAAGATTCGATCGGCTCTGGCGGCGATGGTGCCGGTAGCCAGAGCAGAATCCCCCTGGACAGCAGGTCTCCCGGGCTTGCCGATCCGGGGCCCGTGAGCTATCACTCAAATATCCCTCAGTTTTGAGGTGGAGGTTCCATGCGTCTCGAAGCCACCATTCCGGAGAGCCGTGGCGCTGCGGCCGTGAAGCTCGCCGAAGAGCTCGGCCTCAGCCGCAGCCAGCTCGTCGACGAGGCGCTTTCGCTGTTCATGAAGGCCGTTATCGAGGTCCGGCGTGGGCGACGGCTCGTGACGCTCGATGCGCGGTCGTCGCAGCCTGCGTGCGAGATCGCGACGCCGACCCTGTCCGCCCTCGAATGGGCGCTCTCCTCGGAGAAAGTCGAACTCCCGCCTGAAGCGCTTGCGAAGATGACCGAGCTCGCTGAAGCTGCGCCTCAGCCTGGCCCGAGGCTGCGGGCGGCGGCGAAGCGTCCGCGAGGATGAGTTCTCGGGACTCGGCTTACATCACCGAACGGATCGAGGAGGCGGACACGAAGTCCGGCTTCTCGTGCGGCAAGCATCCGCTCGATGACTACTTCGTGCGCCATGCGCTCGCGAACGATCGGCGCGGGATCTGTCGTGCGTTCGTCCTCCGGGGGCCGCCTGGCAAAGCGGGCGAGCCAGCGCCCGTGCTCGGCTTCTACACGCTGAGCATGGCGAGCGCAGAGTCCGCGCACGTCGCCGCGGTTCTGAAGGAGAAGCTGCCGCGCTATCCGATGCCCGTCGCGCTGGTCGGGCGACTCGCGGTCGACGTGCGCGTGCAGGGCCGACGGCTCGGGGAGCAGCTCCTGGTGGAGGCGCTCCGGCGGGTCGTGGACGCTGCAAGCATGGTCGGATGCACCGGCATCATCGTCGACGCCAAGGACGAGGCGGCCGAGAAGTTCTACGCGAAATACGACTTCGTCACAGTGGCCGCCGAGACCTGGCCGCGCCGCATGTCCCTGTCCATCGGCACCGCGCAGAAAGCTTTCGCCGACGACGAGCGGTGAGCTCCGAATCAGGGATCTGAGTACAGGGTATCCAGCACCCAGGTACGAGGGTACGGCACGGCGTGTTGCCCGTTGAAGTTGCTTATTCTTGCAGCCTCGTGGCGCTGGAGGCACCGCGCCCTCGTCGATCTCCGCTTCTGCGCGTCGTCGATCCACCCCAAACGAAACGAGCGCCGCCTCCGTTGCTGGGCAGCCGGTTTGCTACGCAGCCCGCCAAGAACCGCATTGCGAAGCGGGCAAGGTCAACGACGATCCACCTGTTCACACAGCAATCTTGCAAACTTGCCGTACCAGGTTCGCGTCGCCGAAATTCGTCAGCTTGACAGACCTCCTTTGCGAGCTGTCCGGCCGTTACCGTGTGTTCAGGGGCGTGGTTAGGCGAGCGCCCACGTTTACGCACGGAGCTCGACGCCTCGGACGGCGGGGCTGATTGCCGACGGAAGGGCTCCGGACAACCCTAACCGGGGAGGCTGATTTGTCGGTGAAATTCCGGTGGAAACCGTGGCACCGTCTGTTCACGGGAACATGCCATCGAACTGCTGACCTAGGAGTTCCGCGAACCGAAGCAGGCGTGGGGCGAGGCCTCGTCTGGAGTCACCGAGGGCTCGGGCGACCTGCAGGTCGCGCGCCGGCCACTGGATGTCTCCGTGCGCATTCTCCCACGGGTATTCGAGCTGGGGGCCCTCTGGAGGGGCGAGCTGTGGGTGCGCCGTCTCGAGCGCGACAATCACCCAGAGCACGTCTTCCCAGACCTTCGCCCCGCCGAGAGCGGCAAACATGGTCTTCTGCCGCCGCAGGGACAGCAGCATGCGTGAGGCGGCCTTGTGGCTCGTGGTCACTGTCGCGCGCGGTACGGAACGCTGACGCAGAAGAGCTGCCTTCGCGTACTTCTAAAAAACCATCTGCCAAAGCATCGCCGCCGCGGAAGGTGACGCGGAGCCCATCGCCTTGAGACCGAGAAGGTCCGCGTGCGCCTGCTCAAGAAAGGCTGTCGCCCAATCGCGGTCAGTCGCCACGGGCTCAGCCGACCCTTTTCAATTTGTCCCAGCCCGGGGGCAGCTTCAGGTCGCCCTTCTTGACCGCAGCCCACTCCGCTGGGCTCAGCAGCACAACGACCGACGGGTACGGGACGCCGTCCTTGGGTTGCGCCTCGAATCGAAACGGCAGCACCTCGCCTGGGCCTGCATTGCCGAGCGACCCCGACACTTCGACGAGCCGCACCTCGTTGTCGACCCCCTCGACGAAGTAGACGTCGGTCGTCTTTGGATCGTCCTCGACGTGAGCTTTGGCGAGCTCCTTTGCAAACTCGGGTACGGTTTTCATCGCCCCGTTTAAGCTAGCACGCAGGCTCGCGGGCACTCTAAGGCGACACGCTGCGCGACACGCGCTGCGGGGACGAGAAATGCATTTTCGGCGGCTTCCTTGGGAGGCGGCGCATGTGGGGCCAACACCCAGCATACCGCGTCGGCCGCAGCGATTCGCGGGTGACAGGGACGGCGGCCGGCGCGAACCTCGCCGCGATGCTCGCCATCCTGCAAGCACGCTGCGCTCCGCGCTGCGGCGTCGTGCGAGCCTCGTTGCGGCGAACCTCGTGCTCCGCCAGCAGCTCGCGATTCTTCGTCGGGCGACTCCTCGGCCGCGGCTCCGGCCGATCGACCGCGCGTTTGGCGTCATGGTCGCCCGTGGGTGGTCGCGGTGGGCGGAGTGCCTCGCGATCGTCGAACCGGCGACCGTGATCGCATGGCATCGGCGGGGCTTCGCTCGGTGGTGGGCGTAGAGGTCTCGCCTCGTGGGTCGGCCGCCCCTGGCGCCGGAGCCGGTGAGCCTCATCGCGCAGATGTCGCGAGAGAGTCCACTTTGGAGCCGGCGGAGAATCGCCGGGAGCTGCTTCAAGAGCTCGCATCGAACCCGCTCGGCTCCCCAGAGCCGGTTCTCGGTCGCCATGCGGTGGATGAGGGCGACAACCTCCGGCCCGACGCGCGGTTCGCGTGTTGCCGAGCTACCCTTCCTTAAGTGGCTGTAGCCAGTGTTCGGGAGGGGAGAAGCGTTGCGCGAACGCCAACACAATCGAGAGTTGTGCCGGCGGCGGAGACGTTCCGCCGGGCGGACCTAATGCCTGGCAACCCGAGCAATGTTCGAGCTCGAACCCGTATTGCGTGGAATCCTCGGGATCTGCCATGTGTGTCGCATCACCAACCTCCGTTCCGGCATGTGACGGTGGCACATTCGTATGCTGGCAGAATACGCCGGGCTATTGTCAAAACGGGTTTCCCACCATCGGACCCATGACTGCGTATTTCACGGGGGGCCTCGGCACATCTTGCGTCGCGCCAACTCCGTATTGCACGATCGGCGACACCGGAGCGATGTGCACCGACGGTGGATGACGCGCATCGAGCGCCCCGGCATAGTGCCGCAGTTCGGCATCGTGCCGCAGTTCCAAGAAAGGTGCGGCGAGACCTGCCTCGGTCGCGACCGGTCCGCGATCCGTATCCCTCCCGCGCTCTCGGCGATCAACAGCCGCTTAGGACCAAAAGCATCGAGAAAACAGGCCCCGAGGCGTTTCGCGCACTCCCGCACGTTACGACCGAACGGTCCCGCGATGGTGAGCAAAGCGGCCCGCATTTTCAACCGAATCGGTCGGATTCGAATGCGGCCGATCCGTTCGCCCACCGTGACGAGTGCGACGCAATTCTCCGTCTTCAGCGGCCGATCTGGCTCCGAGAGCCGCTTGGTGCGAATTTTGGTGTGCGTCTTGGTGCGGGTCGACGAATCGGGAGGCAAGCACTCCACCGTGTCCCGTAGAATCGTTGCTCCGGCGCTCTTCCCCGTGAACGTGCGCTGGTCTCCCATGCCGCGAAGCCGTTGACTGTCACGAGCCCGGTCGGTGTGTGACGAGCGGCGGATCTGGCGAAGCGGAGCCGGAAACCGTCGCGGCGGCCCCCGACGGGAAGATCAGGGCACCAAAGTCACGCCAAGTAGCACGTCCGAAACCGTCTCCAAGATCGCACGCGGCGGGCGCGCAAGATTCCATGGCAACGCCCTGACGACCGCGATGGGGATGCCATCTTCGGCGCAACGTTCGACGCAGGGGTCGAAAACCTCGGCGTCCTGCGTGCCACGCCGGCCGCCCTCGTGCGGAGCGCGGCGGCCCTGGTGCGCTTCACGTTGGCTGGTCCCCCGCTTGCTTCGAGGGTACCCTCATTCGGTGACCCACGAGGAGCTGCTTGCTCGCATTACGATCGATCCGGCCGTCTGCCACGGTAAGCCGTGCATACGCGGGCACAGGATTTGGGTCGGCCTCGTGCTCAGTATGCTCGAGGGCGGGATGAGCCAAGACGAGATCTTGGCCGAGTACCCGAGTATCGAGCCGGCCGACATCCGGGCGTGCCTCGCGTACGCGTCCGAGCTTACGCGGGTCCGGTTCGTCGACTTGCCTCAGGCGTCGTGAAATTCAAGCTGGACGCCAATGTCGGTAAACGCGGACGTCAGCTTCTCGTCGATGCTGGGCACGATACGTCTACCGCTGAGGTTCAGGGTCTGGGTCAGGCGTCCGACGAGACGCTGATCGCCGTCTGCGCTGCAGAGGGGCGCGCGCTCGTCACTCTCGACACCGACTTCGCCAACGCCATGCGGTACCCGCCGGCGCGCTATGCCGGTATCGTCGTAGTCCGGACGACGCCGAGGGCGACCTCGAGTGACATCGAGGCCGCGCTCGGAGCACTACTCCAAGTCATTGGTGATTCGTGTGTCACTGGCCGCTTGCTCATCGTCGATCCCGCCGGTCGCGTGCGCGAGTACAGGTCTACCGACGAGTATGAACCGCGGTAAGGCGCAATGTGCTGGTGGCTGCCGATGAGGACGCGGTCGTCCTTCTGCAGGCGGCCCCGCTTGATCTTCTCGCCGTTGAAGAAGGTGCCGTTTCAGTTCCATGCCCTGTGATAGCGTGCCGCGCCGTGGGGACGGGCGACGAAGCGCTGGGCGGCGGGCGCGCCGATGCGAAGGCCAAAAAGTCGATCGCGGAGGGCATCAAAGCCTGGAGCGAGGCGTTGGGTGCGGCCATCAAGGTGGTGCTGACCGTCGCCGGCGCGGGCGTCGTCTTCTGGGCGCTCAACGCGGCGAGACGGACAGTCGACGAGCGGCTGCTTCGGGTCGAGGTCGATCCCAAGACCGTCGCGAAGCTCGCCGAGCTGGGAAGCAGCGTGGACCTGCGCGACGCGCTGCTCGAAGCGACCAATCGCGAGACCGAGTTCGTCTCCGAGGTCTTGAAGGAGCAAGCGCTCTCGAACCTGATTCAAGGCACCGCGGACGACGGTTTTTCGCTCAAGCCCTTCGGTCTGGACGTATCGACCGACGACATGGCCAAGATCCTGCGCGCGCTGCTCCACGCGCCATCGCCTCCATTTTCGCGGATCGAGGCGTCGCCGTCCGACGATGCTCGAGCTTCGCGCGACCTGCGCCTGCAAGTGGAGGTGGGAAGCGGAGGCGGCCGTCATGAATTGCTCGGCTTTTGGATTCCGCGGGGCGGGCCCGCCATGCAGCGCGCGCTGGACCAGGCGATGAACGTCGCGGCGGAGCACCTCGTCGAGGGGGTCGACCCGCTCGCGGTCAGCGTATGGTACCTGAATCAGCAATCGCCGTTCGGCGCTCAGCACGACGACGAAGTGCGGCGCTATCTTCAGCGCTCCGTCTCTGCCGCGGCCCGGGTGGTGGGCGACCCCGACCGCGTCTGCATGGCCGCCGTTGTCAGGGAGATGTCCGAAGCGCGCCGAGGGCAGGCCCAGTCGAGCGGCGAACCCGCCGTGGACACGGCCATCGACCGATTGGAAAGCCTTGCCGCAACCGCGCGGCGCGACGGCATGTGCCGCCTGCATGCCAAGACGGACATCGCTCTCCTGAGGTTCTGGACCTCCTTCTGCGAACCAAGCGTTCGGGACGAGGCGCAACGATTTGCGCTGGCGACTCAACCTCTCGACGCTCTCGGCGATTACCGGCGATCGGGAACGCCCGATACGGGGTGGGATCGAATCGACGTCATTCGACTTCAGCTGGATCTCGCGAGAGCGCTGAGCCAGCAAATCGGCACGTCCGCGCGCGCCCACGTCTGCTGGGGCCCCCTGCCGCCGGATCCGGCGGATTCGAAGATCGCGACGTCTTCGGTACTCGACCTGTTCAAGAAGCTGCGGGCCAGGTTTCCTCCCGGCGGCCCGTCGGAGGCCTCGGTTCCGGGCAACGTCGTCAAGCTGCTCGGAGTGATCCTGGATCGCGGGCTCTCGCGAGGAGACGCGCACCGACGCCTGAACCTATCGAGCGATTTCATGCTCCTGATCGACGAATACGTCGCCAAGGATCCCCACCCGCGCGGCCTCTTCATGGTCAAAGGTCTCTACTTGTTCGCCCTGGGCCGCGCGGCGGTCGATCCGACGGCGACCGCGGAGCAGCGCGCGGAGCTCCTCGACGGCGACTTTCGGGGCGCCCCTCCGGTCTCCGATGTCCAGAAGGAACTCTTGCAGCCATTCGCGAACGCCATGTTCGCCGCCGCGGAGATTGCCTTCGAGAACGCGGCAGCGACGACGAACTGGCCGACGGAGGAGTGGTCTTCGGTCGACGCCCTCGTGCGCCTCGGCGACGTGCGGTACGCGGCAGGCGATCTAGGCGGCGCCGAGCGTGCGTACGCGCGAGCCGTCGGCACCTTCGTCGAGGAGGACGAGCCGGTGCGTGACATCCCACTCCTTTGGAAGGCGACCGCTCACTGGACGAACGCGCTGGTACGCGGCCGAACCTGCGAAGCAACCCCAACTCGGGACGCCGTGTGGTCGAGCACCTGGAGACACCTTGACTCGACCGTCGCCAAGAACGCCTGCAACTTCTGGGAGCCCGCCGCATCGAATCCCCTTCGCGGCAACAAGCTGAGCGACAAAAAGGAGGGCGCAGAGGCGGTGGGCCTCACGGCCATCCTACGAGAGCCCGTTCAGGAGCTCGTCACCGCCTGCGCGCCCGCCGCAACAGGGATCGAATCCCTCGACTGTCTCGAGGACAAGGATACCGCGCTCCTGCTCGACAAATTCACCGGCCAGCATGCGAGCGCCGAGATCGACGAGCGGATCGTGGAGTCGCTCCGAGCGTTGCCAAGCGGGGAGTAGGCCGCCGGCCGCGGCATGACGGTTATCGCAAGAGGAATGCGCCCTGCGATCACGTCGATCGGCTCGCCCCCCATATTTTTTGGCGATGAGGTGACCAACCGCCGACGATCAGCAGGATGTCCTCGACTTAGGCCGGGTCGAGCCGCACTTGCCCATTCACGGTGACGCCCAGCGACTACGGCACGCCCGTCTGAGGAACGGTCAGCGTCATGGCCGCCGCCGCGGCACCGCCGAGGGGAGCATCAGCGCTCAGAGGGTGTTTACCTTGCCGGCGAGCTGCCGGAATCTGTGGACGAAGCTCAGCTGAATCCACGCCTCACTGCTCTCGATGCAGCGCTTCGGTACGACCAGAAAGCCTTTGATGTCCGGTCGCTGCACCACGGTCACTTTCACTCCGTTTGCGTCTGCGCATCTCGCGCGAGGTCGCCCGTGTTATGCACCATCAGCAAGCACATTTTCGAGGTATGCTGCGCGAAACGAACGCCGCGCAGTCACTTCAGCCGCCGTCTGGCCGCGTCAGCATCCCCTGGATCTCGTATCGGCATCCCGCGTGGTCGGTGTACACGCATTTGACGATGGGCCATGGCACAACCTTGAGCAACATTTCATCGACAAGACGGGCGAGGTGCAGAGCACGGACTTTGCTGCGTTCTTCCGTGAGGCTATGATGCGCAAAGGGGGGAATATTTCGAAGAATAGCATTTTTGTGCAGTTCGAGAAGAGCCACAAATCTGGGGAGTTCAAGCCGAGGGACGTTCTCAACGAATTTCAGAAGCAAGCGGGGAGCTACGACATCATCCGCGGTATGGATCCGCATCCCTCTCCCGTCGTGGAGCGAGATCTTGTGCGCTTGCGCGTCCTGGAGACGAAATCCGCAAACCCCCTGATCCTGAGACTTTTCGAACTCCACCAAGAGGAGCGTCTGCACGAGACGGACCTTGCTTCGGCGCTGAGAGCGATAAGCGGGTTTGTGCTGCGCCGTGCCATCACGCGCGAGACCACACGTTTCTACGGGCAATGGTTCTGCGCGGCTTGCAGGGAACTTGGCGACGCCCCGCTCGCTCGCGATGCTCAGGGCGCGGCTGACGGCCGGCGTCATGGCGTGCGGACGATCACGAGATCGAAGAAGCTGCGAGATTCGTCGCTGCAACCGGGGAGTTTGTGGCGGCGAGGTCATAGGGGCTCGCTCTTCGACGTGGGACGCTCAGGGCACGAAATCACCCCAAGTGTTCATTTTGGGGTGAACGCCAAGGATGACGTCGCACGTGCTTTGGTACCGGGGGTCGCCCCTGCGATGAGCGCCAAATTGCGACGGCGCGGTGGTTGCCCTCCGCGATGCGCCAGGGGCCGTGAGGATCAGTTGCAAGGAGGATGGGCGGTTGAGTCCTCGCGGGGTCCGGCGTGCGGTCACCCCGGAAGCTCGCCGGCCCGTCCGGATAGTCGGCAATTTCCGCCACCGTTCGAGCCGCACGCGTGGACGAGAGGGGCGCCCCCCAGTGGTTGATCGCCCAATGGCGGTGAAGCACGACGGAGCCCAGCTCGACGACGGGAAAATCAGATTCGTACCAGGTGACGCCGAGCGTTCTGAGAATCAGGGTCTCGCGTCCGCGCCGTCCAGCAAGCAGCCACCGGACGGCTTCGTCTTGATCGGCGTCGGTGAGAGGTGCGCCGTCCGCGACTTTACGGACGAGCGGCTCCGGTCGTCCCGCGCCCCACTCGTTGGGCTCCGCAAGCGCCCAGGCGAGCAGCATCGTGCGCAATGGAATCGGTGCACGCGCGGTCAGAAGCATGGGCCGGCGAAAAGTCTAGCCCATGGACAGTGTCACCTCAGTCCCGCGCCTCTTCCGCCAGTGCTTCCATCGGGCCGACGCCGCCGTCGGGGCGATCTCTTTCTTCTGTTTCACGCGTAAGGGCCCTCGCCCGCGCGCGATCTTCCGCGGCGGTTCGGTCGACTCGGTCCTCGGCGATGGTCTCTTGGCGCTCGCCCGTTTTCCGATCGCCTCGAGGGACGGTCTCGACGAACATCGCGCAGCGCTCTTCACGGGCACGGATGTTGGCGGCAAGGTGCGCGAGGACACCTTCAGCGACCACCGGTCCCACGCCAAGATCGGCTCTACAGCTCCGCCATTGCCGCACGGACCGAGAGCATGTGGGTGTCCGCCGACGGCTCTTTCGGCAGTTCGGCGATCAACCCGGCGCGTCGCTAATGCGCGGCGAGTTCGGCCGCGTCCTGACCCCGCGCCTCCCGAATTCGAGGCGAACGTCCGGTCTTCACGGCCTTGTTTATGGATGTGCTCGACATGCCCACCTTCTACATCATTGGGCTCTCTCGTGGCTCCTCCTCGGCCAATCGAGGTCGTCGAGCCACCATAGACTAGAGCCATTGCGCGAGCGTGGCGCACTCGAACAGGATCCCGGTCGTCGAAGTGCCGGCTGCGACGCCGGCCGTGTGGATGCCGTCGAGCCTTTCTGCGAGCGCCGCGACGTTGTTCGTACCCCACGGTCTCCGTGTGCGCCGCACCGCACCCGTTCCCACAGCGCCTTGCCGGACCGGAACTTCGCGAGATCGCTGTGCTTCGAAAACGGCTCGTAGGCGGCGCGCACTCGCGTCGCGTTGCTGGGCCTTGCTCTCCGACGCGGTGCGCATCGCACGCCTGGTCGCGCCGATCGTCTCGGATCGAGACGCGTCCGCGTCCCGACGGGTCACGTCCGACGGCCGGTGTCGCACGGTCTGCCATTGCTTGTGGCATGACGCGTCGTCACGTAGGCTCGGAGATCCGCGCGGGCTGCCGCTGTCACGGCCGCGCGAACGAGGGGTGGATGCTGTGAAGGCCGAACGCGTAGCCCAGGTTGTCGAGTGGTACCGGCAGCTCGCGCGTCCATTCCTCGAGCAGCACGCGGCCGACAGAGTTCCAGGACTCGACGACCAGGCCAAGCGACTCGCCGACGTTGCTGATCGGACGCGAGGCGACGAGGTTTCTGTTTGCTTTCTCGGCGCCGCAGGAGTCGGAAAGAGCACCCTGCTGAACGCGCTCGTCGACAGGACCTTCAACGTGTTGCCGCAAGGGGGCATCGGCGCCCTCACTGCGCAAGCCACGGAAGTGCGCAGCGCAGAGCGTCCGTACCTGCGCGCGAAGTACTCCGATCCGAAGACGCTTCGGGGCATCCTTCTGAACCTCGAGAAGGTGCACGAGACTTCGCTCCGCGGCTCGGTTCCCGACCTCGATGTCGCGCAGTCTGCGCAAGAGACAGCCGCGCCGACAGAGCCAGATGTCGAGCGCGGCATGACGATCGCCGAATCGTACCAACGACAGCTCCGCCTAATCGTGCAGGGCGACCAACGCGGACCGATCGAGTTGCCGTACCTGCTCGACGCCCTCCGCGCCGGTCTTGGTTTGCAGCCGCGTTGGGGCACCGCTGTGCGCCCAGAGGACGAGGAGCGGGTTCGCAAACTCCGCCGCTGCGTAGAGGCAAGCTCAAAGACCGGCGTCCACTACGAGGTTGCCGCGGACTCGATCAGCGGCGAGACGTTTCGAAGCGAGATCTTCGACCACGCCTCCGGCAGCATCGCACCGCTGATTCTTCGGCTCGAGGTCGGTTGGTCTTCCGACATACTGCGCGATGGAGTCGTGTTCGTCGATCTGCCTGGCATCGGCGTGATGGGCGACGAGTACCAAGCCGTGACGGAGGAGCGCGTTCGTGACGCTCGCGCGATTGTCCTCGTTGTCGACCAACGCGGGGTAACCGAGGGTAGCGGCGACCTGCTGCGCACGACGGGGTTCCTTTCCAACCTCCTGCACGAGGCCGGAAACCCGAAGAGTGAGCCCGTGACGCTCGCACTCGTGATGGTGCAGGTCGACACGACGGCCGAGGACGCGTGGAGAAACGAGCGGCAGCTGAAGGGGCCGACGACCGCTCGGAAGTGGACTGAGCACTTCACGGAGCTCCGTCGCAAGGGCTGCGCGATGCTCAGGGCTCAGATCCAGGACGAGCTGAAGCGAATCGCCGCGGATGGGCCCGAGGAGACGCGCGCGGATCGCGAGGCAGCCGTCGCGAAGGTCCTCGAGCACGTAGTCGTTCACGCCGTGTCGGCGCCCCAGTACCGGCTGATGCAACTGAATGATGAAGAAGCGCCCCCGAGGATCAAGTCTATCGAGGAATCCGGCATCCCTGGGCTCGCAAATGACCTTCACAACGTCGCGCTCGATCACCGGACACGAACCCGCGAGAGGCTCGCCTCTGCGACCCGTGAATTCGCCGAGTACGTCGCCTCGACGATTGATCTCATCCAAGCCGTTTGGGAGCAGGATGTGCGCGCCGAGAAGGAGGCGGACGAGCTGCGACGAGAGCTCGAGACCTTTCTCAGACCGCTTCAAAGGGAGCTTGAGACCCGGAACGGAGCGTTTCGAGAGTTCCTGAGGAACGGAACGAAGGCCGAGATCAAGACGCACGTCGCGGGCGCGACGGAGTCTGCGCAGAAGGACATCGGACGCTACCTTCGGAAGCTCGACGACCTTCACTGGGCGACGTTGCGCGCAACCGTTCGTCGCGGCGGTGTGCACGAGCGCGGCTCCGACAGCTTGCGCATTGATCTGCCGACGCAGCTCGCGCACCGCTTCGAGGATCCGGTCGCCATCGTGTGGTCGAAGGAGATCCTCGCGACGATCAGGACGAGAACCCGCGAGCTCGGTGACGACTACGTCGCGCTCGTCGGCGATGTCGTCGGCTGGGCCCGCGAGCGGGAGGCGCGCGTTCCGGCGCGTGTAGTCGAAGCGCTTCACGAGCAGCTGAAAGCGCAGACCCGTGGACTCGCTACCGTGGGGCGCGAGGCGGTCGACGACTTGAAGAAGCGCGTTCAGCAGGAGCTACACAAGAAGCTCGACGAGAAGATTCGTGAGCTCTGCGCAGAGTTCGTCCGAAAGCGGAGAGACCAGGGAGAAGGTACGAAGGCCCGAATACTTGACCTTCTGAAGACGGAGCTCCCCGCGGACATTGCCGAAGCGGGTCGCGCGGTCGTAACGAGGGTACTGCTTGCGAACTACGGCGACGTCGAGAAGGAGATCGGCGACCGCCTTGCCGAATACTCGAATCCCTTGGAACAAGCACGCGACGCGCTGGTCCGTTCCCACGAAGACGGGGTGCGCCGCAGCGACGCTCAAAAGCGTCGGCGCGTGCTCGATGCGGCCGCTGAGATTCGCGCGGCGATGCCGGAGCTCGCATCATGAAGCCGGTCACGTTCCGAAGAATCGATAGCGGACCACTCGTTCCTCCGTACGCCTTGCTGCGACGAACCGAAGACTTCGGCATGGAGGAGTTGGATCTCCTCCGCCCGCCCGCGCGGTTCTGGTCCGACGGAGAACCGACGCCTGATGGCGCGCAGATGCACGTCGATGCGCGACGGCTTCGCGGCATAGTGTCACCGGCCGCGCTGCTGGCCGAGCCTCCGGTCGACAACTGGATGGCGATGTCGCGGCGGAGTCTCGCTCGCCTTCACGCGTGGTTCCTCCTGGTGGAGGATCCGCAACGGAGGCTCGAGGCCCAGCCTATCGTCACCCTCGCGCATCAGGCGAGCGTCGTTCAGCACATCGCGTCGCAACCATTCCTTCAACGCGTTCTGCTTGCGGACGAGGTCGGCCTCGGCAAGACGGTCGAAGCTGGATTGCTCATCAAGCACGTCCTCGAGCAGAAACCGGGAGCGCGTGTGCTCTACCTGGCGCCCGCCCGTCTCGTACGAAACGTGCGGAGCGAGCTTGATCGCCTAGGTCTGGGGTTCCGCTCCTGGGTCGCGAGCTCTGATCGCGATGCGACGCTCAAGGATCCACGCGTCGTCGCAAGCATCCATCGCGCCGCCTACCAAGGCAGGATCGACGAAGTCATCTCCGCGCCGCCGTGGGACATGATCATCGCGGATGAGTGCCATCACCTCTCCGATTGGGCCCCCGGCGGGGGAAAACCTGTCGCGCAGTTCAAACTAGTTGAGAAGCTTGCCCAGAAACTTGCAGCGGATGGTCGGCTGTTGCTGATGAGCGGAACGCCGCATCAGGGACACCCGGATCGCTTCAAGAATCTCCTCCGACTCCTGCGGCGAGACGGCGAACGGGAAGATGTCCTGGCCGGTCGCGTGATCTACCGGACAAAGGAGGACGTGCAGGACTGGGATGGGCGCCCGCTCTTCCCGAAGCGCCAGGTCAACGCGCCGCTCGTCGTCGACGTCGGCGATGACCATCAGGAATGGTTGGGCCGCATCCTCGATTTCTTCGAGCCTGCAAAAGCGCGATCGCGGGCGCGGGGCTCCCAACGAAGAGCCGCCGGGTGGCGTGCGAGCCAGGCGTTGCAGTGGGCGACATCGAGCGTCCAGGCAGGCCTCGGCTATCTCGTTCGGCAGGCCGTCCGCGCGCGCATCACGCGTGAGAGGCTCCCCATTCTCGACGAGGCCCTCACGGCGATGCGACCTTACCGCATGGGCTCGCACGATGAGCCCCTGAGCTCGTTGTTCGCGCGGATCTCGCGCGAAGTGCAGAAGCAGCTCGAAGACGCAGACGTGGAGGACATCGAGGAGGATGGCGACGACGATCGGTGGAAGCCTGACATCGTCGCGCTGGCGGCGCTCCTCGATGAGGGCGTTGGAATTCTGCGCGGGGCGCCCGACAAGAAGTGGGAGCTCGTCTGGGACCGGGTTCTGAAGCCTGCGGGTCGCGAGAAAGTGGTGCTCTTTGCACAGCCCATCGAGACCGTCACGACTGTCGCGGACTTCATCGAGCGCAAGACGGGAAAGCGCCCCGCAATGATCATCGGAAATCAGTCTGAGGAAGAACGATCGCGAGAGGTGGCAACGTTCTGGGAGCCAAGTGGCCCGCAATTCCTCGTTTCATCCCGAGCGGGCGGCGAAGGCTTGAACCTTCAAGTCGCGCGGCGCTTGGTCCATCTCGACGTTCCGTGGAACCCCATGGAGCTCGAGCAGCGAATCGGTCGCGTTCACCGCTTCAAATCGCGCAAGACGATCTTGGTCGACACCGTCGTCGTGAAGGATAGCCGCGAAGTCGACACCTACGCCTTCGCGCGCCAGAAGCTCCGAGACATCGCGAGCATGCTCGTCCCCGAGGATCGGTTCGAATCGCTCTTCGGTCGCGTCATGGCGCTTGTCCCGCCGGAAGAGTTGCAAGACGTTCTCGCGCAAGGCCCCGTCGGCCCGTTGAGCGACGAGGACCGAAAGAAACTGTCGGAGCTCGTCACCCGCGGCTTCGAGCAGTGGAAGTCATTTCACGAGCGATACTCGTCGCAACAAGGAGAGATCCGGGCCCTCGATCCGGGCGACGCCACCTGGGACGACCTCGCCTCGTTCGCCCGCATCCACCTCCAAGCCGCGCCGGCGGAAGACTTTTCCGCACTTCGCTTCGCATGGGATGCCGGCGAAGTTCGCGATCTTGAGGAGCGCGCCAATGTGCTCCTCGTCGGAGGGAAGGCGTTTGCCTGCGGCGACTACGGTGGCATGCCTGTGACGCGGGCGGACGGCGCTACCGCCGAGCGCCTCGGCACGAACGTCGGACCGATGACTCGAGCTTTGCGCGCCGCTGCTTTTACGGACACGGCGACGGGCGCAGCGCATGTGCGCTGGCCTGAGGAGAGCGCACGACCCGTCGAGGGGGTCTTCGGCGTCGTCATCTTCGTGCGCCAATCGGTCCGCTGGGAAGGCGGCGCGTACGTCGAGCAGGCCACTACGCTCCACTGCTCCGTCGTTGACAGCAAGGGCGACGCCACCCACGTCGCGGGGAAGGATCGCGGGCCGCTGGTGCGCGCACTGCTGGACTCAACGGTTCGCCGGGACCCTCATGACGACGCGACGCTTGTCGAGGCTATAGGTAGCGTTCAAACCGATCAGCTCAATGCGCTACGGCGCCCGTCGGACGAAGATCGCCAACTCGGGGTCGTCCATGCCGTGACCCCGCTGTTCGCCGTGATCGTCGGGTAGGGGCGCCCATGATCGACGGCGCGCGTAAGCTTCCCGCTCACCACATCACGATTCGAGTTCCGTGGCACGATCAGGGATGGAACGGGCGAGTCTGTGCGAAGCCGGTCGACAATACCCACTGCCTGATCTTGCCGAGAGTTGCTGCGACCAAGCGCGACGCCGCGGAGGTCGGCTGCGCTGGCCAGCGTTTCGACGAACTCGACGAGAGCGTGAGGCCTGCCTGCCTCGGAGAGCGCGTGACGTTCATGTCGCAGTTCTCGGCGACGCGGACGATTCAGCATCCGTACGCGGAATGGAGCCCTCTCCACGAGCATTTCGCCGATACGCCGTTCACGTACGAGAGCTTCACCGCCGCGTGCGTGCCCTTCCGTTGGATGCTCCGCGCGAACGTCGAAGGCGACGCTGAGCAGAAGATTCGTGGTATCCGAAACGAGCTCCAACTCGGCTACGAGCCGGAACGAGAGCCAGACCTTCGCGATCGCAAGGGCCGATGTCCACGTCCGCCGTCATGCGAGGATGCCCGTGCACGGAGACAGCCATTCCGCCGCTATCGCATGCGGCACCTTGTGCTCATCCAAGAAGGCCGAGACCTTCTTCGCGATGCCCATGACGGGGCCCGAGATCATGGCCACGCGCTCCAAGTAATGGCGATCCGCGATCCGTTTTTTGATGCTGTCGTCCTTCATCTTGACCGCCTACGCCGCCGCGAGTTCGGGGGTGCTCCGGCTTCCGGTTTCTGGACGTCTGCCCCCAATGTCACCGTACCGCGTAGCGGTCCATGTACTTCCCAGCGGCTCTCTCGAGCACGACGCGATCTTCGGCGCTGACGCTCGCGTCCTGGGCGGCCAGTGTGACGGCCTGACTGACCCCGAAGGCGCTCGTGTGCGGCTCCCGGCCGTACGCGGAGAGTAGAATCGGCAGAAGCTTTTGCGGCAAGCGCGCGTCACGCAGGATCTGGCTCAACACCGCGGGCACGTGGTCGACGGCGTGGTGTGCCAAACGCTCGAGCACGTGAGCGGCCCGACGGACTCTCGAGGGCAGCTCGCGTAAACCCTTGGCGAGTTGCTCTTGCAACCCGCGCATGTCGATGTGCCGGTGCGCGCGCCGGACGATCGCCGTGCTTTCGGCGACCACCATACCGTTCGAGCAAACGAGTCGGGTCAAATGCAAGGCCACGACCAGGCTCGCGTAGCCTACGTCCGAATTTCGGACGAGCAAACCACCGACGACATCGCCGACGCGTGCCGGGCCGCCCACGTGGAACGGGGCGCCGACCTGAACAACGTAACTCGTCGTGCGGTCGGTCTGGCTCGCGCGGAGGATCTTGGGGTCCCCGTGACGTAGCTCGTCGAGAATGGCCTGGGCGACGAGGGCGTCCGGGACCGTCGTATATGTAGGCGAGACGAAGCCCCGCAAGACGCCGAAGCTCCCATCGTCGCCGAGCGAGCAATCGGTTTTGACTCGGACGACGCCCGTGTCGCGCTCGAGCCGGCGGTTGATTTCGCCCGCGCGGAGTTTGGGGTCGATGCCGTCGAACCACCGGTTCCACCGGACGCCCAACCGCGACGCGAGTTGCTGCTTGGCCCATGGCGTGAGCGTGAACGCACCTTGATGAGGGACGTTGATCGTCCCCGCTTCGGTCATCGCGAGATCGCTCATCGGCACGTCGACGTCGGGTAGCAACGACGCGGCGCGTAAGTCGAACTCGGTGACGAGCTCGGAAAGGGTCTCTTTCGGCTCGGGGAGCCTGAGGCTGTCGAAGAAGCCCCTGCGGGCGCTTGGTTCGACGAAGACTGCTGGACCGTGGTGGCCGTTCGTTGGGTGCGGGTTCATGACCCCACTACCGGCGAGCAGGCCTGCGATCAAACCGGTTCGGTCGATTTCTTGGCTACGGGGGCCACGGGCGGACGAATCCTCATCGCCGAGGATCACGCCATCCCACGGGCGGTGCGTCCCGGTTCTCCCAGCGCGACCGTCGAGGATAGCGAATTACGAGAAACTCGAAGATTCGTACCCGCTTTGTTTGATCCAGCCGCTGCGCGGCGGTAGTGCGGATATGACTCATGGCAAACGCGCGCGTCGCCCCTCCGGGCCGGTGAATCCCGCGATGCGGACCTGGCTGGTGACGCCCGACAAGTTTCTCGCGCCCGACCAGGTCGCGACGTTGCGTGCGAGCGTCGAGGCGTCCCGGAACGCGGGAGTCCGCGAAGGGGAGTGGATAGCCATCCGCAACGCGGTCATGGTCGAGTTGCTTCTCGGAACGGGCCTGCGGGTCTCGGAGTTGTGCGCCCTCCGCAAAGGCGACCTGTATCTCCTAGACGGGCGCGCCGACGTGCTCGTACGCCGGGGCAAAGGCGGCAAGGCCCGAATGATCGCCATCTCGGAGCGCCTCGCCGCGTATCTGCGCGGTTATCTCGACGGGCTCAAGCCTTGACGGACCGCTCTTCGTGAGCGCGCGTGGGGGGCACCTGACGCGCTCCGGCGCGCATTGTGTGTGGAAAGCCGCCCTCGAGCGCGCCGAGCTGCCGACACGCTGGGGCGTTCATGCGACCCGGCACTCGTATGCCGTCGAGGTGTACCGACGCACGCACGATCTCCGTCTCACGCAGAGGTTGCTTGGGCACGCCAACGTCGCGACGACCACAGTGTACGCCAACTTGCTCGACGAGGACGTGCGACGCGGGGTCGAGCAGGTATGGGCTTGAGGGCAACCCCGGCGACCGCGCTCGCGTCAGCAACCTCAACCCAGCGCGAGTAAGCGATCTACGATGGCAATCGTCGTCCCCAACCGGAGCGCCGCCTATTGTAACAAGCCGTTTTATGCCGATCCGTGCGCGTTTCATGCTGCGGAGGTCGCTTGCAACCGTCGGGGTGTGGGCCGTCGCGGTGGGCGCGATCGCTTGCGACCGGACAACGCGAACGCCGGGCTCGCCCGACGGGTCGCCGACGGGAGAGGCGAGCCTAGCGGGGGACGCCGTTGCCGGCCCGATATCCGAGCCCGGCCCGAGCGTTCCCGCAAGCGATGCCTCGGCCCCGGCGGCTCCCGAGTGCGTCGCCAACGTGCAGGACGTTCACGGCTGCGATTTCGACTCGGAGGCATGTATCAACGGTCGTTGCCGCCCGTGTGGACCGGGGACTAAGCCTCTCCTTCACGAATGCG
>Ga0187863_10001373_pt1 | contig 19594 bp, 16 predicted proteins | sample June2016WEW_11_1_FD_132975 | JGI IMG/M metagenome (GOLD analysis project Ga0187863, IMG submission 132975) | Peatland microbial communities from SPRUCE experiment site at the Marcell Experimental Forest, Minnesota, USA - June2016WEW_11_10 | ecosystem: Environmental > Terrestrial > Soil >... | reverse complement strand
GTGCGAATCTTCTCCGAGGCCCGCGTCCTACGACCCGGCGCCGTGGTCAACCTTTACCGCGATCTGTGGCTGCAGCTGAAGGGCGAGCGCCGCGTTTTCGTCGGCGCCGTCGTGCTCCTGATCTCAGCCCAGGTCGTCCTGCTCGCCGTTCCCTATATCTCGGGCAGAGCCCTCAACGCCCTGCAACTCCACGGCACCGACGGCTTGCGCTCCGCCGGCCTCTGGCTGTCGCTGGTCCTGGTGGTTGCCTGCGGCAGTTGGCTGCTGCACGGTCCCGGCCGCATCCTCGAGCGACGCGCGGCGATCATGATCCGCGAGCGCATGTCCGCGTTGCTGGTCACACGCCTGTTCGAGCTGCCCTTGAGTTGGCACGACGAGCACCACTCCGGTGCCACCGCCCACCGCGTACAGCAAAGCTCTCAGGCGCTGGCCGCCTTCGCTCAAAGCCAGTACATCTATCTCAACAGCGCCGTCCGTCTCCTGGGTCCGCTGATTGCCCTGACTTTCGTGCAGCCCATGGTCGGTTTCGCCGCCGTCGCCGGATTCGCGCTGATCATCAGCTCCGTGTTCGGGTTCGATCGTGCGATGCTGAGGCTGGCCAACCAGGAAAACGATGCCGAGCGCCGCTACGCCGCCACCCTCATCGACACCCTCGGCAACACCGGCACCGTCTACGCGCTGCGCCAGGGACGCAGCGTTGCCGCACGCCTCCAACACCGCCTGCTCGCCGTGTTCGTGCCGCTGCGCCGCGCGATCGTGTTGAATGAGCTCAAGTGGCTCACCGTGGATCTGTCCACCCGGGTGCTCAATTGCTGTCTGGTTGCGCTGTTCGTCTGGCTCGCGACCCGCGCCACTCCCGTCGCCACGGCCGGCAAGACATTGCTCCTCGGCAGCCTGTACATGGTTTGGGAATACGCTCAGCAAGCTGCCGGCGTGATCGCCTCCATCGCCTCGCATTTCCAGACGTTCGCCCGTCAGCATGCCGACTATGCGAGCGCCGACCTGATTCGTAACAGCGTGCCTCACCCGGCGCCTGCGCCAGTGGCTGCATCAACATCCGCCGATCCACCCTGGCACCGGATGTCGGTCCGCGACCTTACCTTCCATCATGCCAGTCGCCGCACCGCCCCCGCCCTCGAGCACCTCTCCTTCACCCTCGAGCGAGGCCAACGCTATGCCCTCATCGGTGCCAGCGGTTCCGGCAAAAGCACTTTGATGCGCGTGTTGGCCGGCCTGTATGCCGCGGAGCGGGTCGCGCTCACCCTCGATGACGGTCCGACTCGCGTCTCGCCCGCTGAGACCGCGCAGTGGCTGCGCCGGGGCGCGACGCTCATTCCCCAAGAAGCCGAAGTCTACGAGGGCACCCTCGGGGAGAATCTCGCCCTGTGCGAATCCGTGCAGGGGCCGCCCGCGCCTTCGACCTTTGCGGGAGCGCTCGAGGCCTCCTGCGCCACCGACTTCGTACACCCGACTCCCGTCGGTCTCGAAGTCCCGGTGCATGAGCGCGCCGCCAACTGGTCCGGCGGTCAGCGCGGCCGCATCGCGCTCGCCCGCGGCATTCTCGCCGCCTGCGGCAGCGACATCGTTCTCCTCGACGAGCCCACGGCGAGCCTCGATCCGGCCACCGAGGCGCGCGTGTACACCAATCTATTTGCAGCCTTCGATGACGCCTGCCTGATCTCCTCGGTACACCGCCTGAGCCTTCTCGGCCGATTCGACCAAGTCTTGGTGATGCAGGAAGGGCACCTCGTGGCGCAAGGATCGCCCGACGAGCTCGCATTGACGTGTCCCGAGTTCCAGCGGCTCACCAGCCTGCAGAACCAACCACGCGACGCGAGCGCCACCGGGCAATTCCAAGTCGAGCAAGCCAACGTTGCTTGATTTGAACCGTGATGCATGCGCAATCGCATGACCGCTAGAGTGAATTCAGAAACGCCACCAGCTGCCGCTCCTGCTCATCCGTCAAGTTCATCTGGAAGCGCTGGTTGTAGAAATTCACGAGCTCATTGAGATCGGCGGCGGCGCCGTTGTGAAAGTAGGGCGCGCGGGCCGCCAGTCCGCGCAGGATGGGGCCCTTGCCTCGATTGAAGTCGCTGCAAAGCCCCGTGATGAGCGCCTTGCCGGGATCGGTCGTATAGAACGATTCCGGTTCGCTTGAATTGAACGGATTGGGGCAGCCCGTGATCTTGTACACGGGCAGGTCGGGCACCGAGAGTTGGGCGAGCCCGGCGGCAATGTTCGCATCCGTTTCCGCGCCCGGCAGCACGCTGTGGCCCGTACCGATATCAAGCGGCAGGGGGAAGGAGTGATTGCCCGTGTTCGGCGTGTCGTGGCAGGTGGTGCAAGTGCCGGTGAGCGTGCTCGGACTGCCGAGGGCGGCGTTGTCGTTCAGCCCCCGGACGTTCGAAATTTGGACCGGCGCACTGTCGAACAGCGTTTCGCCGGCCGCAATGTCGCGCCGGGCTTGTTCGCGACGCCCCGTGTCCCGATCGCTGCGGGCGTCTGCCCAGGCGGAAAACAGCTGCATCGCATTGGGATCGAAGGGTAGGCCGTTGGGATCCGCGCCGAGAGAGTCATTGATGCCGGGGTAGTACGCGATGGACAGAACTTTGGCAACGTAGCCGGGACCCCCGTATGCGCCATCAGCATGCAAGCGCCCGGCGTCATTGTCATAGCTCTGTGCGGTATACAGGCCGAGCTCGAATTGCAGGATGTCGGTGAGCTGCGCCGCGGAGGGCGCCTGCGCCGCCTGCGCGTGGATGGTGATGGCGTCGATCGCCTGCTGGGTCAGATCGTCGGCGAGATAGGTGGGGAAGGTCGCGAGCACGTTCAAGGGTTGCTTGGTTTCGCGGCCGTCGAACATGATGGTGCTCAAAAAGCCCAGATTCGTCGTCGGTAGCGGCCGCCGATACACCGATACGATCGGCTGTCCGTCGGTCGGGTCCGCGGTAATGGCGCAGCCGTAGGGATCGTGCACCACCGAAATCTGAAATTTCGGTTGGGCCGGCAGCTTCAAGAAGATGCGTATCAGTCCGTGCTGCAAAAGGAGGCTATGGTCGGCCGCGCTGCCTTGCCGCGCAGTCGGGCAGTTGGCGCCATCGACCGGTGCGAACAGGGGATCTTGGCCGCGGGTCTCCATGAAGCGCCGCTGGATGCCTCTCGCACTGATGCTCATGGCCTCACTCGCCACATGACAGGTGGAACAGCTGCGTCCGTTGGTGCCGAGACTCTGGAAGAAGGCGCCCTGATTGTCGACGGGGCCATTGACGCTCAGGGTCGTGATCACGCCGCTGGCATCGGGAAATGATTGTCTCCCGAAGGGATTGCCGTCGTGATCAGAATCTTGCGCCGCCGCAGCGCCCGCGGCCAGGCTTGCGCAGGCCACGAGCATTGAACATATTCCCTGAAGTGTCCCGTTTGCCATGGTGATCTTCTCTTTATGGGGAAAGTCCCTAATCCCCATATCGAAGACGACCGGGAAAAGACGACACGCGCCAGCAAAAAAAGTCCGCCCGAGCGCGGCCGTCGGCTCAGCAGCCGCTGGCGTTGATGTGTTGGTAAAGGAGCAGTCGGACTTTTTGCCAGTCGCGCTGCACCGTGCGTTCCGAGATTCCGCGCAGCTTTGCGATGTCGGCGAATGAGAACCCGCAGAAGTACTTCAAATCGACCAGCTCGGCGAGTGCCGGATCGTGCTGCGCGAGCTCGTCGAGCGCACTGGACAATTGCATCAGCGATTTGTCGTCGCTCAACTCCTCGCCGATCTGTGTATTGAGTTCCACGATCTTGAATTCCGATCCGCGCTTGACGGCCTGATGGCGTCGGGAAAAATCGATGAGCACGCCGCGCATGGCGCGGGCGACGTATCCCAGGCACTTGCCCTGATCGGCAAAGTGCACGCCGTCGCGGCCGGCAAGGTTCAAATAGGCCTCATGGACGAGTGTGGTCGGACTCACCCCGGCCGACGGGAAGCGGCGCAGCTCCCGGTCCGCGAGTCGGCGCAGATCCGCATAGAGCGAGGCAAACAGCTTCGCGTTGGCACCCTGGTCCTCAGGGGTGCCGGCCTCCGCCATAGTATTCGGCGCGTCTTCGGACATATTGTGCCGCCCCGCCCGGTAAAGCTCATGCCCGGGCAATCGATTGTGCCGAAATGCGCTCGAGCGGGCAACGCGCGGGACAACATCGACGCCATCGCGCACTGTCGGGTTACGTCCCCGAAATCCGATCTTATAGAGCGACACCCACCAACAGGAATCGGACATGGGGATCATCTCGGTCTTTTACGCCGCCTTGGGCTACCTCACGCTGCTGGCGGCAATCCTGTGGGGAATGCTGTTCGTGGGAGACGGCAGTAATCCCCTCATGGATGCCCCCGCCACCGTCTCGCCGCTCGAGGCAACCCTCGTCGATCTCGCGCTCCTATTGGCGCTTGCGCTCGTGCACCGATTGATGGGTCGCGGAATGCTGCGGCATATCACGGGCTGGTCGATCCCGCGTGCGCTCGCGGGCAGCACCCAAGCCTGGGTGGCCGCCCTGGCGCTCGTCGTGATCTATGCGGGCTGGCGGAGCGCGACGCAAACGATCTGGAATGCCATCGGGCCTCTTCAGTGGGCGATTTGCGGCCTGTTCTATCTCGCCTGGACCCTCGTCTTGATCGGCGCCTTTCTTCCGAGTCGAACCGCAGGCGCCGCGGCGCCACCGGAAAAGCTTCGTGCACCGCTCTGTCAGCCGCTCTATGGGGGCATCCTGCTTGCGATGTGGACCACGTCGGCGATGACCGTGGGACACTTACTGCTGGCGACCACGGTATCGGCGTACCTGTTGTTCGACGGTATCTGGGAGGCGCGCAGAGCCCATGCGCGCGCGACCCGCAGCGAGCGTTCTCATTCCAGGGCAAGCGCCTCACGGGTTAGCGCATGATCCGGGCCCAGCGATGCGGAGAGTGATACGGCAGCCTGATGGGCCGCGGCGCGCGCGGCGGACTCATCGTTGAGGGCCTTACGGGCCTTGGCCAGCACCAGCGAGGCTTCGCCCACGTCGGCGCTCGCGGCTGGATCACGCGCCTTGCGCAGATTTTCCGCCAACGCCTCCTGGGCGAGGCGGCTTGCGTCCGCATACTGTCCTTGCGCGAGCGCCACTTTGGCGGAATCCAACACGGCGTGTGCAAGCAAAAACCCCAAGACCTTCGAATTGGCACGTATGCTCGACACGATTGACTGAAACGTCTGCTCGGCTTCGGGGTAGCGTTGCTCGGCAATAAGCAGCTCCCCGCGCACGATCCGAATGCGGACCGTCTCCTGGCTGCCGTCGAGGCTGTCCTCCTTCGAGCCCAAACCGGCAGCACGGTCGAGCTCCGCCGCGGCTTCGTCGAAGCGCCTGAGAGCGACCAGCGCGCGTGCACGGTTGAAGCGCGCGTAGACCTCGCGATCGCGGTATTGTCCGGCGACGGCCGCGCTCACCCCTTTGTCGTACCAGACGAGCGCTGCGGGCGCATCGCCCGCGCGCAGCAGGCACGAGCCGCGAACAACGGCGATGGCCGGTATCACCATCCGTCCAGTCGCCTCCAGACGATCGACCAGACGAGCTTCGCGCGAGCAGGCCTCCTTGATCTCGCCAAATTGGATCAGGCTCGAGACGACGTTGTGGACGGCGGTCATGGCCGCGTCGGTATCGCCGAGACCATCGCGCTCGGCCGCCGCCAATGCCCGCTCGACGTACTCAAAACCCTTGTGAGTGTCCCCTGCCGATTTGTGGTAATCGGCGACGTTGCCGAGAAGATTCACATAGCGCAGGTCATGCGTGGCGCCGGATTGTTCCAACAGCTTGAGCGCCTGCTCGCCGATTTTCGTGGCGGCCGTCGGATCTCCCCGGGCGTCCATGACGTCCGCATCCGCTTCCATGCAATCCTCGAGGTAGAGCGGATTCAGATTCGGCACGTGATTCATCGCGGACTTGGCGGAAGCGACCCACGAAACCGCGTTATCGAGGTGGCCCAGGTCGATTTCCGCTTCCGCCAGCCCGCACTCGGTGCGGGACATCATCGACCAGTCGTTCAAGCCGCGGGCGATCCGGTCGGCGTCTTGCAGCAGGCTGTATTGCTTCGGGTAGAGGCCGATGTCTCCATAGCGCGCCGATAGATTGAGCATCGCACTGATGCGAAAGATCGGATCGTCGGTATAGTGCTGGGTGACCAGCTTGTAGCCGGCGTCGAGGAGCTGCTCCGCCGTGGTCGGTTTGTCGCCGACATAAGACATCATGAGCGTCACGAACTCCGCTTGCAGCTCCGCGCGTCGCGCCTGTTCGCGCGATTGGTCGCGCTGAATCTGAGCTTCGCGCATCTGATAGAGAGCGAAGGCGGCTACCGCGATGAGTGCAATGGCCGCCGCCGCGGTACCGATCACGGCGGCACGATAGCGGCGCACGAACTTTTGCATGCGATAGGTCGCGAGATTGGCGCGTGCGGCCACGGGCTCGCTGTGCAAATAGCGCTTCAGATCGTCCGCGAGCGCCGCGGCGGTGCCGTAGCGCTCGCGCGGCAATTTGCGCAGCGCCTTCGATACGATCGCATCGAGATCGCCCTTCAGCGCCTTGCGGACCTCTGCCGGAGCCACTTCCGACATCCGCGGCGGCTCGCCATCGAGCGCCGCCTTGATGCGTTGTGCACGCGTGGTGCTCTCGGCGCCCAGAGGCAGGCGCCCGGTCATCAGGGCAAAAATGAGAACGCCCATCTGGTAGACGTCGGTGGCGGTCGAGGGCAGCTCGCCCAGAATCTGCTCCGGGGCAGCGTATTCCGGGGTGAAAGCGGCATCCTCGATGCGGGTCGGCGGTGAATCGGCGTCCGGTCCGGCCTCGGCGCCGAGCAGCTTCGCAATGCCGAAGTCGAGCAGTTTCGCGTCTCCGTCCTCCGTGACCACGATATTGCTCGGTTTGATATCCCGATGAATGACCAGGTTGCTGTGCGCGTGGGCCAGTGCACCGAGTACATCGAGGATCAACCGGACCCGCGCCTCGACATTCTGGCCGTGCGTGACGCAGTAGTCATCGATGCGTGTCCCCTGCACGTATTCCAGGATGAGGTAGGGTCGATCCGAGGACGTGACGCCCGCATCGATCAGGCGCGCAATGTGCGGATGCGCGAGCCGCGCCAGCAATCGCCCTTCGCGTCGGAAGCGGTCGAGCGCGGCGGGGGAGGCGGTATAGGTGTCGAGGAATTTGAGCGCGAACTTTCCCTCGAACCGGCCGTCGCTTCGTTGCGCGAGCCACACCTCGCCCATGCCGCCGCGGCCGATGAGCGAGACGATGGTGTAGGCGCCTACCTGGGTGCCGATCCGTTCCTGGTCGACCGGCTTGACCAGGCTCGCCTCCAAAAATCCTTGGGCCTCGAGGCTGCGGCGGTCGGCCATCAGGTCGCGCAACGCCGCGGCGACCGTCGGCTCGTCATCCTCGAGCCGAGAGAGGTAGCCATCCCACTGGATCTCGTCCATGTCGAGCAGCCGGTCGAGGTGCTGCTCGACGGCTTTCCAATCCGCGTCACCGGGACGAACTCTCACGCGCCTCTCCCATCATTCTGGTTCGCGTTCATGGGAAGGCTCGCATGCGCCCCGCCCGTCTGCAACTGGTCAGACGGCCGGGGCGCTCTGCACGGCGGGGTGCGGCCGGTGTGTCAGCACCGGCAGGATGACGGACGCCAGCAGTGCGCAGGCGATCGTCGGCATCAGCACTGCGAAGGAGACACCCACGTCCTTGGCGCGCGCGACCAGCATCGGCCCGAGGAGCCCCGCCGCCCCCCACGCCGTCAGCACCAAGCCGTAATTCAACCCCATGTAGCGAGTGCCGAAGCACTGCGCGCTGTAGGAGGGCATGGTTCCAAACCCTCCGCCACAGCATAGAAGCACGATGGCGAAGCCGGCCAGCGCCGGTGCGGGGGTATGGACTCCGCAGAGCCAGTAGAGCGTGGCCGCCTGGACCGCGAACATCGCGGCGAAGGTCCGCTGGCAACCGATGCGGTCCGAAATGCCGCCCCAAAAGAAGCGTCCGATGGCATTGAAGATGCTCACGACCCCGAACAGCGGTGCAATCTGCGCGGCCGCCAGGCCGGTGAGATCCGAGAGAATAACAACGGCGTTCGAGATGATGGTGATGCCGGCAATCACATTGGCGAAAAGCTGCAGCCACAGGAGATAGAACTGCGGCATGCGCACCACGCTCGCGGGCGCATAGCCCGTGCCCGAGCGCTTCGGCCCCCCCAATGCCGCCGCTGTCGCGCCCCGCCGGCGGATTTCGCAGCAGCCATGCGGCGGGTAACCCGATCGCGAGGAACACGAGCCCCGAAGCGATGAAGATCCGCATGATGACGTGCGCACCCTCGCTGGCGGCCACGCTGTGAAACGCGATGCCCGTCGGCATTCGGCCGGCGCCGCCAGCCGCGAGGATCTGCGCCGCCTGAATCGAGAAGGCATGGAAGGCGGGGAGGCGCGGGATGAGCTGGTTATAGACGAACGCGCCGAGGCCAAAGCTGGCGACGACGAGTCCGCCGGCAAGACCGCGCCGCTCGGGGAACCATTTGGTCACCACCGCGAGCGGCGTGATGTACGCCATGCCGGCCCCCATGCCGCCGATCAAGCCGTAAGTCAGATACTCGTGCCCAGCCCGGCGAGCACGTTTCCCGCCCCCCAGAGGGCGACGCCCGTCATCGCCACCGGCCGCGGGCCCTTGCGGTCCAACCAATAGCCGCCGACGACCACGCCCACCGTTGCCAGGCAGAAATTCAGGTAAGAACAATCGGTTCTATCGATCAACATGCCGCGGGCATCTTCGAGCGGCACCTCGGATTCCGTTCGGGCCATTCAGCTGCGTGGCTTGGCACCTGATCAGGTGCTGGTGCTCGTGAACGGCAAGCGTCGTCATACGAATGCCGTGATGGACGAGGTACTTGGAAACTAAAAATCTAGCGGATCGACGCAGCGAACCTACGCGCGAACGCGTTGCCTAACCCGCGGACGCTTGTTCTTTGCGGCGGGTTGCTGAGCCGGAAGCGGAGGAATCGGATTGCGCAGCGGGATGATCGTCTCGAGCAGCACCGACGTGCTCGAATCCGCCACCACCGTCAGGCGCTGCAGAATTTCTGCGAGTTCTCCCACCGAGCGTGCAACGACGCGCGCCACCATGCAGTCGTCGCCGGTGACGCTGTGCATTTCGATTACCTGCGGGATGGCGCGGGCCGTCTCCCCCAGGGTGTATTTATGAGAAGGCTTCGCCCGCAGCCTGACGAAGGCGCTGATGTTGAAGCCGAGACGGGCGTGATCCATACACAGCATCGCGCCGCGTACGATGCCGCGAGCTTCGAGTCGGCGCATGCGATCGGCAATCGTTGGCTGCGACACGTCCAGTTCGCGTGCGATCTCAGCATATGGTCGGCGAGGATCGGAATCTAGGATTGCAAGGATCTTCAGGTCGAGTGCGTCCATTTCGAAACTCCCTGTGCGCTATTACCTTTAACCCCAAGCCTAAAGCGCCTCTCCGTCTTATACAAGATAAGGCCTATTTCGTGTATCGACGGTATGATTGTGCCTTGCGAGCCAGTGAGAATCGCGTCATGCCGCCAAGCCCCGAACACTCCGCCGTCTCTCGACCCTCCGCCTGGCTCATTGCCGGCTGCCTGTTGTCCGTCTATGTCATCTGGGGCACCACGTACTTCGCGATCAAGGTCGGAGTCCAGGGTGCCCCGCCGTTCTTTCTGATCGGCACGCGCTTCGTCGTCGCCGGTGGCCTGCTGACGCTTTGGCAGTTGCTGCATCGGCGTAAGGCGCCGACGCTCAAACAGTGGCGAAATGCCGCGCTGCTCGGGTTTCTGCTCCTGGTGGTGGGCAACGGCGGAGTCGCCGTTGCCGAACGATGGGTGAGCTCCGGCGCCACGGTGGCGCTCATCAGCGTCATGCCGCTCGCCACCGCGCTATGGTCCGGGGCATTCGGGCACTGGCCCAGGCGCCTCGAATGGATCGCCATCGCAATCGGAGCGCTCGGCGCCGTCGTGATGCTGATGGGGCGGGACCTTCAAGGGAACCTCCTGGGCACGCTCATCATTCTCTGCGGCACGACGTGCTGGTCGTTGGGCACGGTGCTGTCGCGCCGCCTCGATGTTCCCCACGGGCCAACCGGATTCGGAGCTGAAATGCTATCCGCGGGTGTGATGGCGCTCATCGTGAGCGCCGTCCTCGGCGAGCACTGGGCGCTGCCGCACGCGCCCGAGGTGTGGTGGGCTTGGGTGTATCTCGTCGTATTCGGTTCGCTGATCGCGTTCTCGGCGTACCGCTACGTCGTCGAGCGCGTATCCCCGACGCTCGCCGCCACCTATGCGTATGTCAATCCGCCCGTCGCGCTGTTCGTCGGTTGGTGGCTGGGCAACGAATCGTTTTCCGCGAACGTACTGCTCGGTTTGCCCATTGTGCTGATCTCGGTGGCGCTGCTCGCGTGGATACAGACGCGAGCGCCAGCATCGAGGAAGGGCGAGGAAGCGTCTGCCGTTCCCGTGGCGGTTGCGCTTCCACAAAATGCTTGCGACTAAACTCACGTATCCTCCGAGGGGGAGGAGAACGCTTTGAAGTCAACCGCACCCGGTACCCTCGGCATTCTGCTGGTGACCTGCATCGTCAGCCTGCTCGGTCTTTACGGCCGGCCGCAGCTCATCGAAAGGAGCCTGTTCCGCCCGTACGAGCTGGTCCGGAACAACCGCTACTACACCCTGGTGAGCAGCGGCCTGGTCCATGGCAGTTTCACGCATCTGTTGTTCAACATGCTGACGTTTTATTTCTTCGGGCCGCCGCTCGAGCGGGTCGTCGGCACCGCGCAATTTGTGCTGTTGTACTTCGTCGGCTTGATCCTGAGCGAGGCGCGCACCTACCTCCAACACCGCAACGACCCCCGCTACGCCGCGTTGGGCGCCTCCGGAGCGGTGTCGGCCGTGCTATTCGCCTCGATCGTGTTCTTTCCCGGCCAGTCGATATTTATCTTGCCCCTGCCTGTACCGATCCCGGCGCCGCTGTTCGCGATCGGCTATCTCCTCTACAGCTGGTATCTGTCACGGCACGCGCGAGATAATATCAACCACACCGCCCACATCGATGGGGCCGTGACCGGACTGTTGTTCGTGGCCATATTCTATCCCGAGGCCTACGGCCGGTTGCTGGCCATGTATCGCTGACAATACCGTTTTTCCATTCCGAGCCCTCAGTGCGCGGTGATCGTGATCGGCAGCGTGTAGGTGCCCGCGATCGGATTCGCCCAGTTCGCCGTGATCGTCGAACCGCTCACGCTGAAGTCCTCCAGCGGCGGCGAGGGCCGCCCGCTGTAGTTTTCCTCCGACAGCGATACCGCTGCAGATACAAATCAACGTTGAAGGCACGTATCAGATGACCTGACGCTCGAGCACCGACCGAACGGACTCGAGCATGTGCGTAGGCGCGCGGTGCCGCCCCGAGCAGGCGATGTAACCATCCGGCCGGACCAGCACGGTCTCTTCGCGGCGTGCGCAGCGCAGCTCGATGAGGCTTCTCAGCCGCTCGGGCAATCGACCGAGTGCTTCGCGCATCGCGGTTTCATCTCCTTTGTCGCACAGCAATAGAAAATGGTGTGCGATGCCATCCCCTCCGCGCATGGAGTCGTCGAAGCAGCGCTGGCCCTTGCCATCGACGATCGGACTGCCGGAGTAGGCGATTCCAAGCCCCGACAGCCGGTTGACGAAGGCATGTACAAAGGGCGGCAGATGCGACGCGGCGGGAATGAGCACATCCCGCAGGGTCTGTGCGAGTTTGTTGGGCGTCGCCATTCCCTTGGTCAGCAAATCCGTCCCTTCCATGACTTGCTTGATGACGGGCCGCCGTTCGGCGCTATAGCTGTCGAGCAAAACTTCGCCCGCGCGGCCGCGGGTCGCCAGATCGAGCTTCCACACGAGGTTCCAAGCGTCTTGCAGACCGGTGTTCATGCCCTGGCCGCCGAACGGACTATGGATATGGGCGGCGTCGCCGGCGATGAAGAAGCGCCCGCTACGAAGTGTCGCAACTTGCCGGTGATGGATTCGGAAGTAACTGCTCCAGCGCAACGCGCGCGCCTGCATTCCGACGGGTCCCCGATTTGCCAACAACTTGCGCGCAAGCTCCAGCGAGGGCGCCTCTCCTTCCTGCTCCTCGACCGTCGCAACGATGCGCCGGCGCGACGCGCTCATCGGAAAAATCGCCAGCGGACCCGATTCGTTGGGGCACACCTGCATTTGATCGGCCGGCAACTCTTCATTGGTATCGACGTCCGCCAGCATGAAGGAAGCTTCGTACTCCCCGCCTTCGAAGGGCGATCCGATGAGTCGACGGACGGCGCTATGAGAGCCATCGCAGCCGACCACGAACGATGCCTCGATATCGATGGACTTCCCGGACTGATCGACATGCGCAACCGCGCGATCGTCGAGCGCATCGGCGGACAGGAACTTCGTGTCGTACTCCACCGCGCCGCCCGCACTTTCGAGATGCTTCAGCAAAAGCGACTCCGTGACGTCTTGCGGCACCATCGCGATAAATGAGTAGGGTGTCTGCTCGGGCTCAAAACGCAATTCCGCCAGCGGGCGCTGATGCGCAACGACCGAGATGGAGGTGACCCGATTGGCTGCGTCGACGAACGGCCCTGCGAGGCCTGCCATGTCGAATGTCTCCAGCGTGCGAGGAAATATAGCTAGCGCCTTGGAATGCGTCGATTGCGCGGATCGAGCCTCGATGAGGCGGTGACTCAACTTGCGCCGGGCACACTCGTTCGCAAGGAACAATCCCACCGGCCCGGCCCCCACGATCAGCACGTCGATACTGGAAGTGACCGCCATTGGAGTCTCCTATCGTTGCGCCCGAGGCGCCCTTGCCTGGCAGATTGTTCAAATAACCGGGAGGCAACTGATTATGAGGAGCACGGAACGCAGGACTAGAGGGGTAAGTTGCCGTTCCTGTGTGGGCGCAATCCGACGGATCCTTGGGGCGTGATAGAGGGTGACCGTCGTCGTGGTGCAGTCTTCACAGTTCGATAGCTATGGGCGCCGAGTGGTCGTACCGCTAGTCCGGTCGGCAGCGTCAGCCCCCGCTACCGCGATAGGGTCGCGTGGACGGCAACGCCCGCGCGGGTAAATTCGAAGTTCAACACCCACACCCGCGCACCCTGAGCGGCGGGGGCGAACTTCCATTGTTTTGCGGCAGTCATCGCGGCGCGCTCGAAATATCTGCTGGATGCGCGATTGTCCAACGCAGCTTCGGCGACGTTGCCCGAACGATCGACACTCACTCGTATCGCGATCTGGATCACGCCGCGAATTGATTCGCGCGCATGCCGCGAAACGTCGGGCAGCTCTTGATGAACGATCGGCGGTGACGGCGCGGGGATACCCGCCGCCCTCGGGCTCGGTACGATAGCCGGCGCCGGAGCGGCCACGGGCGACTGAAGGGTCGTCGACGCTGGGGGAGGCCCAGTGGCGGGCGTACGAATGACGCGCACCCCAAACCACAGCGCCGCCAACGCGATGACGCCGGCCATAATCGAGATAATGAGCGTTTTATTCTTCGGCGCGGCTCGGCTGGAGGACGCCCCGGCCGAGCGTTCGCCCACGACCAGACTTTGGGCGGCCGGGGCCATCGCCGGCGGCGGCTGTTTGAACTGGTCGACCAACTCGGCAGTTGTGGGGCGCCGGCCAGCGCTGCGATTCAAGCATCGCCGTATCGTTTCGACGAAATCCGGCGCCAGATTGGCCGGCAGCGGGACGCTTTCCGCGTTCTGTCGGGACCATGCCGGCACGGTTTGGGTCAGGGCCTCGACCAGCGTCATGCCAAGTCCCCAGATGTCGCTTGCGCTCGATATCGTGCCGTTTTGGGCCTCCGGCGGGTCGTACGGTGAAAGCCGGGCAGCGCTCGCGGCGCCTTCGCCCGCGGGCCGGACGGTGTCGCTCGCCAGCTTCAGCTGGTCATTCACGACCATGAAGTTCGGCGGTTTGAGTCCGCCCTGTACCAGGTGCTTGCCATGCAGATACGTCAGCGCATCCAGGGTCGCAGGCAGCAGGTCCCGCACCTCATCGGGAGTCAAAGCGCGGCTGGGAAGAATTTGAGCGAGATTCTGTTCCGCATAGTCCATCACGGCGAACACAAAATCCTGCCCTCCGAGTTGACAGGAACCCGCGTCGAAGACGCGGATCAAGTGAGGGTGGGATAGCGACGCAACTCGGCGCCAATGCTCGAGTTGCGCATCCGGATGAGCGGGGTCACGAGGCAGGATCTTGATCGCGGCTTGAGCAAGGTTTTGCGCCCGGCATTCAGTGAGAAATACCACACTGTGGTCTGATTGGCCCAAAAAGCGGCGCAACGGATACACTCCGTTGACAATCCGGCGCTCCCATTCCTTCGTCCAGCCTTCGGCCATCGTCATTCGAAGATATCATTGTGTGGTCGGGCCACGGAATCTCTCGAGTAAAGAATCGTATCTCTCCGGTGCGACGCCCCCGGCGCGCACCCATTCCAACGCCAGGGTCTCGAAGTCGTCTGGAGGCGCCTCGCTCCGCTGCCCCATGCGCTCCACGAGTCGGCGCATCTGGTGCTCGCGCCGCAACTCTTGATCCTCTGGCGGCGTCGGAAGATCGGCGAGCAGCTCCCGGCGGATACAGAGCATCCGGAGCGCCGTGTCGGAGTCCGTGCCGGCGGTCGCCTCGGCGTTGGCCTCGGCGTTGGCCCATGCGTCGGTGAGCGCCTCGGGAGCGCCTTTCGGCCACTGCGAAACGCCGGCGATGAATGCCTCGGCGGCGCTCTTCAGCGCATCACGTTCAAATGGCGGGGCCGCTCCCATCACCGCCCACCCATACGCGTGAATGCGCCGCGCGGCCTGGAGCAGGTCGGCGAGCGCTTGCTCTTTCTCGCCTGCCCGTTGCCGTGACACGGCGCCCCGGACCCGTTCGAGTGCCCGCTCGAACCGGGTCTTGAGCGCGCGATCCTCACCGCGCGGCAGCTCACCGAGGTTCTCGAAGGCAGAGCGCCACTCGGTCTGTCTCGACGCGCCTTCTTTCAAGGTGGGGCCGGATTGCTTCGCGACCTGCTCCACTTCTTCACAGAGCGCCGCAGCCCGCGCTTTGCTGGCCTGGAGCGCGGCCGTGTAATCCGCGTGGGCCTGTTCCCGCTTTTGAAACACCGCGTCGCAGTGCCGGCGAAATTCCTCCCATAAGAGTCGCTCTTGGTCGCGTGCGGCGGCGCCCACGTCCTTCCACTGCGCTTGCAGGCGCTTGATCGACTCCGCGGCTTCGCGCCCGTCTTCCAGCAGGAGGAGCTGCTCGGCTTTTCGAATGAGCGAATGCTTCTCGGTGGCATTGGCTGCGTGCCAAGCTGTGAGCCTTTCCTGGAGCCGCCCGATCGCAGCGTCGAATTCCTCCTGAAGCTTGCGCCCCGGCGCGCGCTCCACCGGAAAATGCCGACGCCATTCCTGAGGGGCCTCCTTGAGCACGGCGGTCACCGAGCGCCAATCCGCGGACTCGCCGCTCTGCGCAGTCTCGAAGATGCGAAGCCGGTCAAGAATGCTCCTGCGCTGCTCCAGATTCGCCTGCCGCAGCCGCGCCTCAGCCTCGAAATGCTCGCGGCATGGCTGGTAAGCGCTCTGCGCAGCCTGATGGAAGCGCTGCCAGTCCGCGTCCGAATCGCTGACCACCCCTTTGCTGACCGTCTTCCAGTCCTCCTGAAGCTGCCGGATCCGATCCGCGAGTGCCTTGGGTTCGAGCGCAGATCCGATGAGCGACTCCATCTCCTCGATGAGTGCGGCGCGCTTGGGAGCTGCGGCATGCTCCTTCCAATCTTTGAGTTCGTTCAAGGTGGCATCGAGTTTCTGCACCTGGCGGGCGAGCGGCGGTGGTACGAGAGGCACCGACGCGAGCTTCTCCTCCACGGCGCGGCGCAAGCCCGACGCTCGCCCCGTCCCGCCCTCACGCAGTGCGCCCTGCGTCTTGCCGATCAGCGCGCTGAGCTCGCGCAGGGCGCGCGCTTCTGCCGCCGATTTCTCGGCGCGTGCCTTCGCCTCAGCCTCGCGCAGTGACGCCTGTTCCGCGGCATCCCGTGCGGCAGCGTCATGCAAGCGCTCCGACTCTAGCGCGGCGAGACGCGCCGCCTGCTCGCGCGCGGCTTCGCGTGCAGCCCGTTCCGATGCCTCGGCGGCTTGCTGCGCAATTCGCTGGCGGTGCTCCTCCACGATCGCCTCGCAGCGCTCGATGGCACGGGAGGCGCGCTCGCGAACCTCGGGCGGGGCCTGCGCGGTGAGCTCTTCCCAGCGCGTGCGAAAGTGTCGGAAGGTCGCCTCGTAGATCACGTCGTGTACGCGATGACTGTGCCGCTCGAGGGACTCGCAGGCGCCGATGGCATCGCTGCGGGTCTTGTCGACCCGCCTTTCTGCGGCATTGAGCGCGTCGCATTTCTCTCGGATGATCTTGTAGACGCTCTTGTCCTTGCCGCGCAGCTGCGTCAGAAGCCGCTTGAGTTCGGCGGGGTCCGATACCGATTGCGCCGCGAGTTGACGGATGTGGCTCGAGGGACCGTCCAAGACGATTCGAGCCCTGTGCTCGGGATCCTCGATCGAGGCGAGTAGGCGGGACAATCGGCCGGGGTCGCTGCAATACCCGGCCACTGCCAGGAGTGCGGATATATTCCCTTGAGCAGCGCAAAGCTCCTCGAAGTCAAGACTTCCCGCATCGACCCGCTGCGCGAGGCGCTGTTGCGCGGCGCGCTCCAGACTCGGCGGAACTTCCTTCGCGGCACCGTCGCGGATCCCTGCGAGAGCCGTGAGCGTCGGGCCGTCCTCGAGTTTGCGGATGGCCGCCTCGCGCTGGGCCTCCTCTGCATCGCCCAGCGCGGTGGCGATCAGGAGCTGGGGCGGCGCTGTATCGAGTGCCGCGATGGGATCCGCCGGCGCCGCCGCGTCTGGTGGCGCTTTGCCCAAAAGACGCGATAGCGGCCTCGCGAGGTGCTTGAACCGCATGGAGAAAATTGCCTGTGCTGAAGGATGAGGCGATTATACCGTCCTTCGCGGTCTAAGCGATCGACCTCACGCCCTGGTGGACGTGAGGTCGCGTTGGATCTTGTCGAAGCCTGCCTGGCGCGCTTGGGCTATGCGCGATGAGTCTACGAATGCTTCTGGCGATAAATCCGCTTGCTGTTGCGATTTTCGGATTTATTGAGTCTCTTCTGTTCCGCCTTCGTGATGTGCCCATTGTGCTTGGACTCGTCTACCGCTTCGCGCTGCGCGATGTTCGCATCATGTTTCTCGTCCCGGGCTGCCTGCTGCCCGGTCATGGTGCCCTTGGCAAGGCCTTGATCGATGCGGGCCTGCTGATTGTCCAGACGCTGGTTCACCTCGTTTTCGCGGGGATGGCCCGGCACCGGATCGGTCTGCGCGATCGACTGCAACGAGATCAGCGTGCCGCATACGAAGCCGGCAACGCTCAGATAGATGTTCGATTTTTTCATCATAGCTCCATGGTGGTTACACGGCTCCCGACGTCGGCGAAGGACTCTAGAACAAGCTCTCCGAAGAGGCGGCAGATGCTTCACAGAACGCTTGCGGACGCGGCCCGTTGACCTGCCGATCAGGGCTGAATGTGATGCGCCTCTCAGCGTAGGCGCACTGGGGATATCGCAGCGGCCGCCGCGCACGGTATGTCAAATCGATCCGCGCTAAGTCTCGCACGATGCATCCTTGGCGTTGTTCGAGTGCCGTTAGAATAGGCGCACCATTCGCAGCAGTTTGGGAGGATCGAATGAAGGGCTATCAAATTACCGTGATGACGGAGCAAATTCGCCGGATCGAACACAAAACGGCGGGTAAACAGGCATGAGCCGGCAGAACGCCGGTTGAAGTGCTGATGTCGTGACGACACCCTTAGGCGCTCGAAAAGATCGCGCCTTCAGGGCACTCATCGATTCCTGCGCCGTCAGCATGAGGCGCGGGCAACACGTGGTTCTTTGGGGACCGCGCGGCAGTGGAAAAACCACCTTGCTTCAAGCCGTGCTGACTGAGCTCGGTGACATTCATTGCGCTCTGAGCGCGAACACTCACACCCTCGATGACATCACCCGTGCGCTCGAGCGTGCATACACCGAAGTACCGACGCAGGGCCTGAAGCGACGAGCCGCGCGGGCACGCCTCTGGTCGGCCGCTGATGCCGCACCCGGGTGTCTGTTGCTCGATCATGTCACGCGCGTCCCTGCGGCCATGAAGGGATGGCTGCGAAGGCTGCGCGGCGGTGTCGTCGGCGTGATGCTCGCGGTCGACGTCGACTCGCCGCGGGAGCGAGAACGGCTCCGGGCCCTAAAGATCGGCAGCATCGCTGTGCGCATGCCGCCGACCGCGGTGGGGACGCTTTCACGGCTGCTGATGACTGCCTGGACTCACTCCCCCACATTGCCGTTGAGCACCCCGGCGAGACGCACGCTGGTGCGCGCCGCCCGCGGCCGTCCGGGCTGGCTGCTGCAATGCGTCGCGCTCGCCGCAGATCCTCGATACTGGGAAGACGGGCGTCTGAAGACGGCGGGGCTCGTCTTGGATACGGAGATGCGGCTGCGAGCGGTGCAGGTGTGACCCCCGATCGGTCGACGCTCCGACCGCGCGATTGGCTATGATCCAGGGGTCTTGATTCCAGTCTGTCTATGGAGGGGAGTACATTGGATCCCTCGACCATCATCGTCCCGGCCCCGCCACCCGCCAGCACAACTATGCGGCTGGTCGCCGCATTAGCCTTCGCCGGCATTATCGCGGTCATCTGTTTGATGGGCTTCGTGATGTGGAGACGCCACACACCGGTTGCGCTGCTGCACGGCTTGGTCGTGTTGCCGAGCGTGCTCTGGGGCGGGCACTTTTCATGGCATGCCGCCAGGGGGACTGCACCGAAATCACCCTATTGGCCCTTCGCGACCAGGCGGGTCGCGAACGCTTATTGGCTGATCTGTCTCGGGATATCGCTCTTCGCAGCGCGTCTGTATCGGTGACTTCGATTTATTCGATCCGGCGTTAACGGCACCCCGCTAGCTTGCGAAATAGGCCGGATGATCGATATCGGCGATGAGTCCCGGCTGCTCCGGCTTCCAGCCGAGCTCGGCGCGGGTTCGCGCGCTCGACGTCGGCGCGTCGATACCTGCGAACATCGCGAACCAGCCGAAGTGCTTGGCTGCCTCGTCGGGCGACTTCGAGACCACGGGAATGTTCAGGCGGCGGCCGATCACTTCGGCGATCTCCAGGAATGGCACGCCCTCCTCAGCAACGGCATGAAAGTGGCTTCCCTTGGCGCCGCGCTCGAGCGCGAGCCGATAGACACGCGCCGCGTCGAGCCGGTGCACGCCGGGCCAGCGATTGAGTCCATCGCCTATGTAGGCCGATACGCCCTTCTCGCGCGCGATCGCGATGAGGATCGGCACGAAGCCGTGATCGCCATGCCCATGCACCGACGGGGCAAGCCGCACGGTTGATGCCCGTACGCCGCGTGCCACCAGTGCGGCCGCTGCAGTCTCCGACTTGCGGGGAATGGGAGCGTCGGCGGGCAGCACATCCGCCTCCG
>Ga0187863_10001370_pt1 | contig 19610 bp, 23 predicted proteins | sample June2016WEW_11_1_FD_132975 | JGI IMG/M metagenome (GOLD analysis project Ga0187863, IMG submission 132975) | Peatland microbial communities from SPRUCE experiment site at the Marcell Experimental Forest, Minnesota, USA - June2016WEW_11_10 | ecosystem: Environmental > Terrestrial > Soil >... | reverse complement strand
TGGCCAGCGCGCTGCGCCGCTTCCTGACCACGCCGGAGGCCATGCAGCTGATGCGGGCACCCACGGCCGGCGTGCCGCCGTCGCGGTTCCGGCCGCCGGTCTACGTGACCATCTGGAGCTAGTCCACCTGTCCGGACAGGCCTGACCCGGGGCCGCACGGGCAGTTAAGCAAGCACTTATTCACCTATTGCGCGCGCCTGCTGGCTACCGGATCATGAGGCACACCTCAGAGGTGATCATGAGGCACACCTCACAGAGGCCTGGCCGCCATGGGTAGGAGTGGGCTGATGCGGATCGAATCCGACGGGCATAGCCGCGGCAACCCGCGCCTGTACGAACTGATCGAAAACGCTCCGAAAGAGGGCAAGAGCCCCACGGTGTGGGCCTGGCCGCAACTCGTCGACTACCTGAAGATCGCTGGCCAGCCGGTCGCCGGCCCCTGGCCGCCCCATCAGGAGCCGCGCCCGGATCCGGAGGAGGACACGCTTCCCGTCGCGGTGGCTGATCCGGAAAATTCGCCGCAACGGAACCGCTCCGCCCCCGCCGCCACCACCATCGGTGCTGCGGATTCCGGGGCGCCGGGCGCGGGCACCGTCGGCGACGACGACTGAACACGATCCGGCGTTCGTGCGGCAATGCCGTCCGGACAGGACACTGGAGGATCGGATGTACCCGTCTCGGTTCCGCTACGAGGCACCGCGCTCTCTCGACGAGGCCATCGCCACGCTGCGCGACGGCGGGGACTACGCCAAGGTGCTGGCCGGCGGCCAGAGCCTGGTCCCGCTGATGAAGCTGCGCTTCGCCTCACCGGAACTCGTGGTGGACATCAACAACGTGCCCGGCCTGGACTACCACCGCGCCGACCCGGACGGGACGCTGCGGATCGGGGCGCTGTGCCGGCACGCCGACCTGGAGCGGTCGGCCCTGCTCAAGGCCTCGCAGCCGACCATGGCCGCCGCGGCGCCGCTGATCGCCGACCCGATCGTGCGCACCCGCGGCACGCTGGTGGGCTCGGTCTGCCACGCCGACCCGCAGGGTGACTGGGCCTCGGTGGTGACCGCGCTGGGCGGGTCCGTGGTGGCCCAGGGCCCGCGCGGCCGGCGCACCATCGCGATGGCCGACTTCGTCACCGGGCCGTTCGAGAACGTCCTGGAGCCCGACGAGATCGCCGTGGAGGCCGTGATCCCGCCCGCCACAGGGGCACGGGCGGGCGGCTACCTCAAGCTGGAACGCCGGGTCGGCGACTTCGCCACGGTGGGGGTGGCGGTGGCCCTGGAAACCTCCGGGGGCCCAGGTCAGGCAGGCACCGTGAACCGGGCCGGGATCGCGCTGACCGGGGTAGGCGGCTCCACCATCGCGGCCACCGAGGCGGCCCGCGCGCTGACCGGCCAGCCGCTTACCACCCATACCATCGAGATGGCCGCCGGGCTGGCCGCGGAGGCCGCCCGTCCCCGGACCGATCACCGCGGCAGCGCGGACTACAAACGGCACATGGTGCACACGTTCGTGACCCGCATCCTGGAGCGGGCCGGCGGCACCGGGGCAGAGGGCGATGGCGTAGCCGGCACGGCGGAAAGGGCAGCCTGACATGACGATGGTGTATGACGACCACAGCGACGAGGCTGAGTCGGACATCCCGATGCGCCGCATCCGGTTCACGATCAACGGCCAGAAGAAGATCGCTGAGGTCGAGCCCCGGCTGCTGCTGGCCCACCTGATCCGGCGCGGGCTCGGGCTGACCGGCACGCACATGGGCTGCGACACCACGAACTGCGGCGCGTGCACGGTGCTGGTGGACGGCCGCCCGGTCAAGTCCTGCACCATGCTGGCCGTGCAGGTGGACGGGCGCGAGATCGCCACCGTGGAGGGGCTGGCCACCGCGAGCGAACTGCACCCGCTGCAAGAGGGTTTCAAGGAGGAGCACGGCCTGCAGTGCGGGTTCTGCACCCCCGGGATGATGATGGCCGCCAAGGCCCTGCTGGACGAGAACCCCGACCCGAGCGAGGAAGACGTCCGCTGGGGGCTGTCCGGCAACCTGTGCCGGTGCACCGGCTACCAGAACATCGTGAAGTCGGTGCTGTGGGCCGCCGACAAGCTCAAGTCGGAAGGCTGACCCCGTGACCCAGGCATTGGACGAAATCAAGATCGGCGGGCTCGGCGCGAGCCGCAAGCGCGTCGAGGACAACCGCTTCATCCGCGGCAAGGGCAACTACACCGACGACATCACCCTGCCGGGCATGCTGCACATGGAGATCCTGCGCAGCCCGCTGGCGCACGCCCGGATCAAGTCCATCGACGCTAGCCGGGCGTGGGAGATCCCCGGCGTGCGACTGGTGCTCACCGGCGAGATGATGGCCACCCGCAACCTGGCCTGGATGCCAACGCTGTCCTACGACACCCAGGCCGTGCTGGCCACCGACAAGGTGCGCTTCCAGGGCCAGGAGGTGGCCTGCGTCATCGCCGATGACCCGTACATCGCCAAGGACGCGTGTGAGGTCATCGACGTCGAGTACGAGCCGCTGCCGGTGGTCGTCAACCCGCGCCAGGCCGTGGCCGACGGCGCGCCGGTCATCCGGGACGACAAGACGGGCCAGGCCGGCAACGTCATCTACGACTGGGAAGTGGGCGACGCCGAGGGCACCGAGCAGGCGTTCGCGCAAGCGGACGTGATCTCCCGGCTGCAGCTGCACTACCCCCGCTCGCACCCGTCCCCGATCGAGTGCTGCGGGTCGGTCGCGGACTTCGACCGGGCGTCCTCGAAGCTGACGGTTTACATGACCACCCAGGCGCCGCACATCATCCGGGCCGCAGTCGCGATGGTCGCCGAGCTGCCCGAGCACATGATCCGGATCATCTCGCCGGATATCGGCGGCGGGTTCGGCAACAAGGTGCCGGTCTACCCCGGGTACGTGTGCTCGATCCTGGCCTCGATCCTGCTGGAGCGGCCGGTGAAGTGGATCGAGGACAAGTCCGGCAACCTGATCTCCACCCACTTCGCCCGGGACGTCTACCTGGACGGCGAGATGGCGCTGCGCCGGGACGGGAAGATCCTGGCCGTCCGGATGCGCACCCAGGCCGACCACGGCGCGTTCTTCTCCGACGCCCAGCCCAGCAAGTTCAAGATCGGGCTGATGCACTCGGCCTTCGCCGCCTACGACATCCCGGTGGCGCACATGACAACGCGCGGCACCTACACCAACAAGGCGCCCGGCGGGGTCGCCTACCGGTGCTCGTTCCGGGTCACCGAGGCCATGTTCTTCCAGGAGCGCATGATGCAGGCCGCCGCCCAGGACCTGGGCATGGACCAGGCCGCGTTCCGGCGGATGAACTTCGTCCGCGACGACGACTTCCCGCACCGCACCCCGTTCGGCTTCCTCACCGACTCGGGCCAGTACGGCAAGTGCCTGGACGTCGGCCTGCGGGCGATCGGCTATGAGGACTTCCGCCGGAAACAGGTGGAAGCCCGGGCCCGGGGCCGGCTGCTCGGCCTCGGCATCTCGACGATGACCGAGCCGCTCGGCGCGGGCAACAGCCGTGAATACGACATCCTCGGCATCAAGATGTTCGACTCCGCCGAGCTCAAGGTGCACATGACGGGCAAGGCCATCGTCCGCACCGGCGCCCGGGGCCAGGGCCAGGGGCACGAGACGACCTGGGCGCAGATCGTCAGCCACGAGCTCGGCATCCCGGCGGAGGACATCGTCGTCGAGGAGGGCGACACCGACACCGCGCCGTTCGGGATGGGCACCTACGCCTCCCGGAGCACCCCGGTGGCCGGGGCCGCGGTCTCCATGGTGTCCCGCAAGATCCGGGCCAAGGCCCGCAAGCTGGCCGCGCACCTCCTGGAGGTGTCCGAGGAGGACATCGAGTGGGAGCTCGGCCGGTTCTACGTGCGCAGCGCACCCGACCGCGGGGTGACCATCCAGGAATGCGCGATGGCCGCGTACAGCAACATGCCGGACGGCATGGAGCCCGGCCTGGAGAACACGGCCTACTACGACCCGCCCAACCTGACCTGGCCGTTCGCGGTCTACATCGTCACGGTCGAGGTCGACCCGCAGACCGGGGTGTGGGACGTGCTGAACACCGTGGCGGTGGACGACTGCGGGGTCCGGATCAACCCGATGATCGTCGAGGGCCAGATCATGGGCGGCCTGGCCGAGGCCTACGCCATGGCCAACATGCAGTTCATCACGTTCGACGCGGAAGGGAACTGCGTCGGCTCGAACTACATGGACTACCTGCTGCCGACCGCCTGGGAGACACCGGGCTTCGAACTGCACAGCGAGGTCGTCACCCCCTGCCCGCACCACCCGATCGGCGCCAAGGGCATCGGCGAGTGCGCGGCGGTCGGAGGCCCGGCCGCGTTCGTGAACGCGGTGCTGGACGCGCTGGACGAGACCGGGGTGCGCAACATCGACATGCCACTGCTCCCCGACCGGGTCTGGGAGGCGATCACCCAGCGCCACGACGTCTCCGGGGCGCCGCCCGTCCGTACGGACTGAGTGCGGGCGGACTGGAGGGAGTTTGCGATGCACAGTTTCGATGTGCTGGAAGAGGCCGGCGAGCTGACTCGTCGGGGTGAGCCGTTCGCGCTGGCCACCGTGGTCTGGCGGCAGGGCCCGTCCTCGGGCCAGCAGGGCTCCCGCGCGATCATCACGGCCGCGGGTGACCTGCACGGCTGGATCGGCGGGGCGTGCGCGGAGCCGGTGGTGATCCGCGAGGCCCGGCAGGTGATCACCGCGGGCGTGCCGCGGCTGCTGCTGCTCGGTACTCCTGAGCAGTTTGCCGGCCGAGCCGAGTCCGGGGCGGCGGTGCCGGACGGGATGACGTTCGTGCCGATCGCCTGCCAGAGCGAGGGCGCGCTGGAGGTCTACATCGAGCCGGTGCTGCCCGCGCCGCACCTGGTGATCGTGGGCCGCTCGCCCATGGTGGCGACCCTGGCCGGCCTGTCCCGGACGCTGGGCTGGCGCACCACGGTGATCGACCGCGGAGCGTTCTCCGCGGCCGACGCGGACGAGAGTTCGATGGTGGTGGTGGCCACCCAGGGCCACGGGGACGAGGAGGCCATCGAGCAGGCGGCCGCGGCGCGGCCCGCCTACCTGGGCCTGGTTGGGTCGGCCAAGCGTGGCGCCGCGGTGCTGGGCTACCTCACGGACCGGGGCGTGCCGCAGGAGCAGCTCGGCCGGGTCCGGGTGCCCGCGGGGCTGGACCTGGGCCGGACGTCGCACCAGGAGATCGCGGTCGCGATCCTGGCCGAGCTAGTCCAGCTGCGTGCGTCAGGCGGTCTGGTGCCAGCGGGCCGCGGTGCGGGACTGGCGGGGCGCTCGGCTGCTGAGCAGGGGCCAGCCGAGGTGACCGACCCGGTGTGCGGGATGACGGTGGCTGCGGATCCGTCCAGCTACCCGCTGGAGCACGAGGGCGAGACTTACTACTTCTGCTGCGCCGGCTGCCGCCGGTCGTTCCAGGAGAACCCGGCGGCGTATCTGAGGGAGAGCCGATGCTGATCACCAATGACTTCGAGGTCGCCCAGCCGGTCGAGAAGGTCTGGAAGTTCTTCGGTGACATCCCGCAGGTGGCCGCCTGCCTGCCCGGCGCGGAGCTGACCGAGGACCTGGGCGGCGAGAAGTACAAGGGCCGGGTGGCCATCCGGATGGGCCCGGTGCGGCTGCAGTTCGGCGGTACCGCGGAGATCGCCGAGCGCGACGACGCGGCCAAGCGGCTGATCCTCAACGCGAGCGGCGCGGAGGAGAAGGGCCGCGGCCAGGCCAGCATGGTGGTCACCGCGACTCTGGTCCGCTCCGGCCGCGGCACCAAGGTCAGCGTGGCCCAGGATATCCAGCTGTCCGGCGCGGCCGCCCAGTACGGCCGGGGCATGATCTCCGACGTTTCCTCGGTCCTGATGCGCGACTTCGCCACCACCATGCAGGACCGGATCGAGCGGGTCGAGCGCGGCGAGTCGGCCGAGCAGATCGCCGCGGCCAGCAGCAGCCCGGCCAGCGGTCTCGCGCTCGGACTGCGGGCCGCGGTCATGGCACTGACCCGGGTATTCCGCCGTTTCTTCGTCCCGTACCAGGCCACGAGCTGAGAAGGAGCCCGTCATGGTCTTGTGGTGGATCGGCAACGCGGTACTGCTTGTCGTGGTGCTGCCCGTCGTGATCTTCCTGCTGAACCGGGTGCTCGCCGCGCTGGAACGGATCCGGGGCGCCGCCGACCAGATCCTGGCCGGGGGAGTCGAGCTCGTCGGCGAACTCCAGTGCGTCCCTGACGGCCTGGCCCAGACCGACACCACGGTCCGCGAGATCTCCGTGGGAGCGGTCCGGTACGCCGGTTCCGTGGCGAAACTTCTCGGCTGATCCAGGAAGAAAGGGAGAGCAGCCATGCCAGCAGCAGCCTGGGTGACCTTGATCATCGCAGCGCTCATCATCGCGATCACCGCCGTCGGCCTGCTCCGGGTGATCTTCCACCTGCGGGCCATCCGGGCCACGCTGGTGGCGACCACCGGCGGGGTGCAGGCGGTCGCCGCGCTCACCAGCCCGGTGCCGCCCCGGCTGACCTCGGTCAACGCCAGCCTCAAGCCGGTCCGCGACTTCTGCGAGACGGTGTGAGGAGCTACTAATGGAAACACATGGCATCGTCCTGGCCGCCGGGACGTCCACGACCGGCTGGGTGGTGGGCTACACCATCGGCATCGTGGTCGTCCTGGTGGTCGTGGCTCTGGTCGTGCCGATCCTGCTGCTGGCCCGGTCGATCGGCAACGAGGCACCCAAGATCAACGACGCGCTGACCGAGGCGGTGCACAACACCGCGCCGCTCGGTGCGCTGCGCACCACGATCGAGCACGCGACCATCATCATCGGCGGCCTGCAGCGCGGCCGCGCACGGCTGGGAGGGTGACGATGCAGCCACATGTCCTGGCGATGTCCGGCACCGAGCACACGCTGTGGGTGACCGCGATCATCCTCGGCTTCGTCGTGGTACTGGCCGTTGCGGCCCTGCTCAGCATCCTGGTCTGGCTGGTGAAGATCATCGACCGCCGGGTCGTCCAGATCGGCGGGACGCTGCAGGCCGCCGCGGACAACACCGCGGACACGGTCCTTATCCCGCAAGTCGCCGACGGTGTGGAGGCGGTCCTGGCTGAGGGCCTCCAGCATCACCTGTTCCTCGGCCGGGTCCTAGGGAGCGTGAAGTCTTGACCGCGCTGGTCGTCCTGACCGTCATCGTGGTCGCCCTGCTGATCGCGGGCCTGGCCTTCTACCTGTTCTGGGTGGGCACGCTGCTGACCCGGATCGCCGGGAACCTCGAGGGCGCGGTGGGTATCGTGCGGACCATCGTGGGCCACGCCCGGCTCATCGGGCCCGGGGTCGAGCACATCAACCGGACCGGCGGCGTGGTCGCCGGGGCGCTGCCGCTGCTGTACGGGATGGCCGAGGAGATCGTCGTGGACGTCACCCCGGCCGCCGAGCGTCCCCTGGTCCCCGAGCCCGCCCGCCCTGCGTCCGGGCGGCGCCGGTCGCGGCTGCACGACGCGGTGGGATTCACCCCGCACGCGTAGTTCGTTGCGGGCCGTGAGCGGAACTGGCGCGGCGCCCCGGTGCCGCGGTCAGCTGCTGCCGGGACCGCCGATCCACTCCTCCCGCCAGGCCTGGTCGTACTGCTGGGTGTTGCAGCCGGGGTGGTAGACCGCGATCAGCTCGCGGCTGATCTGCTCCCGGTGCGCGCGGGTGCCCCCCGGCACCTCGTACATGGCGATGTACACCTTCCACCGGGATCCGGCACGGCGCACCCAGCACGGTGAGCTTGGGTGCCGGAAGGGGAAGCGCTCGGCCGACAGGTCGTCGCTGTGCCCCACGTAGATGACCGCGTACCGTTCCGGCCGGGTATCCGGGTCCGGCTTGCAGAGGATCACGTAGACGGCGGGCACCGGCGGTGCGGTCCATCCGCCGAGGACCCGCGGGCCCTCGAACGGGTACCCGGCCAGCGACCCCAGCCGGATCATCCGGCCGCGTCCTCGTCCTCGCTGATGGCCTCGGCCCGGACGACCGGGCCGGGCGGCAGGCCGGCCCGGTCCGCGGCCTGGCGCAGCTCCCCGGTCGCCTTCTCGATGGCTTCCTCGCGAGTGCCGGCCTCGACGATCAGCTGCGCGCCGTAGCGGGTGCTCCCGATCCCGGTGGCGATGCCGTTGCTGGCGGCGACGGCGTCGGCCAGCTCCACCACCTCCTCACGGGTCAGCACCCGGTCACCTTCGGCCTCGACGCCGACGCTCCACAGCACTGCGCGCTCCTCGTTCCGGTATGGCCTGGTTCAGGGTTGGCTAGTTCAGGGTTGGCAGCAGCGTAGCGAGTTCTTCCAGGCTGCTGAGGTCATGGCCGGAGAGGATGAGGTCGATGCTGGGGGCGGCGGCCAGCATGCCGAGTGTGGTCGGCCGGAAGTGCGGGTCGTTGCCCTTGTGCGGGTTCATCCACACCACCCGGTAGCTGAGCCGCCGCAGCCGTTCCATCGCGCTGGCCAGCATCTCCGGATCTCCCCGGTCCAGGCCGTCGGAGCAGATGACGACGATTCCGCCGCGGGTCAGCCCGCGGCGGCCCCAGTCGCGGACGAAGGCGTTCAGGCTGGCCCCGATCCGGGTGCCGCCTTCCCAGTCGAACACCACGCTGGCCGCCCGTTCCAGGGCATCATCGGGCTTGCGGTGATCCAGGGCCCGGGTGATCCGGGTCAGCCGGGTACCGAAGCAGAACACCTCGACCCGGGCGGTCGCGCGTTTGGCGGAGTAGGCGAACTGGAGCAGGTGGCGCGAGTAGTCGGCCATCGACCCGGACACGTCGAGGATGAGGATCAGCGGCCGGAGCCGGACCTTGCGAGCCCGCCAGGCCAGCTCGGCGGGCTCGCCGTGCATCCGCAGCGACTGCCGGACCATGCGGCGCAGGTCCGGGGAGCGCCCCGCGGCCGCCGCCGTGGTCCGCCGGGTTCGCCGCCGGGGCGGGGTGAGCCGGATCCGGGCCATGATCCGCCGCAGCGCGGCGAGTTCCTCCGGGGTGCAGACGGGAAACGACTTGTGCCGGAGGGTCTCGGCGTCGGACGCCATCAGGCCCAGGCTCACCTGTTCCTGGAGATCTTCCCCGGGATCGGTGGCGGGGACCTGGAGCACCCCCTCGGACAGGGCGTGCTCGGGCTGAGTGAGCGTGAGCAGTTCCAGGACCGGGTCGCGAGTGCCGGTGAAAAACCGCCGGAACACCCGGTCGTAGACGGGAATGTTCTCCCGCCGGGTCACCAGCGTGGTCCGGCCACCCCAGTACAGGTCCACCAGGTCGGTCGGGTCCAGCGTGCCCATGGCCGCGCAGTAGGCCAGTACGTCCCCGGACCCGACGGGCAGGCCGGCCGAGCGGAGCTCCGCCGTGAAGTTCACCAGCAGCGCGACGAAGGGGGCGCGCTCAGGCACCGGATGTGATCTCTTGCAGGTTGTCCCGGACCAGCTCGAGGTCGTCCCGTTCCTTGATCACCGCGCCGAGGGTGTCCCCGGCGACCTCGGTGCCGAGCCCAGTCTCGCCGAGGAAGTCCAGGGTGCGTACCCAGTCGATGGTCTCCGCCACGCCGGGGGGCTTGGCCAGTTCCATCTCCCGGAGCCGGTTGACCGCGGCGACCACCTTCCCCACCAGCGCCTCGGACACGCCTGGCGCCCGGACCAGCACGATCTCCACCTCGCGTTCTGGCGGCGGGTAGCCGATCCAGTGATACATGCAGCGCCGCTTGAGCGCGTCGTGCAGCTCGCGGGTCCGGTTCGAGGTCAGCAGCACCAGCGGCGGCCGTTCCGCCTTGATCGTGCCGACCTCGGGGATGCTGATCTGGAAGTCGGAGAGCACCTCGAGCAGGAACGCCTCGAACTCATCGTCGGCCCGGTCCACCTCGTCGATGAGAAGCACCGCCTGGTCACCGGCCCGGACCGCCTCAAGCAGCGGCCGCTCCAGCAGGAACCTGGGGCCGAAAACCTTGTCGACCGCCTCATCCTCGGCCACCTGCCGCTCGGACAGCGCCCGGATGTAGAGCATCTGCCGGGCGTAGTCCCATTCATAGAGGGCCTGGCTGGTGTCGATGCCCTCGTAACACTGCAGCCGGATCAGCCGCCGCCCGAAGGCATCCGCCAGCACCTTCGCGACCTCGGTCTTGCCTACCCCGACCTCGCCCTCGAGCAGAACGGGCCGGTGCAGCGAAAGTCCCACGAACAGGGCGGTGGCCAGGCCGCGGTCGGCCAGGTAACCCCCCTGGCGCAAGATCGCTGTGAGCTCGCTGACGGTGTCCGGATACTCCATGCAGCGGTCAGTGACCCTCGGCCGGGCCAAGCACCAGGTCGGCGACGCTGCCGCCATCGGCCTTCAGCTTGCCCTCACGGGCCAGCCGGTTCCGCCAGGCGGTCCGGAGGTCCTCGTCCGGGCCGGCCATGCCGCCGAAGCCGACGTCCGCCATCTTCTTGCAGGTCTTGGTGTTGCCGCAGTCATCGTCGAGGTCGGCAGCGGTCTGCTGCTGCGCGTTCCATACCCCGCGCAGCACCTCGAGGGCCTCGCTCGGCTGATCGTTCATTATCAGGTACCTTCCCGGTGTCCTGGGCCCGACTCTAATTCGCCGGCGCCGTTGGGGCGACCTCGGATTAAGCGTTCTCTTATCGGGGCGGGCGGGGCCGGGCTCAGCAGCTGCGGTTCAGGGTGAGCGCCTTGATCGTCGCGCCCCACTCGTAGGCCAGTTCGTACGGCCAGAACGAGGCCGGGATCGGCGCGGGCATTACGTACACGTGGCCGCCGAAGCAGCGCTCCATTCGCAGCCGGGCCCGGGAGTCCTGCGGCGTGATGGTGACCAGGGCGATGGAGTGCCAGTGGTACAGCTTGGCCAGCCGGGCCGCGTACTCCGCCTCGCCCTGGGTGGTGTCCGGGTGGGGGTCGAAGCAGATCTCCCTGACCCCCGGGATCGGTGGCGCGCAGGGCCCGCCGGTGACGATGTCGGATCCGCGCGAGATCACTAGCACACGAGCCCGGTGCTCGGAGGCCAGCCGCAGCGCGGTCGAGTAGCGGTCACCCGGCCCGGCCATCATCACGATCGCGTTCACGTGCGCGGGCATCCCGGAGACGGGGAACACGAACAGGCGCGCAGTCAGCCCGCAGATCGCCAGGAACACGGCAGTGACGGTCCCGATGACCACGGCGCGGCGCTTGCGGCGCCGCAGGGCACGATCGTCCACCGTCCCGGCGGAGGCATCCGGCACTTCGTCAGTCAGCACAGGCAGCCCTCGTGCGGGGAAGGCGAAACTGGAGATCTGTCGGGAAACAGGCTATGTGCCCTGGCGGGAGACACACCCATGACCTGCCCATCCAGAGGCAATCCAGAGCGGGGGTTCAGCTTGGGGCAGACAATGGGACGGTGATCGACGTCGAGCCGGCCATGTTCGAGGACATGGTCGCGGCCGCGCTGGACAGCCTGCCCGAGGATCTCGGCCGGCTGATGCGCAACGTGGCGGTGACCGTCGAGCACGGCCCCGGACGTCCCGGCCTGCTCGGCCTGTACCAGGGGATCCCGCTGACCAGCCGGACCTCGCAGTACGCCGGGGTGCTGCCGGACCGGATCACGATCTACCGCCGGGCCATCTGCAGGATCTGCGACACCGAGGCCCAGGTGGTGGAGCAGGTCCGCCGGACGGTCATCCACGAGGTCGCGCACCATTTCGGCATCGACGATGCCCGCCTCACCGAACTCGGCTGGTGACCCGCCCAGGGGACCCTCCGAGTTGCTCGTCTAGCGGACAATAAGGAGGACCGCGCCACCCGAGACAGGTTACCTTCGGCGCTCCCGTCCTCCTCGCAGGCGCCGAAATCCTGGTGGCGGCCGCAATGGCCGCCACCACGCCTGCCTCCTGTGCTACTCAGTCCCAGCGCGACGGCGCTTGCTCCTGTTGCCGTCATGGTTGCCGTGGGTCTCCGGTCAGATACACCTTCTTCGGGCCCGGGTAGACGGCTCGGGCGATCGTGGCCGAGAGCCACCCGATGCACCATCCGAAGAAGATCGCGAAGATATAGCCCAGAGTCACTTTCTTTTCGGTGGCGGCGAGGATCGCCCAGAGCACCGCCCAGGCGACGAAGGTCCCGATGCTGTACGCCGTGTAAGTGTTCATGCGTGGTGGGGTTTTGCGGTGGATCCAGGTAAGAAAACCACCGCCGGTTGGAGCTTCCATGGAGCCCTCCTCAGGCTCGCAAAACTGATATCACTATGATAGGCATGTGTTATCAGCTACGTCAAGCCGGGGCGGGCGGAACGACATCGCAGGACCGGCCAAGCCCAGGCCGGAGCAGGCCGCCGCCGCTACCGGTGCCGCGCTGCTCTGGCGGGTGAAGTCCGACCTGAGGCTTCCGGTGCTGGAGTTGCTGCCCGACGGTTCCAATGCGTCGATCGTGGTCAGGCCCGCCATCCACGACTCGGGACACGATGGAGATCCTGGGGCACGCCCGGATCGCTGTCACGATGGAGATCCACACCGCGGCCGATGATCGCAGCCGCCGCGATGCGATCATCAAGCTCAACCAGCTGCTCAGACCGGACAGGGCATGACCGTTGTTGTCACTTCTGCTGTCAGTGCCGATTCCAGGCCCGGCTCAGGGGAGGGGTCAACGCTGTGACGTGGGTGGGCCTAGATGGACTTGAACCATCGACCTCCGCCTTATCAGGGCGGCGCTCTAACCGGCTGAGCTATAGGCCCTTGCCTGCGGCACCGGGGCGCGGCTGTCACGCCACAAACCCCGGGAATTGCCGCCGCGTAAGGCTATCGTATTCTGCGGGCCACCCGTCAGTCAGTCTCCCGGAGCGTGACCTCGATACCGCCGCCCAGGTGGGTGACCAGGTTGTAGATCATGGCGCCGACCGTGGAGAGGGCTGTGATCAGGACGATGTTCACCGCACCGAGCAGCATGGTGTAACCAAGGACCCGCGAGGCCGAGAACCAGTGGCCAAGGCTCGCCCCGGACGAACCCGAGCTGGAGGTGACGCTGGTCAGCGTGTGCTGGATGGACGTGAATACGCCCAGGCTTGACAGCATGAAGTAAAGGAACGCCACGGCCACGAACAGCACGACCCAGGCGACCAGCGACATGAGGAAGCTGAACTTCATCACCGACCAGGGCTCGAGCCGGGCGATGACCAGCTCGGCCCGCCGGGCCGGGGCCTGGCTACCCGTCCGTGCCGCCGCCGCGGAACCACCCATCGTGGCGCCGCCGACTGCGGCACCACCCGCGGCGGCCCCCGCCGCGGATCCTGAGCCGGCCTTGTACCGGCGGCGGGTCACCGCGGAGAACGCCGTGGCGCGGTTGCGCCTCTCGTCTTTCACCGCTGCCGCGGGGGTGTCCGCGGCGCCCGGGCTCTTGGACGTGCCGGCCGTGGACGTGCCCCCGCCCGGCTCGGTGAGCGATGTCGGGTACGGCGGGATAGCCGCCGTGGCGTCCTCGGACCGGCCGGCGTCATAGCCGTATCCGTCCGTTGCCGTGCGGGACTGGCCAAACGGGGTGTCCTCGTCGTCCGGGTACGACGTGCTCCCGGAAAATTCCGGGTACGACGTGCTCCCGGAAAAGTTGTACTCGGTGTCGCCGTCTGGAGTCCCCGCGGCGGCCTCGTCAGCCTCAGGGCTTCGCAAGTCGGCAGCCGCACCTGTCCGTGGGTGCCCGCCGTCGGGCAGCCACGACGGCGGTTCTGCGCGTTGTTCCACCCCATCCTCCTCGGGAAGGTTTCCTTCGAGGTTATCCCCGAATGGGGGGTACGTCCCCACTCGGGGCTCGTGAGCGTCGTCTGAGTGGATACTCATTAGACGTCACCAACCCTCCCCACGTTGCCTCCTCTAGGCCGTCCGTCATCGCACCGTGACCTTGGGTCCGATCCAGCCGGGTGCCCAGATCCTTACCCGGACAGCCCGGAATCATCCCCTGGCGGGCCCAGGAGCGGCGCTCCCGGGACCAGTTTCGGCGTCGCCACGGCCTGGATCGCCCGCGCCACCCGGATTGCCCGGCCCGGCCTCACCCTCAGCCTCACCCTCGGACTCACCCTCACCCTCGGACTCTGCCAGGGACTCCGCGTTGCGGGCGATGGCCACCACGCTATCCCCGGAGGCCAGGTTCATCAGCCGCACGCCCATGGTCTGCCGGCCGGACAGCTTGACCTCGGCGGCCGCAGTCCGGATGACCCCACCGGAAGAGGTGATCGCGAATACCTCGTCGTCCGGGTGCACCAACAGCGCTCCGACCAGCTCACCCCGGGAATCCACGATGCGGGCGGTCAGCACGCCGCGGCCGCCACGGCCCTGGAGGGGATACTGGTCCGAGGGCGTCCGCTTGGCGTAGCCACCGCCGGTGGCCACCAGCACGTCCGCCCCCTCCCGCACCACATGCATGTCGAGCAGTTCGTCGCCGTCGGTGAACCGCATGCCGATGACGCCGGAGGTGGCCCGGCCCATCGGGCGCATCGCGTCGTCGCTGGCGTGGAACCGGATGGCCTGCGCCTTCCGGCTGACCAGCAGCAGGTCGTCCTCGGGAGAGACCAGGCTGGCCGCGATGACCTCGTCGTCCTCGCGCAGGTTGATCGCGATGATGCCGCCGGACCGGGGCGAATCGTAGTCGGTCAGCAGTGACTTCTTGACCAGCCCGGAACGGGTGGCAATGACCAGGTAGGGCGCGACCGAGTAGTCCGGGATCGCGAGGATCTCGGCGATCCGCTCGTCGGGCTGGAACGCGAGCAGGTTGGCCACGTGCTGGCCGCGCGCGTCCCGGGCCGTATCCGGCAGCTCATAGGCCTTGGCCCGGTAGACCCGCCCCTTGTTGGTGAAGAACAGGATCCAGCGGTGCGTCGTGGTCACGAAGAAGTGATCCACGATGTCGTCGGTGCGCAGCTGCGCGCCGCGCACCCCCTTGCCGCCCCGCCGCTGCGCCCGGTAGAGGTCCGTCCTGGTGCGCTTGGCGTAGCCGCCGTGGGTGATGGTGACGACCACATCCTCCTCGGCGATGAGGTCCTCGTCAGTCACGTCGCCGTCGAACGGGATGATCCGGGTACGCCGTTCGTCGCCATACCTGGTGACGATCTCGCCGAGCTCCTCGCTGATGATCTGGCGCTGCCGCTCGGGCGAGGCCAGGATGGCCTCGTAGTCGGCGATCTTCGCCATCAGGTCCTCGTACTCGTCCGTGAGCGCCTGGCGCTCGAGGGCGGCGAGCCTGCGCAGCTGCATGTCGAGGATGGCCCGGGCCTGCGCCTCGTCGATCTCCAGCAGGTCCATCAGGCCCTGCTGCGCGGCGGCCGCGGACTCGCTGCCGCGGATCAGCGCGATCACCTCGTCGATCCGGTCGATCGCCTTGAGCAGCGCGCTGACGATGTGGGCCCGCTCCTGCGCCTGGCGGAGCAGGTACCGGGTGCGCCGGAGGATGACCTCGATCTGGTGTGCGACCCAGTACCTGATCATCTGGTCCAGCCGGAGGGTGCGGGGCACGCCGTCGACCAGGGCGAGCATGTTCGCGCCGAACGTGTCCTGCAGCTGCGTGTGCTTGTACAGGTTGTTCAGCACGACCTTGGCGACCGCATCCCGCTTCAGCACGATGACCAGGCGCTGGCCGGTCCGGCCGCTGCTCTCGTCCCGGACGTCAGCGATGCCGCTGACCCGGCCGTCCCGGACCAGGTCGGCGATCTTGAGGGCCAGGTTGTCCGGGTTCACCTGGTACGGGAGCTGCGTGACGATCAGGCAGGCACGGCCGCGGGCATCCTCGTCGATGTCCACGACCGCGCGCATGGTGATCGAGCCCCGGCCGGTCCGGTAGGCATCCTCGATCCCGCGCCGGCCGACGATCAGGGCGCTCGTGGGGAAGTCCGGCCCCTTCACGCGCTCGATCAGCGCGTCGAGCAGTTCCTCATCGGAGGACTCGAAGTTCTCCAGGTACCACTGGACACCGGCCGCCACCTCGCGCAGGTTGTGCGGCGGGATCCTGGTGGCCATCCCGACCGCGATGCCCTCGGACCCGTTGATCAGCAGGTTCGGGAAGCGGGCGGGCAGCACGACAGGCTCGCCGCCACGCCCGTCGTAGCTGGGCCGGAAGTCGACGGTGTCCTTGTCGATGTCCCGGAGCATCTCCATGGCCAGCGGGGCCAGCCGGCACTCGGTGTACCGCATGGCGGCGGGCGGGTCGTTGCCCGGCGAGCCGAAGTTGCCCTGGCTATCGACCAGGGGCATCCGCATCGACCACGGCTGGGCCAGCCGGACCAGCGCGTCGTAGATCGAGGAGTCGCCGTGCGGATGGTAGTTGCCCATCACGTCGCCGACCACCCGGGCGCACTTGGAGTAGCCACGATCGGGCCGGTAGCCGCCGTCGTACATCGCCCACAGCACGCGTGTGTGCACGGGCTTGAGCCCGTCCCGGACGTCCGGCAGGGCCCGCCCGACGATGACCGACATCGCGTAGTCGATGTAGCTGCGCTGCATCTCGACCTGGATGTCGACCGGCTCGGTCCGGTCATGCTGTGGCGGCGGGGCGCCTCCCGAGTCCACGTCGGTCACGTGTCAACCTCTTCCATTCATTTGGCCGTTCGGCCAGGTTCTCCGGGGCACTGCGGTCCGCACGCGCGGCCCGGCCGGGCACCTAAATGTCCAGGAACCTGACGTCCCTGGCATTGCGCTGGATGAACGCCCGGCGTGCTTCCACGTCCTCGCCCATCAGCACGCTGAACAGCTCGTCCGCCTGGGCTGCGTCATCGACCGTCACCTGGCGCAGTACCCGGTTCGCGGGGTTCATCGTGGTTTCCCAGAGCTCGGCCGCGTTCATCTCACCGAGGCCCTTGTACCGCTGAATGCCGTCCTTCGGGCGGGGGTCCCGCCGGCCAGCGGCGATGCCCGCCTGGATCAGCGCGTCGCGCTCGCGGTCGGAGTAGGCGTAGCCCGGCTCGGCTCCGCGCCCCTCCCACTTGATCTTGTAGAGCGGTGGCTGGGCCAGGTACACGTGGCCGGCCTCGATGAGCGGCTTCATGAACCGGAACAGCAGGGTGAGCAGCAGCGTGGTGATGTGCTGGCCGTCCACGTCCGCGTCGGCCATCAGGACGATCTTGTAGTAGCGCAGCTTGGAGATATCGAAGTCGTCGTGGATGCCGGTGCCCAGCGCGGTGATCATCGCCTGGACCTCGTTGTTCTTCAGCACCCGGTCGATCCGGGACTTCTCCACGTTGAGGATCTTGCCGCGGAGCGGCAGGATGGCCTGGAACTCCGGGTTCCGGCCCTGCTTAGCCGAGCCGCCGGCCGAGTCGCCCTCCACCACGTAGATCTCGCACTTCTCAGGGTCGCCGGACTGGCAGTCGGACAGCTTCCCGGGCAGCGACGAAGACTCCAGCAGGCCCTTGCGCCGGGTCAGGTCGCGGGCCTGGCGGGCGGCGATCCGGGCCCGCGCGGCCTGGGTCGCCTTGGTGATGATGTCCTTGGCCTCGCCCGGGTTGCGCTCGAACCAGTCGCGCAGGTGGTCGTTGACGGCCTTCTGGACGAACGACTTGGCCTCGGTGTTGCCCAGCTTGGTCTTGGTCTGCCCCTCGAACTGCGGGTTGGCCAGCTTGACGTGGATGATCGCGGCGAGTCCCTCGCGCACGTCCTCCCCGGTGAGGTTGTCGTCCTTCTCCCGGAGCAGCTTCTGCTCCTTGGCGTAGCGGTTCACGATCGAGGTCAGCGCGGCCCGGAACCCCTCCTCGTGGGTGCCGCCCTCCGCCGTGTTGATCGTGTTCGCGAAGGTGTGCACGGACTCCGCGTAGGTGCTGTTCCACTGCATGGCGATCTCGGCCGAGATCCCTGTGCCCTCGTCACCGAAATCGACCACGGTGGCGTGCACGGGCTCCTTGGACGCGTTCAGGTAGCGCACGAAGTCGGCGATGCCGCCCTCGTAGCGGTAGCGCACCACCCGCGGCCGGCCCGGCTCCCCGCCCTCGACGTCAGCGGTAGCGCCGTGGTCCGGGCGCTCGTCGGTCAGGTTGATCTCAAGGTCCCGGTTCAGGAACGCCATCTCCTGAAGCCGGCGGGACAGCGTTTCCCAGTCCCAGTCCGTGGTCTCGAAGATGGTCGAGTCCGGCCAGAACGTGATCGTGGTACCGGTCTCGTCGGTGGGCTCACCCCTGGTCAGCGGCGTGGCGGGCTGGCTGAGCTCGTAGCGCTGCCGCCACACGTACCCGTCCCGGCGGATCTCGACGTCCAGCCGGCCGGACAGGGCGTTCACCACGGACACGCCCACCCCGTGCAGGCCACCGGAGACGGCGTAGGACTTCCCGTCGAACTTCCCGCCCGCGTGCAGCGTGGTCAGTACCACTTCCACCGCCGGGCGGTGCTCCACGGGATGCTCGTCGACGGGGATTCCGCGGCCATTGTCGGTTACCCGGACCCCGCCGTCGGCGAGCAGCGTAACGTCGATGCGGTCGCAGTAGCCGGCCAGCGCCTCGTCTACCGCGTTGTCCACGACCTCGTACACGAGATGGTGAAGGCCGCGCTCGCCGGTTGAGCCGATGTACATACCGGGACGCTTGCGTACCGCCTCAAGGCCCTCCAGGACCGTGATCGAACGTGCGTCGTAGGACAAGAGCAAGCTCCTCTTGGAAGAGATAACGCGCTACGAGGGCGCAGCACAGCCGAACCGCCGTGCTGCCCCCGGGGCGCGTTCCTATTTTACCTGGGAGAACCTTCAGTCTCAGCCGTACGTGTCGCGTGGCCCACGACCACCTCGCACGCGCCACTCACCGGGTCGCCGTGGCTGCTCTGGACCGCGGACCTTGACCCTGGTCACCGTGCCCTCACCCAGCTCACTGTTCAGCCTGCGCACCAGGGTGCCGGCCAGCAGCCGCACCTGGGTCGCCCAGGCCGTGGAGTCCGCGCTTACCAGGAGCTCCCCGTCGGTGAAACGGTCCGGACGGGTGTGCGCGGCGAGGTCGGCGCCGACAATCTGCGGCCATCGGCCGAAGACCGATCCCACCGCGGCCGCGGTCTGCCACCCCTGGTCGCCGATGAGGCCGGGGATGGCCGTGGTCAGGGGCTGCGGGTCGTCGCGCCGGGGCCGGCGCGGCCGGCCCCCCTGCCCGGCGGTGGCACCCCGGGGCGGCGGCCGCTCCGTCCCGGCGGCGGGAGCATCGCCCCGCGCACGCGCGGCGGCCCTGGCCCTGGCCAGCGCCTCCCGGGCCAGCTGGGCAGGGGTGGATGCGTCCGGTCCGGGCTGGCCGGGGCCGGGCTCGATGGGGCCGGCGCCGGCTTGCTCCGGCCGGGCTGCTGCGTCCGGGTCGTCAGCCGGCACGGGTCACCGCACCCTCCGCAACGAAAAATCTCACCCCGCGCAAGGCCGCCGGGACGTCCTCGGGGACCGCGGCGGTGACCAGGACCTGCTCCGCGCCGCCCACCAGGCTGGCCAGCCGGTCCCGGCGGCCGGTGTCCAGTTCGGCGAACACGTCGTCGAGCAGCAGGACCGGGTCGTCGCCGCCCTCGCGGAGCAGTTCGTAGCCGGACAGGCGCAGCGCCAGGGCCATCGACCACGACTCGCCGTGGCTCGCGTAACCGCGGGCGGGCAGGTCGCCGATGCCCAGGTCCAGGTCGTCGC
>Ga0187863_10001368_pt1 | contig 19636 bp, 19 predicted proteins | sample June2016WEW_11_1_FD_132975 | JGI IMG/M metagenome (GOLD analysis project Ga0187863, IMG submission 132975) | Peatland microbial communities from SPRUCE experiment site at the Marcell Experimental Forest, Minnesota, USA - June2016WEW_11_10 | ecosystem: Environmental > Terrestrial > Soil >... | reverse complement strand
TCTCGATGGGTCCGCGATGGGAGGTGAAAATCAATTCAGGGTTGATTTTCGCAACACCGAAAATAATCCCTTCATGCTCGTTCTGGGTTGGGATTATCCTTCTAACCTTGTGTTGGTTCTGACCGATCCGCTAGGATCCCATATCCTGGCCCTTCTTGATTCCGGCCTTCCAGCGGCCGTTCGGGACTTCAGGCGCGGTAGCGGAAGCATGCTCACATTTCCCTTTGAGGTATGGCTACCACAAGGTTCCGCATACTCGATTCCGATCGATCTGAGGAATTATGATTACTTCCCTCCAAAGAACTTGCAGCCGGTCACGTATTCTCTCGATGCACATCTCGATGTATCACGTGTACGGTTCCCTGAACTCAGCCCACAGGCTTGGACCGGGATTGTCAGCTCAAACACAGTGCGAGTCAACTTGTCCGCACACTAGTTAGGAATGGGTGTCAGCGAAACGTGCGGCGTAGAATCTGTTTTCTCAGAACCGATGAAGGTCGATACGGTTGCCTAAGTTCCGGTTATGCACTCACCGGCAGACAGAAATGTGGACAAAAACGTTCATCTCAGGAGGCGGGCGAAGGGCAATTCGCCAACGTTCAGGTATTCCGGAGGCGCTGGCTTGGAGACGGAAATGGAGGTTTGTTCGGACTTGAGTAATCTGCGGTCGGTCTCATCGATTGCTTGCAGTCTCTTGCCATTTGGCAAATACAGCCATTCGCTGCCAAAAGTAAGCTCGCACCGGAAGTAGGCCTCGTCGCAGGTAGTGTGCCTGTGGGGCTCGGATGCCAGCCGTGTCAGTTTCCCGGTTGGCTGATAGCAGTAATCCGCATAAGCCGAACTACTTTCAACGCTCTTGCCGAATGCCATCGCCACTCGAATGATGTTGCCATCTTTGTACCAAACCCAAGCAATTGGCTTCGGCTTTCCCGCACGGTCCCATTCCGCCTTGCTAGGGAATTCGACCCATTTCCCGGCCTGAATCGCGGCAAGTAAACGCGGTTCATGCGATCGAGAAAAGCCTTCTACGGTCCCACAATACCTCTCTACGGAATTCATGGCCGCCGTCATTTCCCGGAGTTCTGGATCATCGGGTCCCATCGTCGATCTGGTCCGTGCTGTTTGACCAAACAATGGGAGAGGAAGAAAGATTACAAAACACAGCGTTATAAGTTGTTTCATGCGCTCTCATCCGTCAAGATAGGGAAACCAGCCGACAACAAATAGACACCGAAATCAACGTTTTGTTTCACGCGGTTTGGCCTAGTCTCCGATTAACGCTTACGGTCCTCAAGTGATCGAACCATCAAGCAACTGGTTCGAATAACTTTTTGTATTGCGGCCCCAAGCAAAACACAGGTGCTTCTGGGTCGCGCATACAACCAAAAGTGCGGCGTAGACTTTTTTGAATTTGCCCAAGGCAACGGACCATGCATCGTCTCTGCGATAAATGGCGTCGACTCTCCACTGATCGTCGGGCCGGAGTTCGGCCCACAGATTCCATGGATAGTGGGCTGCGCCCCCCGGCGGAACTCGGGGAGTTGTGGGGATTAAGCAGCGAGACAATCCGGCGTCTCTTCGAGGACGAGCCTGGCGTTCTCATGATCGAGCCCGCGTCGATCGGCGCATGTCGGCGGGTTAAGGATCGAATGTTTTCGGATCAGTCACAGGAGTTCTAGCCCGGTCAGCCGCGTGTGCAAATGTCGCAGGAGCCGATTTAGGTGCCGGAGGCTCACGTCACTTCTTCAAAGCTGCGGTCCAATTGACGTACAGCGTGATGGGCTGGGGCGCCTGCTCCGGCCTGCTGTTGATGAGGAACTTCCGCCCATCGGCTGTCACGTCATACTCGTGGGGGCTACGCCCTATGCTATCGATTCTGGTCTGAAAGAGCACCTTCGGAGTGGCAGCTTGAAGCGATTGCCCAGTGAATTGGATCGCTGCCGCCATCATCTTCGCGTCTGGCGCAATGTAATAAATTTCCCTGCCGTCCCGACGCCAGCGAGGCTGGCTCCCTCCCGATGTGGAGATCTGAACGCCGTGCGATGAGCCAGGAAAAGGAACAACGTATATTTCCTCCCTGCCAGTCTCATTCGAGTTGTACGCTAGCCACCGCCCATCGGCCGAGAATTGAGCCTGAAATTCGTTGGAGTCAGTTCCCAGCAGCGGGTAGTCTTTCGTGCCGGATTTCTCCGGCGCGAAGTCATGAATCCATATTCGCGGGCCCTTCCCGGCAACAAAGCTCGCGTATGCAAGCAGCTTGCCGTCTGGCGAAATGCTGTCGGGCTGCGCCATCGCGACCGATTCCACCAGAACGGAGGAGCTGCCCAACTCATCTGGTGATCGGAGGTAAATGCCGCCTCCGCCCGCGGGGACAAAGTAGGTTAGCTCTGATCCACCTGAATTCCATATCGGATAGTCGGCGCCTATTCCTTCAGCCGTCACTCGCGAGGATGTGCCACGGGCCAATTCGAAAACCCAGATCGCACGACTTCTCCCGTACGGATCCGAGAACGTCGTGGCAACTCTGGTCCCATCGGGCGAAAGCGACACCTCGCCGAACTGCTTCGGGCTCCCGACCTGTCCAATCTCCTTTCCTTCCCGCGAGTACATAACCAGTTTCGTTGTGTTGTCGAACTTTTCGAAGGTCAACGATCCGCTCTGGCTAGTGCTGAAGTCGGCTACACCAACACGAGCCACATCCACCTGCTCCGCCAAAGAAATGGGCACTCCTGAGAGCGTAAGGGTCGAAATATCGAACGGTTGCGCCATTAAGCTGCCCTGCTGGACACGTAACAAGTATCCGTTGGCATACTCGGCGTTCGAGTCCGACCTCAACAAAACGGTCTGTTTTCTTGTGAGGAGATCGAGCACGTGGATCTGGTTAACGCTTCCATCCTGCGATGGGTTGGTGAGCTTGACCTGGAACAGGAGGTGGCGCCCATCGGGGAGGAAAAACGGCCAACGATGGGCACTCTCTTTGCGATTTGCATCAACACGCGTCAATTCGGAGACCGGCCCGCCATTCGCAGACACCGACAACAATCCGCCACCCTCAACTCCCCACTGGAAAACGATCGTGCCGTCCGGTCCCCATGTTCCTCCACCGATCCCTAAGGCTTTCGCAAGTGTGGTTACCGGCCCCCCGTCGGAACCAATCGTCTTTAACTCTTCGTCGGCGAAAAATCCGACAGACTTACCGTCTGGTGACCAGAACGGGTTTGATGCGCCTTCCGTGCCTGCCAGAGACTGCGCGGCGGTGGAATCGAGCGAACGAATCCACAACGACTGAGATGTAGGGGAATTGTCAGCCACGAACGCAATCTTCTTTGCGTCCGGCGAAATCGCAAAGCGGGAGTTAGTCGAATAAGAGGTATTGTCGGGAGGAGGCAACGAGACCTGCAATCTTGGCGCAGGGCTCGGCTTGTTTAGCAGCGACACTACAACAAGCGTCACAGCTACGACGACCACAATAGTCGCTACAATCCAGCCCACGGGCCCTGCCATATTCCGGCGGGCCGACCTTGAGGCCGGCGCGCTGGTTTCTGAAACACCGTCCGCGATCCACCCCAGCTCCCGCTTCAAGTCTTGAGCATTCTGCCAGCGATCCTCGGGATCTTTGGCCAGGCAGGTCTTGACGACGCGATCGAGCGCCGGCGGCGTCATAGGCTGGAGCGACGATATCGGTGCAGGCTCGCGCTCCAGAATCGCCGCGATCAAGCTGGCCTGGCTCTTGCCCTCGAAGGCTTTCTTTCCCGTCGCCATTTCGTAGATCACAGCGCCCAACGCAAAAATATCGGCCCGTGCATCCGCTGCTTTGCCTTCCACCTGCTCGGGAGCCATGTATCGGAGCGTGCCCAGGATCATTCCCGGCGCCGTGATGGCTCCGGCAGCCGTGGAAACCTGTGAGATTGGAACCGCAGGAGACGCTTGCTGCCTGAGTTTCGCCAATCCGAAGTCGAGCAGCTTCGCACCCGACTTGGTCAGCATGATATTGCCCGGCTTCAGATCGCGGTGTGTGATGCCTTGGCGGTGCGCCTTGCCGAGTGCGTCCGCAATCTCGATGGCGTATTTCAACACTTGATCCAAGGGCAGTGGGCCTTTCACCAACCGTGCCGCGAGGGTTTCGCCCTCGATATACTCCATCACCAGATAGTCGACGCCGTCCTGGTGGCCGACGTCGTAAAGAGTGCAGACGTGGGAATGGTTCAGAGACGAAATCGCCCGCGCTTCTCGTTCAAATCGTTCTCTCAGTCCGGGCTCACTGGTTTGGTGATCTAGAAGGACCTTGATCGCAACCATGCGGTCTAGGCGGGTGTCCCTGGCGCGGTAGACCTCGCCCATGCCTCCGGCCCCGAGGCTGGAGAGAATTTCGTACGGCCCGAGCTTCGAGCCGGTTTTCAATGTGCCTGTCTCGATGGCAGGCTGCTTCATGAAACTAGCGTTACCTTGTTCGTTGGCGGCGATCAGCGACTCGACCTCGCGGCGCAGCGAAGCGTCCGCACAAGCCCGGTCCAGATAGGAGCGCCTCTCTGTCGGCGCCCGTTCCAGTGCGCCCGCGAGCACCTTCTTCATTTCCTGCCAGCGTTCCGGAGTCACTTGCTTGCGTCTTTCTTCAACTCGCGCTGAAGCCAGGCCCGCGCGGTTGCCCATTCGCGTTTCACCGTGGCTGGCGAGATGCCTATAACCACGCTGGTTTCCTCAATCGAGAGCCCGCCGAAGAACCGCAGTTCAATTACGCGGCCCTGCTGGGGATCCAGACTCGTGAGCCTGTTGAGAGCGTTATCCAATGCTACAAGGTCGACCTCCGGCTTTTGCGCCACGCCGATATCGGGATCGAGACTTAACCGCGGCGCACCCGCCCCGCGTTTCGCAGCGAGACGGTTCCGCGCATGATCCACCAGGATGTGCCGCATTATCTGCGCCGCAACTCCGAAAAAGTGGGCCCGGTTTTGCCATTCCTGCGGTTCCTGGCGGACAAGACGCAAATACACCTCGTTCACCAGGGCTGCGCTCTGCAGGGTGTGATCGGGGCGCTCTCGCCAGAGGCGGCGGCGGGCGATGCGGCGCAACTCCTTATAGATCAAGGGAATCAGCGCATCCCGAGCGCCCTCGTCGCCGCGGCCCCAATCAGCCAGGAGAAGGCTTATCTGCGCGGATGAACCTGGGGACAAATCTTCACTCCTCCCGCCGAGTCACTTGGAGTAGCTGAGAAGGTACAAGCCGAGGCCAGCAATGTCAATTTGCCTATCCACAGGACCGCCAGCAAGAGACCCCGATCTTAAAGCCCTCTGAACCGGAGGTTGGAAATCTCCGATCCTCGTGAGCCGATTCTTCTCTGGTTCTCGCTTTATTGGGTGAAGGCACGACGCGGACTCCGGAAGGTTGGCAGCCGCGCCGGCTCATCACAAAAAGGAGAACGACCATGAACTCCAAGCTTAGAGTAAACACAATTAAATCAGTGCTATTTGCGACCGTCTTGCTGGCAACCTGCTTTTCTGCCAGCCCGGCCAACGCTCAAACGTCGTTTCGGGGCAAGTTCACGCTGCAACACGAAACCACCTGGGCCGGTGTGGTCCTTCCGGCCGGAGACTATGTGATCACGCTGGATCACGGGATTGGCGTTGGTCCTGCCACCGTTTTGATCCGAAACGCGGCATCTGGCAAGTCCGTCGGGATCGTGCCGTCCCCAGTCGCAGATGGCAGCGCCGACGGTGGGGACGCGCTACTCACCGCCAGCCGGGGAAGCCATTGGGTGGTTGAGTCCTTCCGTGTGGCCGAACTGGGAAAGGTCTTTATCTATGGACGCGCTCGCGCCAGAGAACGCGGAAGCGAGGAAGCAAGAAACACGGAAACAGTTCCCGTTTTGCAAGCCAAGAAGTAGAACGCCCACAGTGTCGAACGCCCGTGTTGCCCAGTTGGGGGCCGGTCAAGCTCGCGGGAGCCTGAGTCGGCTCCCAACTCTTTTCGATTCCCGGCTCAACTTCCGATTGACGCACTAACCGCTCCATCCGACGTGGATTCAGCGACCTGCTGACCGGCAATCGTCGCCTTCCTTCCGTCTTGCAATTTCTCTAAGGCGTCGATGCGGTTCTGGTCGATCACCTTCGCATACGCGATTGCAATATAGAAGTAATCCTCTCAGAGCTATCACGAACTGGCGCGATTCAACCGGTCTGCTATGGTAATATCTGCGGCCAGGGCTCTGCCCGCTTAGAGGGAGAACTGAGTTGCGACGCAGGAATGAAAAAGGTCAAGCAATCGTCGAGTTCGCTCTCATCGTTCCAATTTTCTTGCTTCTGCTGTTGGCGGGGTCGGATTTGCTACTCGCGATGTCGGCAAAAGAAAACCTCAACTTCGTAGTGACGGAGACAACCAGGTGGTGTGCCAAACAAGCACAGCCTTGTGATCTGGGGACTGCAAACACCAACGCTCAAACAATCGCCACTGGATTACAGATGCGGAACCCGCAAACCGTTACCCTTGTTTTTGGGGCGAACCCACCTCTCGGCTTTGTGAGCATGGTGGCGAACTACTCGGATGCTCCCCTCTTTGCGGGATTCTTTCCCACCGTTCAAATGCAATCCGTGGCGACGGCTAGTATCGCTCCATAATGGCCTCCTTTCTCTAACAAAGACCTCGAAACCGCAACCTCGCTTGGTCATCAAGAACGACACGCAATAGCGAGATGTTGGTCAGGACCTGCTTCGGCAGCCAGAAATTTCATCTCTTCAGCAGCGATCCGATCATGGGGTATTACATCGTCGGGTGCCGATCCTACGGCTGAGAATAACGCTACCCGATTCCCATCCACCGTGGTCGGCAAGGACCGCTTCAACGGGTTGCAGGAAACGCTCACAACTGGCGGGAACGACCTGTGGTGCTGCGGTCAGAGACCCCGAGCACGGAGACACCGCGCGCGGGAACCGGGAGATCCCAGGACCGCCCTGGGGCCGCAGCGGCCTTGGGACGCATCGGGAAGAAGTGGGCCTCCCCCCCGCTGCTTTCTGTTTACGTATGCTGTTTTGGGCTCCCGGCGGCCAGTGCCCTTGCACTTCTCTTCCGTGGCTCTCCGTCAAAGCGTTGCACATCGCTGATTGCGTACATGCCCTCGGATTCACACAGCTTGCAACGTGCCGCGAACCCACGCGGCGAATTCGTCTCTCCGTTTTCTTGTTCATTCTGCAGGCTTACAATCTTTGCGGAGACGGGTATCGCCTCTCCGCATCGACTGCAAAGGACTCCACGATAGCCTTCCATCATCGGGAAGCTACTCCTCCCAGCAACTGCGTCCGGGAGACGGTGTCTAGCCGGGCAAGACAGCATCGATTGGCACGGCCAGAGTGTTCACCACTCTGCGAACGCCTTCCACGGATTTTGCAGTCTTTTCGGCTAGAAGGCTCTCCGCGAGAGAGGAGACATTGCCGGTCAGAGTAACCGTTCCTTTGTCAGCATGGATTTGCATCGTTTTCAGCGAGATTGCTTTGGTTGAGTACAATTCAAACTCGACCCGGTGCGCCAGCTTTTCGTCCGTGCTCTCCGGATTTGTCTGCGCGTCAGCGGCGGCCAGATTGTCGGTTACGCCCTGCACACCGGAGACCTGCCACGCGGTTTGCTCGGCCGAGTATTTTTGCGCGGCTGTCTGGACCGTGCCGCTGAGAGTCACCGTTCGTTTGCTCACGTCCGTCCCGATATGCTGGTCGGCGAGAGCATCATCTCGGGACAGACCCTCGCTAACCAGGGTCTTGATTTCCAGATCGGCGACGCGTTCGCCGAGGCCTTCGGTTTCGGAGTTGCGCGCCGTCGAAGCGTTGATGACCAGATTGTTGTGCAGCTCCTTGACGCCGGAGGTATCTTGCACAATCGCGCCTGCCACCGCTTTGATTTGTTCCGATGGGACCTGGCCATCCAAGGTGACTACGCCCTGGATCGTCTGGACTTTGATCTCGTAGGGAGACACGTTCTTGGATAGCAGCAGTGCCGTTCGCACGCTCGATGTTGTCGCGGCGTCTTGCGTCGAGTTTTTCACAAAATGAAACGCATTCTGCACCGACGCGTTTTTCGTCATCAGGAAATATCCGGCCGCCAAAAGAACCACCAGGAGAAGGAGCACTACAACCAGCCCTCCCGAGCCCCTCTGACCATTTCTTGAATTCTTCAATTTGTTCCTCCTCAGCGCCTGTTTAGCCAGCGCCAGGATCGAGGCTGGTTTCTTTTGCCGAGGTAAATGGTAGACGAGGAGCGATCCAAGGTCTGTCCAGATCAGGACACTTTCGCAACTTGAAGGAGGGCGTTGAAGATAGCTGTCGTCAGCTTATCCGAGATCAGACCTAGTCTATCCGTCTGCTCATCTCTGCTGTCACCTCGACCGTGCGGGCAGTGCGCCTTCCATATCGGAAATGGTTACGCGACAGGGTTTGACCTCCACCAGCCGACAATGCACATTCGCTTTGTGTTCGCCAGCACCTCCTGCCGCGGAACTCGTTGTGTCGTATCAACGGGCTATCGCTGATCGCAGGATCACCGGCACGGGCGAAAACGCGGCTCCGATACATCTCTAGCGTTCCGGGGGTTAGCGGCCTGTTGCCATTCACGGTCGGGCCGGTGTATAAAACGCAAGTTGGATCCCTTGGATGCCTTTCATGGGTCCCCGATTTGTTGCGCGTTAGGAGGGGCGATGTCGAAGATTGCTGCGAAGTTTGAATCGAAGAGTGTGAATCAGATGAAGTGCGGAAATTCGAAAAAGGTAAGGTCGAACTCGTGAAAATCGCCGGAGCTACGATCGGTCGAGCTACATTCGAGCCGGGATGGAAGTGGTCTACCTGCGTCAAGCCAATCGCTAAAACGAACAGCTGCGAGGCGGCGCATTTCGGCTATCAGATCTCGGGGACGATGACGACACGGATGGATGACGGCACCCCGAGAAGATCTCGAAAGCTGGTGACGTCCTCAACATTCCCCCGGGACACGACGCCTGGGTGATCGGAAACGAGCCCGTCGTGGTCATCGACTTCCAGGGCATGGTCGATTACGCAAGACAGAGTAAATAAGAAGCGCAGGTTCGACATAGGGCGTACGTACGGGCCGCTTCAGCATTTGCGAGCGGCTTTTCAGCTTCTCTTGCTATGCACGCTTGATTTTTTAAGGCCGCTGTCTGGGAGCGCGCGGACGGCCGATCAGCAACCACACGCCCTCATGGTTCCAGGTATAAGCGGCTCGCTCCACTTCGATTCTTAGGGTCCCGGTGTATACTTCGCGATTCGGATAGCGCACGGTGCTCCCGGCCTTTTTGTGCGTAGCGGCAACCGGCTCGACGGTGACAAGAAGGGGGGGCAAATGCTTTTTCCCAAACGCAGGCGACTGGAAACGCTTAGCTTTCTCGTGTTCCTTGGCGCCCCTGTTCTATTCGCACAGGCTATACGGCCGGGAGAGAATCTCGACGCCGTGATCGCATCCTCGAAGTACGCCGTGCGGACAGGAGAGAATCTTCAGCTTCCGCCGGGCGGTGACTGGCACGTTCGGTGGAAGGAGAGCGACTTTCCGGTGATCCAGAAAGTTGCCGACAATGTTTATCTCTACCAGGCACCGCACAACACGCCGGGCTGGATCACCAACAGCCTGATTGTCATCACGACGGCCGGCGTCGTTGTACTCGATGGCCAGGGTCGCGCGGGAGAAATGACGCGCATGGTCGGTGAGATTAGCAAGCTCACTCCTCAGCCGATCAGGTATATCGTCGTTGGAAGCCCCCACGGTGATCACGGCGAAACCGCTTTCAGCTCAATGGCTGGCGTGGACCAGATTACCTTCATCGGGCATGCCATCACGAAGGAATGGTTTGAAGCGGACGCGAAGCTGCCGGACAAATCGGGAAAGACGCGGGATACTGTAAAGATCACCGAGGTTGTAGGCTCGCTCCCCCCGGACCCAAGAGAGCCAGCCCCCCACGTTACCAGGATTCTCAAGGTGGGCGACACCGAACTCCGCATCATGTATATGGGCCGCGGTCACTCCGGACCCGACCTTGAGACCTATCTCCCTAAGGAAAGAATTCTCTGGATGAGTGAGTCGTTCGAATCGCGGCAGGTGCCGTCGATGGGCGACAGTTCCTACCCGTCGGAATGGATTGCCCTGCTCAAAGAAGCGGCGAGGATGAAGAACGTGGACAACTACCTCGGCGCACACGGATTCATGGATAATCCGGCCGTTAATAAGGAGGAGTTTCTCAACAGCATTCGCGCCCTCGAAGCCGTGTACGTCGAAGGCAAGCGGCTGCACGACGCGGGCATCCCGATCGAGGATGTTCCCCAGCGCTGGCATTTCGGGCCGTATGCGCACGACTTTTTTAATGAAGCCGCCCTGCCCGATATCACTGCAATCTATATGGAGTTGGACGGCAAGCTGCCGCCGTGTCCTCTCTGCCGCCCGCGTCGCTTCGCAGCGGACCGTGGTCCAGCCCCGGCGGAATAAAATTGGAGCCGGCCATCTCCCGCAGATGGACTACTGGGCAAGCGGATCGGGCCGGATCTGAAAATGCGCGACGAAGGTTGTCGTTCCCTTTCCCCCTTCGACGTGCCAGATGACCCGTTCCTCGTTGGCTGCCCACAGTCCCCGCCCCTTCCACCCGGCTTTTGCGTCGTCAATGCGACCGTTCACGCTGCGGGTGTAAAAATCAAGCGGATAGGGAACGCGCAGGGTGACAAACTTCTTCGTCTCAGGCACGAAAGCAATCAGCGAATCCGAGCCTGTTCCGTTTACGATGGGCACGTTCTTGCCCAGGCCGAGCGCATCGTAGCGATCTACCCAATTGTGATAGAAGGAGTCGGCCAATACCTCGCTTCCCTTGAATTTCGGCCCCGGGACCGGGTAGAGCGTCCAACCCTCGGGACAGTGCTGGCCGGTCGCGGTGGGGCCGTTGAGAGGACCTTTGCACTTGCGGCGATCAAAGCTGGCGAGATCATTGCTGCCGGCAAGTGCGGCCCACACCACACCGTTCGTGTCGATCCCTATGCCTAAAGTGGAATAGGCTTCCACACCCGGACGTTTTGGATTGTCAAAGGGAGGCTCGTAGGCTTCGGTCATGCACGTTGCAGGCGGATTCGTGCCGGGTACCATCCGGATGATTTTCCCCGGAACTTCTGTCGAGGTCGAGGCGACGCCCGCGGCATACCACAGGCTTCCGTCCGCAGGACTGACGGCGATTCCGTACCCGCTGGCTCCAGCCACCGCCCGGTCAAGTTGCGGATCCGGCGGCTCGTCCGGCCTTGTATATGTGCCAATCTTTCCGTCGCCGTTGTAGTCGAGAATGGCGGGGCACCAACCCTGCGACTTCTCGGCATCGTGCGTTTCATCCCAGACGCGCGTCTTAATCCAGGCGATTACGCCCATCCCTCGGGCGCCCGAGGTGTTGCCGTAATACAAAGTCTCGTCCTTCTCATTTGCAAATATCATGTGTGCGGCCGACAAGCAAGTATCGATCATTTCGAATTTGCCCGTCGAAGGATCGTAGTTGAGGCCGCCCTGGGCAACAGATCTCGCCGGCATCGGGAAATTCTTCGCGAAAGGATTAGTGGAGCCTTCTTTGCAAAAATCAGGCAGGTCAGGGCGAGTCTGCGCATGAAACCAGATGCGCCCCTTGCTGTCCATTTGTGGGGAGGACGGAGTGACGGGATCGTTCCAGACGATTTCATTGCCCCAGTAGGGAGAGGGCGCTGCCACAGTCTGAGGCGTGACGCGGCGCATCAGCTTCCGGTCATTTTCGTTGCGCAGCGGCACATGGATCATGGACTTCGTATTTTTGACCGGATCCAAAATATCGATTGTGCCCTCGGCGCGGTCGGGGCCGTAGATCGGACCATACGCGTTTGCGGTAGGGTTCCGCTCATCAGTGCTCATGACGTCATGAACGAATGACTTATCGGTACCGAAGTCCCACATCGTAATCACAACGTTGCGCTCGATGCCCTCTGGCCGCGGAGGCGCTGGCGGCACTTCTCCCTTAGCAATCCGCTCGCTCCAATCCGCGAACATTGCCAAGCCCCGGTCGTGCCCGAAATTGTTGAGCGCGCTGGTCATCTGTGGGCCCACCTGGCCAGACATGAGCCGCCGCTCCCAGACCAGGGCAGGTGAATCGAAGGTGCCGAGACCTGGCTCAATCTCGCGGGTCGCTTTGTTGCCCATCTGATGGCAGACCTCGCAAGCCCTCTTTAAGAGAAAGACCCATTGGGCCTGCGATTGGACCTCGGTACCCTTGATCGCGCCGAAATTGCCGCTCGAGTTGTCGTTTTCCTGTGCGGCCTCACCGCTAGTGCGAATCTTCATCGGGAACGCACTCTGGGGAGGCAGATTCACAAGGGAATACCAGTAGTCGGCCGGGTAGTATTGCGCAGCCGCTTCGGGAGTGGACGCGGTGACTGCAGTCAATGCCAGAGTCTCGCCCGGCGTGGCATCCACCGGCCTCGAATCCACCAGACCGTAGCCCCGGACCCACACCTTGTAGGTCGCTCGGGGCAGCTCCGGTAGTAGGTACCGGCCGCTGTCATCGGTCACAACGATCTTGCGAAATTGCGTGGGCAAGTCCGTGGTTTCAGCAATTACCCACACCCCAGCCTCCGGCCCCTTCGAACCTGTGACCACACCGCCGACGTCGTCGCTGGCCACAGACACGCGGTTGGCCTCTACCTGGGCACCTTCCACATCGTCCCGTTGCCCAACTTCCGCATGGAAGAATACTGTGGCTGCCAAGCCACACAGAGGAAGAAAACATACAAGTGATTGCCTCAGCCAGACTGGCCGCATCGAGTCTTTCCTTCTGAGCTCTTTACAGCAACGCGAGCGTCCCAGATTTCTAGAGAGTTGCGGAGCCGGGATCTCGGAGACGTCGGAGCGTTGCTTTGAGCCGTTTGCTCAAGAGCGTAGGGCGCAAGGGCCAAGACCAAATACTCTCCGGCCGGACAAGTACCATTATCTGGCTAGCGTTGTCAAAGGATGTTGAGATGTCGCCGCTAGGAAATGGTAGTCGTTTAGCGTGTTCCTGGACCTCAAAACCCCGCTTTTCATGGGGAATTCCGCTACTCCGACGGCCGAGGCGGAATTTGCAAAAACCCTTTAAAAGTGGCCCTTCGACCCGCTAAACAAATACAGGAAATGATGGGTCGCTCTCGACTACCCAGCCGCGTTTCGTGACTGCGATCGAGGTGTGCGGCACGGCAGCTCTCGGCGGTCATCTCGAGCGCTGCGACTGCTGCCAGCACGAACGACCCTGTTACGACCTGTCGTGATAGCCACTGCCCAAAGCGCCGATCGATGGCACGTGCCGAGTCGATTGAGCCGCAATCGCCACCGCAAGCAAAAGTTCCAGCATCGCAGGCAACTTTTAGGTATGCCTTTTCCAAGCGAGACTTCTTCCCAGCCCGCAACATCCCGAGGACTACCGTGATCGGTACGAGAGACTCACCGGTCGTTGTTTGCGGGAATGTCCTGTCTGCCATCGAGTCCGCATGATCGCGATCAAGGTTCTGCCCGAAGTTCGTTCTTCACCGGTTGTCAAAGACACGTTTGTGAATCCGATTCGCACTAGTAGCCACCAGCTCGAGCCCGTCGAGTCCAAAGCGGCGGCATTGTCCTCCGACGTTCGAAACCCTGTCCAGTCTGCGAATTGGACACCTTGCCCCTCGCAGGCTCGCAGAAGGTTCAGGAGAGGTCCCCGACGCTTGGCGACCTCCTTGAGGAGCTCAATGTGTTCGAGTTCGGCGTGTTGCGGTGATTGTCGTCTGGTCTTGATCTCTTCTTCGGCCATGTGCCGTTCGGGTGTCCTGCCATCGCGGGGCATCAGACTAACGCGAGCATCTTGTAGAGAAACCGATCGCGCCACGCCGACTGCGGAACAGGTTTTCTAGACCGGAGCAAACCAATACCCTCGCGTGTCTCGCCCTCAGGAAAAGGCCAAACAGGTGGAGGGGGCGTTCCCGGCAGAAATGCGGCTTTTGAGCGGTCCAGCCGCATATCAGGTCGGTACTGCTCGCCTAAGTTCGCCCCGCTCTGGCGGAAAGGGCATACTTATTGGAAATACGTGGGGCTCAGTGCCAGTCAGCAGGCGAGCCCGCTAGGCTCGTTGCACAGCAGCGTGAATCTTTGAAACACTCAAGAAGAGGTCGTGGGCATTCGAGCATACGGAGGCCGTTTCTTTCCATATTCGAGGGGCTTTATAAGAACAACCGCGTCTTGGGGCTTCCACAATGCATACCCGAGAATGGTTTTTACTTGTTTTGCTGCCCCCCGGCAGATTCCTCCTGTTCGTCTTCACCCTTTTGCCAACTGGAATTCGGGTTGAATTCCTTCATAGCTTTGCCGACGATATCGGTCTTCTTTCCGAGGTCCTTTTGATACACGACTCCATCTTGGTTCACCAGGAATGTCATCACGCCGGATGATCTGTATTCCGCCGGGTAGGCCACGAAGGCGAAACCCTCGGTCATCTTGCCGTTTACGATGTAGTTCTTCGCGCCGCCCGGGACATTGTTCCCCTGACGCGTTAGGATGAGGTAATAGTAGCCGCGGTAAGGAGTGGGATCACCGTCCCGGCCTTTGGCATAGCCTGCAGCAGCGGCCGATGCCACCAGCGGCCCGATGGGGCTCTGGGGTTGGCCATCGATCGCTTTCCAGTAAAGACCGTTGTGCTCGCCTTCGTCACTGAAGATCTTCTGGGCATACTCATTATGCTGTGTGGAGTAGTATTCCTTTTCCGCCGCCACTAACTCCTGGCAAACGCGAATGGTCGACAGTTCGTTCTCGCCCACTCGCCTGTACAAAATTTCTTTCTTTCCCGCCTCGGTGTCGAAATACCACGAATTACCGGTGCTCATGAGCGGTATGGGCGTGGGCCAATTTTCCGCGCCGATATATAAGGTCGTGGTTCCGTCCGGCTCTCTCACCAGACGATGCATTTCCTGGTATTTTTGTACGAAATTAGCACGGCTGTTGGCGTCGTCGGTGTCGTCTCCCGACGAGACGATTTGCTTCCCGGCGGGTCCAAGGATCTCGAGCAGTGCCTTTTCGTCGTTGCCCTGGGCTGCCGCGACGAGTGCGTCGCTCGCGTCCCGTGCTGATGAGAATGTTTTCTGGCCCAGTTGCTGCGCTATGGAACCGGCGGGAAAGCACGCCGTCAAAAGAAGGGCAACCAAGGCTAATTTGAGAAGATTGGCCCAGTGAAGTTTGTCAAAATTCAGCCTCGTTCGGCGCATATGGCTTCGCTCCAGTTCTAAATTCTACGATCTACCAAGGAACACAACGAAACTTCGATTACCGATGGCCGCCACCGCGGGATCCGCCACCGCCGCCACGCGCGCCTCCGCCACCGAAGCTACCGCTTCCTCGTGACGAATAGCTCCTGGCTTGTCCGCCATGGTCATAGCCGTTGAAGGCGCCCGAGCGGACCCCGCTCTGGCCGCGGGGCTCGGCGTATCCTCGAGCGGCCTGGGCGTTTCCGTTGAAAGCCCTGGTCGTCGCCCCGGGACGGTTGTAGACTCCGCCGCGCCCGCCGACATTCCCGTTGGATGACCTGTTCCCCGCGTTGGTGCGAGCAAGAGCTCCGCTGCGCACACTGTTAGCTCCTCCGCGCGCACTTGCTCCTCTGTAGAAATTGCTCCGGTTGTAAAACGTGTTGCTCCGCGAGTAGTATCTGCTGTTGTTATACATTGCGTATCCACCATGCCAATTCAATCCCCAATGAGGCCAGCCCCATCCATATCCGCCGAAGAATCCAATTCCGAAGCCTAGTCCGAACGAGAGGTATGGGCCGCCATACCAGATTCCGGGATACGGATACCACCCAGGCCAAGCGTCTATGGGGCCTCCGTAAACCAGCCACGGGTCATATGCGGGGACGTAAACGACATCGTCGCTGGCAGGTGCAATGCTGACCGTCGAGCCTTGATCGGTTACGTTTTGCTGCGGCGTGGTCTTCAGATTGCCGGCTTGTTGCGCACGCTGGCGCATCACCTGCACGGCATCCATCACGTCCTGTTGCTGGTTGTAGTAGGCGTCTCCTAGAGATGACGCCCAGGAAAGGTTCTTGTCCATATTTCCAAGGACCGATGGAAATGCAGTGAGCGCTTTGACGCTCGGGTCCCAGGGTTGTTGGTCCACAGCCTGACCCAAAGCGTTGCCCTTCATATCAGGATGCGCTTGCACCCATCTGTCGGCCTCAACGACTTGCTCGGGAAAGGTGGAGGCCGCCAAAATTTGCGCCACGAGCGAATCGGGATAGAGCGCAATCGGCGCTACCAATTGCTGCAACTGCTCGGGAGTCTGCTGCGCATAGGGCGGCGCCGGGGACTGTGTGGCCTGCACACCCTGATAGGCCCACAGGTTCTGAGGCCAAGTCGCGAACAACAGAGCCAACGACGCTAGCGAAACCAAAGCCTGCTGTCCCAATCGAGGCCTTAAGAGTCCTGCCGTGCGTCCGAACATACCCATGTTATTGACCTCCTGCACGCCTTCTTTTGCTTGAGGCCTCCGACAGACAATGATTTTCGTCGTGTGTCTAAGAGGAATATATCGTGCATGAATTCGAGAACAATCATGACCACTGCAACAGCCTAACAAGTTCAATCGATAACAAACTGTGCCGAAAGGGACAGTCATCAGGCGGCCGATGATCACCGCAGATGCAGAGGTGGCCCCCCCGCGGTAGCACTGCGAGTGATCGGTGACATCGAGGCGCGTCTCGATGCGCTCACCTCGACCCGCTTGGTGGCGATCCGGTTGGCTGTCTCTACGGCTCCCAAGCGCTCGCGCAACCGGGGCGCGGTGTGACCGGGACGCCCAATCCCGTTCAGGTGGTCGCCGATGATATCCTACCTGCCGCGCCATGATGGTCATCTCCTACATCCACGCACTTTCGGCCGCATTTTTGATGGGATTGGCGGCGGCCGCGCCGATGGGTCCGGTGAACATGCTGGCCATCCGCCGCGGCGTGATCGGCGGTTGGCGCCACACCCTGGCCTGCGGAATCGGCTCGGTCACCGGCGATCTCATCCTCTTCTCTGTGGTCCTGCTGGGCGGTCACTACCTCTTTTCCGACCTGTCCAACCCGACGCTCCGGACGGTCCTCGCGGCCATCGGCGTGATCGTCTTGCTTCCGCTAGGCGGCTACTTCCTTATCCGCACCGTCAAGGAGCCACTGCGCGCCTTTGCCAGCGCCCGCAAACGCTGGAACGACACCACCGTTCCCGCGCATTTGATCGCCGAAGTCGCCGACTGTACCGCCTTGACCATCCTCAACCCCTTAACCATACTTTATTGGTTTGGCGTCACCTCCAACTGGCTCCCCTTCGCCCATTCAGTCCTGGGCACCAGCGCCACCGGATGGGGACTTCTGATGGTCGCCGCCGGCCTAACGACATGGTTCGCCGCGCTGGCGGTCCTCGTTCGCTTCATCCCCAACCGCATCGGCCCTATCTTCTTTCGTGTCGTTAGCGGCATTCTCGGCCTCATCCTCCTTGGCTTCGCGACGTTCTGCGCCATCGTCTTGTCCCGCTATTCCCGGTATTGAAACGCAGGGCTGGAATCGCAGCAAGCGCCATTGGGTTGCTCGCGGTCCTTTTGCCACCAATGTCGCTCTCGCAACAATTCTGTTTCTTCTTCCGACACTGAGTCGATTCCATTTCCACGCAACGGTCTGTTCCATTCGATTCGAGAGAGAGTAACTGCGGCGCGAGTGTCTCGAATAGGACAGTTAGGACAATCGCCTGATTCTAAGATGGACACCGAGGATGATACGCACCATGCCAAATGACTTGCAGAAAAGGGCTGCCTACTTCCACGAGCTCGCCGCACACGCGTTCCGTGCTCCCGCGCGCACTACGGGGAAGAAGATCACCGGACCGAACACAAGCATTCTAAACAGGCCCTGGAACGTGCCAATCAAGCGTTCCAGTCGTCGGAAGACGCTCATCGGAAATCCGCGCGGTCGATGGCGAAACCCATCCGCGCGCGTGGATCTAACGTGTAGCCCTCTCGGGAACACTCGTATCATGAAACGCCTCGGTCAACAGCGGAGCGACCTATGAAACGCATGCATCCAATGACTTCCGACCTTGGTGGTTTTTCTTCCGGAGATAGCCTGGGCGGCAAGGTTTCGCGCTATCGGAACAAACAAAACATTTACACCCAAGGCGCACCTGCCTACACGATTTTCTACATTCAAGAAGGAGGGGTGCGGCTCACCTCCCGGAAGAAACATCAGCCCCCAGCAGTTACTGCGATCCTGGGTGTCGGCGATTTTTTTGGCGAGCTTTGCCTCGCAGGCTATCCTCTCCGTGTGTCCACAGCCATCGCGTTGGCCGCCAGCTCCATACGCATTATCCAGAAAAAAAAGATGATCCAAATGCTTCGCAAAAAGAATAAGGCATCAAACTCCCTGGTGGCCTATCTGCTGTCGAGCGTCAAGAACTACCAGGATCACGTAGCGGACCTGCTGACTTCGTCTGCGGAACAACGACTCGCGCGCGTGCTCCTGCGGCTAGCGCACTTGGATAGGAAAGGCCCAGCACTTGTTGAGATTCCCGTTCTAAGTCACCAAGTTCTGGCAGAGATGGTCGGGACCACGCGCCCGCGCATCAATCTGTTCATGAATCGATTCAGGAAGCAGGGATTCATAGATTACGATGGGGGATTGGAAGTGCGCCCGTCATTGCGGAAAGTTCTCCGGCGCCGCTAGAAGCCACCTGTGATTCCCGGAACTCCAAGGAACTGTTGGAGTTCCGCTTCCGGGACGCTGTGCCGATCGGCACAAGTTTGCACAAGTTGTCCAATATTGAACAACCTATAGAATGTGTGTTAATCTGGCCTGCCATGTCGCCCGCAGCAGCCCGACCTGTATTCTCCAAGGCCCGCCGTCCACCCCAAGCGGGTTCGATTAGGCCAGTCTTCGATTTGAAATCGTTTCTCGACTCGGCCGGTGTGGGCAGAAAAATAGACACATTTCGAAGAAAAGAAACCATCTTCGCGCAAGGCGACGAGGCGAAGAAGGTCATGTACATTCAGGACGGTGGCGTGAAGCTTACCGTGGTGAATGAGACCGGCAAAGAAGCCGTGGTGGCGATCCTTGGACCGGGCGATTTTTTTGGGGAAGGGTGCCTTGCCGGCCAGTCTATTTGCATGGCGACGGCCACCGCGATCGCACCCACCACCGTGCTCGTCATTGAGAGAAGCGAGATGATCCGCGTGCTCCACGTCGAACACGCGTTCTCCGACCGCTTCATCGCTCATATGCTGGCGCGAAACATCCGAGTTGAAGAAGATCTCGTTGATCAGCTCTTCAATTCCACCGAGAAACGCCTCGCGCGCACTCTGTTGCTGCTCGCGCGTTATGGCGCGCCCGGCGATCCTCAAAAGATACTTCCCAAAGTATCGCAAGAGATGCTTGCGGAGATTATTGGGACAACACGGTCCCGAGTCAATTTGTTCATGAACAAATTCAAGAAGCTGGGTTTCATCACATACAACGGAGGGATCCACGTCAACGATTCCCTCCTGAGTGTTGTCTTGCACGACTAGCGGGAATTTCTCACAATAAATAGAAAAAGGCTGTCGCTTCATGGCATAACTCTTTTGTCAGGAAGAAATTCTGCCAAGG
>Ga0187863_10001367_pt1 | contig 19649 bp, 13 predicted proteins | sample June2016WEW_11_1_FD_132975 | JGI IMG/M metagenome (GOLD analysis project Ga0187863, IMG submission 132975) | Peatland microbial communities from SPRUCE experiment site at the Marcell Experimental Forest, Minnesota, USA - June2016WEW_11_10 | ecosystem: Environmental > Terrestrial > Soil >... | reverse complement strand
TGGCTCGAAGTGGTCGCCGTTCTTCTGCGGCGCCTGCAAGGCGCGCGTCCGCGCATACAACGAATCGGTCGGCTCCTGCGTCATTCCACTGGGTCGACATTCCCTGATGAACGGCGTCGTGCTTCCGGCCGCAGCGGCGGCGAGGCCTCGAAAGGTCGCCCAGTTTGTGGACGGGCTCTTCGGCTCCCTGGGTCGCTCCGACGGCCTTTTGAGGTTTCGTCGAGAGCGAATCGGCCGCGTCCTGAAGTCCCTGTCTGAGCCAGCGGGTGCGGTTCCCGTGCCCACGTACCTGGCTTGCGCGAAGACCGGTTCGGAGAACGGCGACGTGGTTTTTGCCGCGCTCGTATCGACGATGACCGGGCGGAGCCCATGATGAACGGATAGGCTTTCGCGGAAACCATCGGCGACGTTCTAGGGAGGAACCCACATGGCCGAGGACCCACTGCGTCAACCCCTGACCGCGCGTTTCACCGAGGCTCTGATGCTCGCTTGCCTGCTGCACCGCTCCCAAGCGCGAAAGGGAACGCAGATCCCGTACGTCTCACATCTGCTCGGCGTCGCGAGTCTGGCGCTCGAGCATGGCGCGACCGAGGACGAGGCGATCGCCGCCCTGCTTCACGACGCCGTCGAAGACCAGGGCGGCTCGCGTGTGGCCATGCTCATCGAGGACAAGTTCGGAAGGGCGGTCGCCGACATCGTGCGGGCGTGCAGCGACACCGACGTCGAGCCGAAGCCTCCGTGGCAAGCACGCAAAGAGGCCTACATCGCCCACGTTCGCACGGCGCCCCACTCCGTCCGGCTCGTGTCCGCATGCGACAAGCTGCACAACGCGAGGTCGATCCTCGGCGACTACCGAGAACACGGCGCGTCCCTGTGGGAGCGCTTCTGCGGCGGGCGCAAGGGGACGCTCTGGTACTACCGGACCCTGGTCGAGGCGTTCCGCACGCACGGGCGCAGCCCGCTCATCGACGAGCTCGACCGCGTGGTGACGGAGCTCGAACAGCTGTGTCGCGCGGGCCCCTAACTCGACTTTCCTGTCCAGCAAATTCAAGGGGTTGCGGAAGTCTGGGTGCCGTTCGAGATGGCAGTACGCGTCGGGTGGGTGTGATGCGGCTCAGCCCAGCGACAGAATCGCGTCGCTTCGTTGCTCCCCACCGGCCACCGGGCCTATATTTCGTTCAGCATGTCAATTGCGGCGCAGCGGATCATCGAGCGAGCGAAGCGCCTTCCCGCGCGTGAACGCCGACGGGTCGTAGCGGTGCTCGCAGCCTCGCTGAACACATCGGGGCATTCGCCGGTTCCGCGACCGGCTCGTACCCGATCTTATGTGTCTTTGATCGCGCTCGCCGGGACGGCGCATTCCGATCTCGCGGACGTCTCGCGCGACAAGTACGCGCATCTTGCCGCTGCCTACTCCGACGACGACGTGTGAGGCGCGTCTTCGTCGACACCGGCGGATTCTTCGCGCTCCTCGTCGCGGAAGATCGGAGCCACGCGCGGGCGAAGGAACTCTTCGAGCGCGCCGATCGGGAGCGATGGCGGCTCATCACAACGAACGCCGTTGTCACCGAAACGTACACGCTGCTCCTCGTGCGAACGCGGGAAGGGCATGCGAAGGCAGTTGCATTCCTCGACGGATTGGCGGGATCCGCTATTCGCGTGGAACGCGTACGCGCCTCGGACGAGGCGCGGGCATTCGATCTCGTGAGATGGCACGCCGACAAGTCCTACTCGTTGTGCGACGCGTATAGCTTCGTCATCATGCAGCGGATCGGCATAACGGACACTATCGCATTCGACCGGCACTTTCGCGAGTATGGCCAGTTCACAATTCTGTGAACGACGAGACGATGTCCCGAGAAGGCTTGGATGCATGGGTTCGCACCCGCTGGACGACTCTCTGAATTTTATGAGACTACTCGCACCTCATTCCTTTCAGACCAGTCTGCCTGGTCGCACTGCTCGGGCTACTCACCACACGCAAAGTCTCCGGTTGAGCGACTCCAACTCCTTCCTCGCTCCGAGGACGACGGCCTCAGCGAAGCTCTGTTCGCTGGCGCCGTCTTCGTCGTCCTCGAGGGATGGAACGCCACCGAGGAGGAGGCCGAACGCGTTGATGCGTTGGCGCATGACGCCGACGGCCTTCTCGTCACGAGTGCCGCCGAAGGTGGGATAGGCGTAGCAGATCGGCTGCCCCGTGAGCGCCGCCCACGATCCGACGCGACGAACGCGACCGTTCCGCTGGATCGTGCGCACCGGGCTCGGGTCGAGCTCGTAGTGGATGAGGTGTCGGCAGCAGCGATGGAGGTCGACGCCCTCGCTCAGCCGATCGGTGGTCACGAGCACGTCGGGGCCGAACGGGCTGTTGAACAGCGCGAGCACGATGTCCGGCTTGCCCGTGTACAGAGTCTTCGGCGGGTCGGCCGTCCCGTCGTGGCTCCACGCGCCCATGACGCGGATGCCTTCGTCGAGTCGCCCGGGAAAGTGCGAAGCTTTACCGCCGAACGCGCGCTCGCCCTTCGAGATGCTCTTCAGCAGTGCTCGAGTTGACGTCGACTGCTCTTGCAGGAGCGCGTCTGCCAACGCGCTTGCGGCCTCGCCGATCGTCGGCACGGCGTGGCCAGCGCCGCGTGGTCGCGTCTTGGCGATTTGCCCAGCCAACGCGTCCGCGGTGTTCGCCGGCACTCCGATCCAACTCGCGACCTGCGCTCGCAGGCCCGCGGTGCAGAGCCAGTCGATAATCGGCGAAACGAGATCGTCTTCACTCGGCAGCAACGACTCCCACGCGGTTCGCCATACCGTCACGGGCGGTACTCCAGTCGGAACGCGCTCGGTTTTGAGGGCGCGCTGGAGCACGCTGAGCAGTTCGCTCGCGGTCGCGCGGTGATGGCAGAACACCAGCACCTTCTCGCCGGCGTCGATCAGTGGGCGAATGGCCTCGCTCACGGCGGCGATCTTCGGGTGGGGGCTGCGTCGGCGGATCTTCAGCGAGGCCTTCGCCTCGTCGATGTGTCGGCCAACAACTGGGTCCGCATCGGTGCGCGCACGTTCCTCTGCGCGTTCGAGCTCGGTGCCAACGTGCTGCCAGCCGATGTGCAAGCGCGGATCATTGCGACGCTCTCCCTTCCGTTCAGGCGCAAGCTGAAGAAGGCGATCCATCCGCAGCAGGAGCTGAAGATCCTCTAGCGTCGCTGGAGGCGTCGCGATCTCCCACCGGGTCGCGCTGATCACTCCGAAGTGCTTGCGCTCGGCCACGGACAAGTCGTCGATCCCATGGCGAACGAGGTACGGTTGCAGCTCTTCAATCGCCGCCTTCGCAGCGCTGACCAAGCGCTTCGACTCCGCCGCGACATCGTGTCCATCGCCGAGCGCATAGAGCCGTTTCAGATCGTTCGCGTACCGCCCAACCGCTTCGAGGTTCGACGCCCCCGCGAACTGCAGGAGCTGCTCCAGCTCTGAGACCCGGATGCTGAAGGGCGTGGCGGTGAGGATCAGCTTCCGCGTCGCGCGATCGCCGAGGTTGCGAAGCGCCTCGTTGAACGCGCTGCCATCGCCCTTCGCGCGGTGGGCCTCGTCGATGATCATCAGGTCGCATGCGGTGCGCTGCTCGTTGTTGCCGTGGCTCTTGACGAGCGCGTGATGGGTAACGACCTGGATGTTCCCCAAACGTAGCCGCTCGACGTCGCCCTGTCGGATTCGGTCCTTGCTCGCGCGGATCTGCTCAAGCATCGGGACGTGACGCTCGAGCTCTTCCGCCCAGTGACGGCGCAGGACCTCGTTCGGCGCGTAGATGCGCACGCGCTTGTCCTGGCAGGCCACGACCCACGCGACGAGCGCGCTGACGGTCGTCTTGCCGAGGCCGACGTCGTCGGCGAGGAGCACGCCGCGGCCGTCCGCGAGGCGTGAGAGAATCTCCTTGGCCGTCTTGAACTGGCGCTTGAGCGGCTCGATCTTGAGCCCGCCCGTCTTCTCGCGCTCGATGTACTCCGCCGGGTTGTCGAGGAAGCGCCACCTGCGCGCGTCGATCTGAAAATCGTCCATCACGGTTCCTCTGCGAGGCGCCACTGCAGCTCTTCGGCGACTTGCGAGATCGCGTCGAGCGACTGGTTCATGTTCGTGACGCCGCACTGGGCGGCGAGGCGGGCCAACGGCCGAAGACGGAAGCGGTAGTCCGTCGCGGCGATGTCCGTGTCGGGAACAAGCGGGACCAATTTGCCGGCCTGTTCACGGAACCAGCGCAGCCCGCCGCCGTGCTCGTGGTGGTGCTTCGACAGCGCCCGCAGTTGTTCAGCGGGCGTCGCGACGGCCAGCACGGCGTCTGCGAGGCGGGTCACGACGCTCTCGTGGGGGAAGGTGCTTCGCCCCGGCGCACGCAGCCAGGCCGTAGCCGCCTGTCGCAGCCGCTCCAACCCGTCGCGGAGTTCCGCCGAGCGGGCGAGCTTCTCGACTGTGGGCGCTTGCTTCGCGTCGTCGTGGTTGATCTCGTTCCACAGCGTCCGCATCGCGTGCATCGCGGCGTCGGCGAAGCGCGTGAAGCTGGGGAGAGGCGCCAGCGACGCGGGTTCGATCTTCGCCGAGAGCGTGGTCGAGGAGGCGAGCGTGTCGCATAGCTCGGCGTGCGTCTGCACGGATCGCGCGCTCGCCAGCGCCTCCGCTGTGACGCGACGAGTGGAGCCGCTCGCGAAGATCGCGGGCTCGAGGAGGTTGCGCTCCTCTGGTGGCAGCCTCTTGCGGATGGCTTCGTCGGCCGTCGGTAAAAAGCCAGGGCGCTTCGACCACCACGTATGCCAGCCGCGCTCGACCCAGTAGCGGGCCTCCTCTCCGCCGCCCCAGATTCCCCACTTTGTGCCGTTCTCGAAGTGCTCCTGCCTGAGCCGGGCGGCGCGGGGGAGGCTGTCATTGACGAGGTCCGCGAGCTTGAGCGCGGTCTCTGCGGGGGTCCAACCATCGCCCGTCGTCAGCCCGGGGATGGCGCGGAAGACGACGCGATAGGCGCCGTAAGTGCCGACCTGCCGGTAGCGCCGAAACTGGTCGGCGGTCATGGCGAAGTTCGGGAGCTTTCGATCGGCGCGGCACCAGCGCTCGACGCTACGCCGTCCTCGGAGCTGCCCGCTGGTCTGGCCGGCCTCAAGCGTTCGGGCGATCCAAAGGAGCTCGAGCGGGCGCAGCCACGCGTACCGCGCCCGCTGGTCGTCGCGCCGAGCGAGATCGCCGCCACCAGCGCTGCGCCACGCGACGTGGGACCACTGAAGGCACCACGAGAGGATCGAGACCCAGCGTGCGTCGGAGGTGTTGTTGCTCAGCCCCGGGCGCCAGCAGGTCGGCGAAGTAGTCGGCGCCCGCGCGAACCCCGAGCGCATCGCCACGCCGGATCGGCACTGGGTCCCAGGGAGCGGTGAAGTACCAGCGGCCCGCCGTGCGCGCTGGGCGATCGCTGTTGGGTCGCCCGAACGGAAAGGAGCCCCAGGGACTCATCGACGCGAGGCTCCCACGCCCACGCGGAGCCACTCGCCAAAACCGCGCTCGGCCAATGTTCCCCCTCCCCCGACGCTCTGATCAAGCGCTCTCGTAAAATCAATACCGGATTCGAGGAGCTTCTCAAGTCGCTCGCTACGCCAATCGCGCCGTACGTGCTGACCTCGGTTCCTTCCTTAACGGCTATCAAGTCACTTCGAAGCGGCCGCCGCCCGCTCGATAGGGCGGCCCTCTTGTCCGTGAACTCGGCGCCGCGCGGCGGGTCAGCGCTCGCAAGCGTACCGGAGCGGCCGAACGCTGCAAATAGAGCGGTCCGTCATCGTCGAGGCCGTCAACGCCCGGTCCCCTCGAAGCGATGGCTGGCGGCTCTGCACGACACGCATGCGACGACCTCGGGCGGCGAAGCTCGACCGCGTAGTCGTATGTGCCCGCAAAGCGACTCCCCGGTCGGGCCCGAGATTGACATGAGCCGGGCGAGGACCCAGCATGGCCCGGCCTCCAGAGAGGCGACCGCGCGGGGTCCCGCGCAACCTGGACGGGTGGCGTAGCCCTGTCGCAAGGGGCGCTGACACATGATTCAGCGGTTCTACGAGATCGTCCTTGCGGTAGCCGTTGCCGACGAGGGTCCCCCTTCCGGTGCAATCAAAAGGCTGGACCGGTTGGGCCGACTGTTCGAACTTCGTCTGCGAGCTAGGGGGTGCGCACATGCTGGTGCAAGGGGAATTCCAAGGGTCACGTCCACGACGCTCGGGGGTGGGCACGCCGATACGAAGAATCTCGTGTTCTTGCCGTACCGTGTCCCGTGGAGACTCGCGCGCAGAGGAGCGGCCCATGGCGGACATTGCGGAGATGATGCGTAGGACGCGCCAACCGGAGCCAAGCTGAAACTCAGTCCGGCTGCGCACGACCGCGTGCGTTAGTCTCGCCAGAGGGGGGAAATGGATCTTCGTTCTTCGAATCGACTGGAGACGCTCGCCGACGCGCTCGCCGAGGCGCTGGGCGTGCCGCTCTCCTCACCGTTCGTGAAGGAGACTGTGCTCGTGCCGTCGCGGGCGATGGGCGCGTGGCTGTCGCTGGAGATCGCGAACCGGCATGGCGTGTTCGCGAACACGGACTTCGTCGCGCCGCGCGCGTGGATCGATCGGCTCACGCTCGGTCCCGAAGCCACGGACCCGTTTCACCCCACCCTGCTGACCTGGAGCATCGCGGCCAGCCTCCCGGCGCATCTCGCCGAGCCGCCATTCGCCGCACTCCGAACCTACCTCGAGAACGACGACGACGGCACGAAGCGCCTCGCGCTCTCCGCCCGCATCGCGCGGACGCTGGACACGTACGTCCTGTACCGCCCGGAGCTCGTCGCCGGATGGGAGCAGGGCCGGGACGACCACTGGCAGGCGCGCCTCTTTCGAACGCTCGTGCACAAGCACGGGAGCGTCCACGCGGCGAGTCGCGCGCGCGCGCTCGTGGCGCAGATCGGGCGACGCACCGATCTTCCCGAGCGGCTCTCCCTCTTCGAGGTCGGACCGCAGCCGCCCACGATCCAGCGTGCGATCCGCGCGCTGGGCGACCGCATCCGGGTGTGCCGCTACGTGCTCGAGGACGCCGCGAGCGAACCGAGAACACCGGCCGCCCTCTCCGTGCACGCCTGCCACAGCCCGATGCGTGAGTGCGAGGTCCTGCGCGACCAGCTCCTCGCGGCCCTCCAAGAAGACCGGACGCTCGAGCCGCGGGACATTCTCGTCCTCTGCCCGGACCTCGAGACGTACGCGCCGCTGATCGCCGCGGTGTTTGGCGTCGCCGCGGAAGACCCCCAGTACCTTCCGTTTCGCATCGTGGATCGGCCCTCCGGCGCCACCCTCCCTATCTTCGAAGCCACGCTCGCCTTGCTGCGCGTCGTCGGCTCGCGAATGACCGCGCCCGAGGTGATCGATCTCCTGGCGCTCGCGCCGATCCGGTCGAAGTTCGGGCTCTCGGAAGGCGATCTCGAGCCGGTGCGCGTGTGGGTCGACGAGTCCGGGATTCGCTGGGCTGCGGACGCCGAGCACCGGCGTGAGGTGGGACAGCCGTGGCTCACGGGGAACACCTGGCGCTTCGGGCTCGATCGGCTGCTCGTCGGCTACGCGATGGGCGCGGACGGCGACACGCTATTTCAGGGGACGTTGCCATTCGACGACGTCGAGGGGAGCAGCGCGGCTCCGCTCGGCGGGCTCGCGGCGTTCTGCGAGACGCTCTTTGCCCTGAGGCACGAGCTCGCGCAGCCGTCGACCTTGCCTGTCTGGCGCGACCGCATCGCGAGCGCCGTCTCGCGGATGGTGAGCGCGCACCCGTCGACGGAATTCCAGCACCAGCTCGTGCGCGAAGCGCTCGCGGCGCTCGTGGAGCGCGCCGAGGTGGCGACGTTCACCGAGGCGCTGCCGCTCGCCGCCGTGCGGGACGCGCTCGAAGAAGAGCTCACGGAGCAGGGTGCCCGCTTCTCGCTATCGGCGGGCGCGGTTCGCTTCGCCTCGCTCGCCGCGGGCCGGGCGGTGCCCGCGCGCGTCGTGGCGCTGCTCGGCATGAGCGACGGAAGCTTTCCACGGCGGCCGAGGCCGATGGGCTTCGACCTGATGGCGCCCGATCCCGCTCCGGGTGATCCCTCGGTGAGAGAAGAAGACCGGCGGGTCTTCGACGCAGCCCTGCTCTCGGCGCGCGAACGGCTCCTCGTCACCTACGTCGGCAAGAGCATCCGGAACGACGCCGAGCGGCCGCCGTCGGTGGTGGTGAGCGAGCTGCTCGACAAGCGCGACGTGGCCGTGGTCTACCACGCGCTCCACGCCTTCAGCCCGCGCTACTTCCGCGATCCCGACGGCCCGCTCTTCAGCCACGCCGCCGCGCTCTGCGACGCAGCCCGCGCGATGCAAGGCGCGCGCGCGGAGGCCCCGGCCTTCGTGCGGGCGGCCGTCCCCGAGCCTCCGCCGGACGAGCGCGAGCGGGTCGCCATCGACGACCTCTGCGATTTCTTCTCCAACCCGGCCAAGGCGTTCGTCTCGAAGAGGGTCGGCGTGTACCTGGGCAGCGACGTGGAGCCGCTCGCCGATCGGGAGCCGTTCACGCTCGACGGGCTCGAGAAGTTCGCGGTGCAGAGCGAGCTCGTCGAGCGGGTGCGCCGGGGAGGGCGCGTCTCGCATATTCCGCCCGCGATCGCCGCGTCGGGACGGATGCCGCTCGGGACGGTCGGGGAGGTGGTCTACGAGGATCTCCACGAACAGCCGGCGGAGATGGGCAGGGAGGTGGCCAAGCTGCTCGGCGCCAAGGCGCCTGCCCCGGTCGATGTCGACGTCCCGCTGGGCGATGGTGTCCGACTGATCGGGTGCCTCCGCAACGTCAGCGCGAAGGGACAGGTGCTCTATCGCTTCGCCAAACCGCGCGGAAAGCACCTCATGGATGCCTGGATCCGGCACCTCGCCCTCCATGCGGTGGGCGTGACGGTCGAGACGACGCTCTTTGCGAGAGGGGATCGCGAGCTAATGCGCTACCGGTTCGCCGCCGCGGCGGAGCCGCGCGAGATCCTGTCCGGTCTGGTCGCTCTCTATCGCCTCGGACGGCGCGTGCCGATCCCCTTTTTCCCGAACGCATCGGAGGCGTTCGCCGAGACGCTCCTCGCGGGCAAGCCTCGTGACGTCGCCATGGCCGCCGCCCACAAGAGTCTCTACGAGGGCTACGACGGGCCCGACGAGGACCGGTATTTCGCGAAGGTCTACGGGGAGCGCGATCCCCTCGCGCCGACGTTCCGTCTGGTGAGCGGTCCCGCCCTCGCCGTGCCGTCGTTCGAGGAGCTCGCGATGCGCGTCTTCGGACCGCTGCTCGAGCACAAGGAGGACGTCGAGTGATCCCGCTCGACGCGACGAAGGTGCCCCTCGAGGGGACGGTGCTGGTCGAGGCGAGCGCCGGGACCGGCAAGACGTACACGATCACCACGCTCTTCGTGCGCCTCGTCGTGGAGGTGGGGCTGTCGGTACGCGAGATCGTCGTCGTCACGTTCACCGAGGCGGCGACCGCCGAGCTCCGGAGCCGGATCCGGGGGCGCCTGCGGGAGGCGCTCGCGGCGTTCGCGTCGGCAGACGGCGACGTGGGAGACGACCTTCGCGCGATCGTGGGCGCATCGAAGAATCACGGACTGGCGAAAGAGCGCCTCGAGCGCGCCATCTCGGAGCTCGATCTCGCGGGCATCTCCACGATCCACTCGTTCTGCCTGCGGGTCCTCCAGGAGCGCGCGTTCGAGTCCGGCGCGCGGTTCGGCCTCGACCTGATGACCGACAGCTCCGAGCTGGTGCGCGAGGTGACCGAGGACTTCTGGGCGTCGCGCATGGAACCGATGGCGCTCGACCTGTTCCGGATGTGCGCGGCGGACTTCACGCTCGAGTTGAACCGCAAGCGGGTCGTGAAGGGCTTCGCGCTCCAGACAGCCCGCAGGCTGGTCGAGACCTTCATGCGTCACCCCGTGGATCTGCCGGTCCTCCCCCAACCGGCGCCGCCCGATCCCGAACTGTCGCGCATTCAGCTCGCGAAGGCCTACGAGCGGGCTCGTGAGGCGTGGCTCCGCACCGGCAAGAAGGTCGCTGCGATCCTGGAGAAGGCCAAGGCCGAGATCAGCCGCGACAGGAAGAACGGGTACACCCCGGACCGGATCGCCCTCTGGTGCGACGAGCTCGACGATCTCTTCGCCGACTCCGCACCGGCCTTCTACACGGGCGATGCGCTCAAGATGATGGCGACCAGCACACTCGAAGGCAAGACCCGCAAGGGCGCGACGACGCCCCGGCACGAGTTCTTCGATCGGGCGCAGACGCTCTTCGATCTCGGGAGTCAGGCCAAGAAGGGGCTCATCGTCGGGCTCAAGCGCGGCATCGTCGACTACGTCCGACGGGAGATGCCGGCGCGCAAGCAGCAGCGCGGCGTCCAGGGGTTCGAGGATCTGCTCTTCACGCTCGACCGGGCACTGCAGGGCCCTCAGGCCCCCGCGCTCGCGGCGGCCCTTCGCGGGCAGTTCCAGGCGGCGCTCATCGACGAGTTCCAGGACACCGATCCGGTCCAGTTCCGGATCTTCCATGCCATCTTCCATGGCAGCCGGACGCTTCTCCTCGTCGGCGATCCCAAGCAGTCGATCTATGCATTCCGTGGTGCCGACGTCTTCTCGTACATCACCGCGGCAAAGAACGCGGGCAAGTCGGCGTACACGCTCGGCACGAATCACCGCTCGGACCCGTCGCTCGTCAGGGCCGTGAACACGCTCTTTTCCAGGGCGAGGGCCCCCGTGTTCGTGATGCCGGAGATCGGCTTCCACCCGGTCTCGGCGCACGCGAAGGCGGATCGCATCGACCTTCCGAAGGGCGGCGGCGCTCTCGAGGTGCTCTTCTACCCACGACCCCCGGGCGAGGCCTCCCACACCAAAGGGGATCTCGAGCAGGACCTGCCCGACCTCGTGGCGGCCGAGATCGCCCGGTTTTTGGCGGCCGGAGCGAAGATCCTGGGCAAGCGGGTCACGGCCGGGGACCTCGCGGTGCTCACGCGCACGAACGATCAAGCGCGATGGATGCAAGACGCGCTGCGCAACCTGGGCATCCCGACGGTCGTGGAGACCGACGCGAGCGTCTTCGAGTCGAGCGAGGCCACCGAGGTCGAGCAGCTCCTGCGCGCGGTGCTCGAGCCGACGCGAACGCCGCTCGTGAAGGCGGCGCTGGCGACGTCGATCGTCGGGCTCCACGCGGACGAGATCGTGGCGCTCGAAGGCGACGAGCCAGGGTGGCAGGGCTGGTCCGATCGGCTTCGTGGCGTGCAGGAGGACTGGGCGCGGTCCGGCTTCATCCAGGCCTACCGCCGGATGCTTGCGTCGCTCGGGGTCGAGAAGCGGCTCCTGTCGTACGTCGACGGAGAGCGACGCGTGACGAACCTCGTTCACCTCGGCGAGCTCCTTCACCTGGCGTCGGTACGCGAGCGGCTGGGGCCGACGGGGACGGTGCGCTGGCTCGGAGCGCGGAGGGCCGAGGAGATCGCGCGGGGCGCCCTCGGCACGGAGGCCGGCGAGCTCCGCCTCGAGAGCGACGAGCGATCCGTGAAGATCCTCACGGTCCACAAGAGCAAGGGGCTCGAGTACCCGGTTGTCTACTGTCCGTTTCTCTGGGCGCTCAAGCCGATGCAGGACGACGTCTGCACGGCGTTTCACGATCCGGCCGACGACCGGCGCCTGAAAATTCACCTCGATCCCGACGACCGGACGAAGAGCGTCGCCGAGGATGAGCAGCGCGCCGAGAACGTGCGCATTCTCTACGTCGCCCTCACGCGCGCGAAGCACAGGTGCTCGATCGTCTGGGGCGGGATCCACCAAGCCGAGAACACGCCGCTCGCATGCGCGCTGCATCCCGAGAGCGCGGAAGTGCCCTCCGCCCAGCGCGCGGACGCCGAGCTGCGCGCGGACCTCGCTGCGCTCGCGAAAGCCGCCCGCGGCGCGATCGTCGTCAACGACCTCGTGAAGGGGACGGCGCCGGCCTACGTCCCCGAAGAGGCCGCAACGAAGGCGCTCGCGGCGCGGCGGTATGGGCGAAAGGTCGATGGGTGGTGGCGCATCGGGAGCTTCTCCGCGATGGCGTCCGGAGAGCGGGAGGCGTCCGCGGACGATGCGCGCGATCGCGACGAGGTCGACGAGCCGACGACGACAGCCGGCCCTACCCCGGCCGAATCGGCGGAGCGCGTCGTCCTCGACGGATTTCCGCGCGGGACCAAGCCTGGGTTCCTCCTTCACTCGATCCTCGAGGATCTCGATTTCGCGTCGAAGGACCGCGGAGCGCTCGAGGCGCTCGTCCGCGAGAAGCTCGCGTCCTACGGCTACGGCGACGGGCAAGACGAGCTCGGGCCGACGCTGGCGGGAGGGCTCGAGGCGATGCTCGATACGCCGCTCGATCCGGGCGGGTTCCCGCTCCGCGCCGTTGCCCGAACCAAGCGCATCGACGAGCTCGAGTTCCTTCTCCCCGTGGCGCAGGAGACGGGCGCGGTGACGGCGAAGCGCATCGCGGAGGCGCTTGCAAAGCACGCGAACGGGGCGGTTCCGGCGTCGTACGTCGATGGACTTCGTGGGCTCCGGTTCGTGCCGCTGCGCGGGTTCCTGCGCGGGTTCATCGATCTCGTCTTCGAGCACGAGGGCCGCTTCTACGTGGTCGACTACAAGTCGAACCACCTCGGCGGCGTCGCGAGCGACTACGCGCCGGCACGCCTCGTCGCGTCGATGGCGGAGCACGACTACTTCCTTCAGTACCATCTGTACGTGGTCGCCGCGGACCGGTGGCTGCGCCGCCGCGTGAAGGGGTACGACTACGAGAAGCGCTTCGGCGGGGTGTTCTATCTGTTCGCGCGCGGCATGTCCCCGGCACACGCGGCGGGGACCGGGGTGTTCTTCGATCGTCCGCGCGCGGCGCTCGTGGGCGCGCTGTCCGAGGTGCTCGATGGCTGATCGGCTGGGCGCGCTCGAGGAGGCGGGGGTGCTGGACGCGATCGACCTGCAGGTCGCGCGGGGGCTCGCGCGGCTCGGCGCCGAGTCGCGCGAGGAGGTTGCGCTCGCGGTGGCGCTGGCGAGCCGCGCGCTCAGGCAGGGACACGTCTGCATCCACGCGGCGGAGCTCGGCGGGGCGAAGGAGGCTCCCCCGGGCTTCGCGTGGCCCGAGAAGGACGCGTGGCTCCGGGCGCTCGAGGCGAGCCCGCTCGTCGGCGGCGCGGGCGACGTGACGCCGCTCGTGCTCGATGGGGACGCGCTCTACCTGCGCCGGTACTTCCGGTACGAAGCCCGACTCGCCGAGAATCTGCGCGCGCGCGCGGTGAGCCTCGACGAGACCGTGGACGGTAAGCTGCTGCGAAAAGGGCTCGATACGCTATTCCCCGAAGGAGAGGACGTGGCGCTCCAGCGGCGGGCGGCACTCGTCGCCGTGGTCGGGCGGTTCTGCATCATCTCGGGGGGACCTGGGACGGGCAAGACGACGACGGTCGCGAAGATCCTGGCGCTGCTCGTGGAGCAGGCGAAGAAGGCCGGCAAGAAGAAGCTGCACGTGGTGCTCCTCGCGCCGACGGGCAAGGCCGCGGCGCGGCTGCACGACGCGATCCTGGCGCAGGTCCAGAGTCTGCGAGTGAGCCCGGAGGTCCGCGACATGATCCCGGACGTTGCGTCGACGATTCACCGGGCGCTCAAGCCGTACCCAGGCAGCCTCACGCGCTTCCGGCACGGGCGCGATCTGCCGCTCCAGGCGGACGTCGTGCTCGTCGACGAGGCCTCGATGGTGGATCTCGCGCTCATGACGAAGCTCGTCGACGCGGTGCCACCGCACGCGCGGCTCATCCTGCTCGGCGACCGCAACCAGCTCGCCTCGGTGGAGGCCGGCGCCATCCTGGGCGACCTGTGCGGCACCGAGCGCGAGCCCGCGTTTTCGAGGCCCTTTGTGCGGTACGTGGCCAACCGGGTCGGCGACGAGCTCCCGCTGCGCAAGGATGCGCCCGAGGCGCGAGGGATCGGCGACTGCGTGGTGCAGCTGCGTCGCAACTGGCGCTACCTGCCGGCGAGTGGGATCGCGCGGCTCGCGGACGCGATCAACGACGGCGACCAGGCCGCGACGCGGGAGCTCCTCGCGGCGCCGCCGGCGGATCTCGCCTGGTACCCGTCGATCCCCAAGGGCGAGCTCGGCGACGCGCTCGAGGCGCGCGTCCGCGACGGGTATCGCGCGTACCTGGAGGAGAGTGACGGCGCGGCGTGTTTCAAGGCGTTCAACCGCTTCCGCGTGCTGTGCGCGCACCGGAGCGGGTCGTGGGGCGTCGAGCAGCTCAACCCGCTCCTGGAGGCGGCGCTCGAGAAGGCGCGGCTCTTCAAGCCCGCGGGCGGGTCGTACGCGAAGCGGCCGATCCTCGTCACGCAGAACGACTACCAGGTGAACCTGTTCAACGGCGACGTTGGGATCGTGTTGCCCGCTCCTTCTGCCGGCGGAGCGATGCACGTGTGGTTCTTCGCGCCCGACGGCTCTTCGCGGGTCCTCGCCCCGTCGCGCCTTCCTCCGCACGAGACCGTGCTGGCGATGACCGTGCACAAGGCGCAAGGCTCGGAGTTCGACGAGGTCGCCGTCGTTCTGCCGACGGCGGAGTCCCAAGTGCTGACGCGCGAGCTCCTCTATACGGCGGTGACGCGGCCGAGAAAGCGCGTGGTGCTCTTTGGAGATGCGGACGTCATCGTGGCCGCGGTGGGGCGGCCGGTGGAGAGGGCATCGAGACTCCGCCACCGACTCTGGGGGTGATTCGCGCCCGGGCGCTCAAGACGGAGGCGGCGGGTCTGAGTGAGTCGTCTGCGACGTCGCCCATCTTGCCCATCAAGCTACACGGGGGTGAGCGCGTCCAGCATCTCTCGCGTGCTCAGTTCCCCGTTCCAGTAGGCGAGGAGCGTGTCGCGGTTCGCGTTCACGAACTCGACCACCTGCTTCTTGATCGTGCCGGGCAGCTTGCCGACCACGACCGGAGGCTGGCGTAAGCCTTACCGAGACGGCCTTGTCCCGCGACTCCGGCGTGAGCGTCGTTCCCGGCAGGACCTTCATGCGCGGGCCGTCCTGAGCGTCCGCCCCTCCGAACTCGCCCGTTGAGACCCAGATGATGGCCCCCTCCACCCCCGTGTCCGAGGGACGGAGGTTGGACATGGCGAACAGGTCGAGCGCGAAGCGCTCAGCCACGCGCGGGTCTAGGCGTCGCAACGCAAAAAAGATGCGGCGGGCCTCCTTGGTCTTGCCCGCCTTCTCGAGCCTGGCCATCTCGATGACCTGCTTGAAGTGCTCGCGCTCCTCCTCGGAGAGTCGCTTCTCGACCCCGGCTATCGGAACCTTTCCCGCTTTGAGAAGGTGCACGATGTCGGCCGTGTCCTGGGCTCGACCCGCTCCGAGCTTCATCAAGACCAGTGCCTCGACGCGCACGACGGGAAGGCCAGCGAAGTGATCGGGCGAGCGGATGTCGTCCGAGTCGAGCCCCTCGCCGAGAAAGAGGAAGGCCACGTCGATCCCATCGACCGATACGGAAACTCCGCTCAGGAAGCCCGAGACGGGTGTCGTCTTCCCGAGCTGTTGGATGCTCTTCAATGCGCTCGATGGGACCAGGATGTCCACGTCCGCCGTCATGCGAGGATGCCCGTGCACGGACACAGCCATTCCGCCCGCTATCGCATGCGGCACCTTGTGCTCATCCAAGAAGGCCGAGACCTTCTTCGCGACGGCTACGACGGGGCCCGAAATCATAGCTTGGTATCGCGAAGACGCGACGACGACGGGGGTCAGAGAGTCCGCTCCGCCGCTGGAGCGTCATATCCGTGATCGGCGATGACGGTTCGGTCGTACTTCACCCGCCGACTTTGGTCGAACGCGGGCGCCTTGTGCAACCTCTTCCCCGAGGAGGATCCTCGCCGCCGCCCGCGCCTCCTCCCAGAAGTCCTCGATATCGGCGTCTTCGAGGCCCCGTCGCACCGTGCCGACCGCCTTCACGAACTCGCGCTCGACGTGCTCCTGGAGCGCTAGGATTGTCCTCCGGCTCATTTCCGCCACGGCTTGCTCGAACGCCTGCCGCCGGTCGAACTCCCGTTTTACGGGATGAATTGCGATGTCGATGATCCCCACGTGAAGGACGCGATCGAACTCCAGCTTCCATCCGAGCGTCCGCCTTTTTGGGCCATTCCGTTCTGCGAGCTTCGCCCTCGTGAAGACGAGGAACGCCTCGCCGAGTTTTTGCTCGACCTCGTTCACCCAGGTTCCCCGGGTCCAGCCGACCTTCGCACGCATGGCGCGGACGGCCTTCGACTTGTCGACGAGCTGTTTTTGCTTGCTGACCTTCATCGCGAGTACCCGTCCGACCGCGCCTTGAACGGGGCCCGAAGCGCCTCGGGCGGATCGTACTCGACGGCGAAGAGGAGCGGCTCGGGCAATGGCTCGTGATCGTGGATCTGCATGGTTCAACTTATGAAGAGGAACTCGGTGAGTTCGAGGTGATCGCGGTGGTCGGGGTCGTCGTTGGGGCCGACAGCAAGCAGGCCAGGGCTCGATTCGAGGTCGAGCTTCGGCAGGTTCTGATCCCAGTAGGGGTACGCACCGGGGTAGATGCGCTGCAGGTCAAACGTGCGCGTAAAGGCGTTGTGCATGCCGGGGTACGCCGTGAGCGTCACGACCGAGCCCTTGAGGTCCGCCTTGAGCCAGTGGTTCTTCACCATGAAGACGCTCCACTTGGATTCGAGGTCGTCGCGTTCGGCTCGAACCTTCGCTTCGAGCTTCTTCCACTCGCTGCCCGAGAGCTTGCCCCCGGCAGGTTCGAAGGTCCGCTTACCCGCTGTTTCCAGCCACGCCTTCGCCTTGTTCGGCCCCTTGAGCGAGTCCTCGTCGACGGTTTGCACGTGCATGCGCGAGTCCTCGCGAGAGAACCAGCCCCAATCGTGCCCCGCGACGTTGCGGATCAGGACCGTTACCGCGGCCCCGTACCGATCCGCTACCCGCTTCGATCGATCCTCGTCGCTCATCGCGCACCCCTAACCTCGGTGTCGAGCGATTTGCAGTTCAGCCTCCCGAGCTCATCGATCGCGCACTGCGGCTGCGGATCTTCGGGAGTGGAATGCGTTCGGGTTGATTGGACATGCCCCCCCTACCGGCGGGGAAGGCGCCGATCAAATCGATTTCACGAGTTAGGTGCGACCATGTCCCACCCCCTTGCGAGGCCCAGGCCGACCTGGGCGTCGCGATTCTTTCGCGCAAGCGCGATCTCCTCGAAGGCGGGTAGGCTGCCTTCGAGAAGGCCGACGCCGCCCAGACGGCGCTCGTGAAGGTGTAGGAGATCCTGGTGGCCAACGCGACGAAGAAGGCTACGGCAAACAAGCGTCTACTGAGGATCGTGGCGGTCGCGCCGATGACGGGCTTCACGGTCGAGGCGACGCTGACTGACGGGACGGATCGAGTTCTCGATCTGCGTCCCCGCGTCCGAGCGGATCAGTCACCTGATTGTACCCCGTGTATCCGTCCACCACGAGAGTGCCGCGAGTGCCACCCAGGATCTTCGCCGGCGTATCGCCGCTTCGATCGACGGCGAAGGCATACAGAACAAGCTTGCCGCCGCTGACTTCATCGTGGCCGTGAAACACCCAGACAAAGCCGCGCTTGGGGCGGTCCTGCAAGCGCATTGAGGTCTCGTCGGCGAGCACGACTTCGAGAGCCGCGATTCGTGTCTGCAGACGAGCGACGAGCGGTCGAAGAATCACGGCAGCCTTGTGAACGAGGTCGTTCATCGTGCTGCGCGAGATCGGGATCCCGAGTCGGCCGAATCGTTTCTCGATACGATGAATGGATGCGGCGAAACCGAAGCCGTACTGTCCACCGACGACGAGCTTCGGCGGCGGCGGCGCCGTCGGGCCTCAGCGCGCCAGACCCGGAGGCTGCCACAGCGCGGGGCGTTGAACGTGTTGGACGTCGATGCCATCGAGCAACATCGCCAGCTGCGTCGCGTCGAGCATCGCCGTCCGCGTGCCCGGCTGGATCGCAGGGATCCGAAATCGATTTCTCTCCAAACGCTTGTAGACCAATAAAAATCCCCCGCGGTGCCACACCAAAATCTTCACCCGGTCTCGTCGTTTGCCAACGAACGCAAACAGGTCCCCGCTGAAGGGATTCAAGTCCCAGCTCTTCACGATCGCGAACAGACTGTCGTGGCCTGCACGCATGTCGACCGGTTGCGACGCGAGATACACGCGAACGTGAGGCGAGAAACCGAACACCGTCACGCACCCGCGATCGCACGAACCAGCGCCGCGATGTATCCGACGTCCATCCCCGGCTCGCAGCGGATCGTCGCCGCGCCGACCACGACCTCCACCAGTCCGCGGCCGGACCGACCCGCCTCGACGGTGATCTCGATCGGCTCGATCGCCGACGCACCGTGCTCCGCACGGTTATCACGACCGAACTGGCTCGACCACCACCGAAGCGAGAATACCGAAAGCCCTTCACTCTCGGCGAAGTGCCGCGCCGTCAGGCCGCTACGTCGCCAACGCGCCACTCGGCTTGACCACCAGACTCGCGACCGACGCTCGCGTCCCATGCCCCCGATCGCACAGCACTTTCTGCCCCTAAATCAAGTGCGGGCCCGCCCGGACGGTTAGTGCGCCGGGATAAACCGGCATGGAGAATGGAATGAAAAAGTCCAACGTTGAAGGAATAGCGAGCCACAACGGCCCCGAGTCATGCGCTGCCGCCCGTGAGGGCGTCGGCGAAGCACTGACAGGGGTAGACACGGGCCGGGTATTGAGCCGCGAAATAAGGCATTCCGGGGCGCCGACGCTGTTAACCGAAGCGGAAGGCCACACGCACGCCGTCGCAAACGCGAGACGGCGGGCGGCCCTGCGCGGTCGCAGACCCCACGCACGTGTCGAGTCTCCATGCGCGAGAACCGGGAGATCTCCGAGTCGCCCACGGCGGATGGCGCCGTGGGCCGCATCGGGAAGGCCAGAGGCCGTACGCCGATGATGCACGACTCGGAGAAGTCGGACAGGCCCGTAGTACCCGCGAAGCCCTCGAGCAAAGCGGAGTCGTCCGCTGCGGAGAGGGTGGAGGGAAGGGGCCTGGCCACGGGAAACACGGACGAGCAAAACGCGCCCCGGACTCAGCGCCGGGCAGTTGGCGCGCCGAATGCGCTCGACCGTGTACGTCAAAGAGCAAAACTGCGCTTTGACGTCCGAACCCGAGGCAAGAGCCCAGTGCGGTAGTTCCGCTCGCTGGGATCTGTGCGGGGGGCGGCCCGAGCCCGACGGGGTGAAGGGCCGTCCCTACCGCGACCCCAGGTGCGGACTTCCAGGCTGACGCTCAACGTCGCCGCCAGCGCAACGGCTCGTGGTCGGAAGCTCTCCGCGCTCCAGCGCGGGACACGACGAATCAGGTCTCAAACCTGCCGCGCAGCGGCTTCGTCCAAGATCCCTTTGGGGCGCGCACCGGCTCGCGCTCGGTGATCACGGCGAGCACCCGCAGTCGGCCGTGGCACTTCGGACATTGCAGAACGCCCACGTCAAACGTTCGTTTCAAGAGCGTGGGCCAGTCCACGCGCGGCGAGGCCGCGTAGATGGCGCCGCCGAGCAGCCGTTCCCAGTGGCTGACAGCAAGCAC
>Ga0187863_10001366_pt1 | contig 19649 bp, 13 predicted proteins | sample June2016WEW_11_1_FD_132975 | JGI IMG/M metagenome (GOLD analysis project Ga0187863, IMG submission 132975) | Peatland microbial communities from SPRUCE experiment site at the Marcell Experimental Forest, Minnesota, USA - June2016WEW_11_10 | ecosystem: Environmental > Terrestrial > Soil >... | reverse complement strand
GGCGGCGCGCCCTCGCGCCCGAGAAGTTCCGGCCGCAGAGGGGCAGAGGATTTACCGGCGCTCACCCCAGGACTGTGAACAGCTACACCAGCCGGTGGCAGCTGGGCTTGGTCCTTAGCCCAGGGCCTTCTTGAGGAGCGCGATGATCCGCGCCTCTTCCGCTCCGGTCAGCTTCGTGATCGCAAAGTCGGTGGGCCACATGTTGCCCTCGTCGAGCTTCGACTCGTCACTGAAGCCGAGGGTCGCGTATCGTGTCTTGAACTTCCCCGCGTTCCGAAAGAAGCAGAGGATCTCGTCGTCCTTGGAGTAGGCCGGCATCCCGTACCAGGTCCTCGGAGTCAGGGTGGGCGCGTTGGTCTTGATGATCGCGTGCAGCCGCTCCGCAATGACCCGATCCGCGGCGTCCATCGTGGCGATCTTGGCGAGGACATCGTCCTCCCCGCTGGGCTTGCCCGACCGCGGGCGGGCTCTGAGCTCTCGCGCGCGCTCCTTCATCGCGGCCCGCTCCTCCTCCGTGAATCCACCCGCGGAGTTCCGGGCAACCTTCTTCGCGCTCTTCCTCTCGGCCATGGTTCGCAGAACCTGCGCGAGTTGCTTAAGGTACGAGGACAGCCCGAGGACCTCCCGAGTACGCGCTGTCACCGGTCCTGAGCGAGTCGTGGGCCGTACCCGACCTTTCCCATCCCGTCCCGCGGGGGTTGGATGACGCCACAGCGAGGTCGATGCAGCCCTGGACCGCCCGCCCGTGCTCTTCAGCCGGGTGGGGGACCCGCCTCGAGGAGGGGCGTCCGTCCTTGGTGGGACGGTTACGAGGGGCCTAGCGCAGCTCCATCTGCAGCATATCGAAGGTCTCTCCCCATCCTCCCTGGTATCCCTCTTCGAGAGATTCCGCTCCTCCGGGGAAAGAGCCGGTGGCGAGGACCTTCACAGAGACCGTCACTCGAGTCTTCTTGGGGCTGAGCTCCTCGAACGTCAGAGTTTGCAGCGCCTCCCAAGGAGAGGTTCCCCCCTCGGGTGTCGTGGCGCTCCGGAAGGCCAGAAGTTTTGGGGTGACGATCTCGGTAATCGTCCCGGTGGTTTTGGCGGTCTTCCCGTCCCAGCGGTCCACGATCACTATCGCACCTCCGGGCCTTGGATCCAACTCGAACACGAGTTTCTCGGCCCCCTTGGGGCCCCAAAACTTCGCACATTTCTTTGCGTCGGTGAACATATCAAAGACCGACTTCAGCGGGAAGTCGTAGTCCCTCGATATCTTCACGGCGCTGCGCTCTCCGTCCGTCGAGGCGTTGCTCCACTTCTTGTTCATACTTTTTCCTCCTTCAGTGCCTTGTCGAGCCGGTCGAGCCGGCTGTTCCAGACCTTGGCCATTTCGGCAGCCCACACTTGGATTTGGTTCACCGACTGCGGATTGAACGCGTACAACCTTTGCTGGGCCTTCTTTTCCATTCGGATTACCTTCGCCTCCCTCAGCACTCTGAGGTGTTGGGAAATCGCCTGGGGGGTCACGTCGAACTCCTCGCAGATCTGGGACGCGCTGAGCTGGCCCCTGTGGGCAAGTATCTCCACTACCCGGCGCCTCCGGGGTTCTGCCAGGACGGAGAATGTGTCCACGGCGGGGGGATAAAGTCGCCGCTTAATAAAGCCATTGCTTTAGTAAAAATCGCCGGAACGCCGTGGCCGGCGACCCGGCTTTGAGCGCCTGGCAGCCCACCGGCTAGAGTTCCTGATCCTCCGATTCGAGGCGGGCTGGGTGCAAGACCGATTACACCCACTCCGATCGCCCGAGGCTGACTCACTCGAACGGCGGGGCGGAATGCGCGGGCGTGCTCGGGCTCGCGCTGTGGACGGATTCGACTCTGACCCACCGCTTTATCCGGGGGATTCCGCCTTGGCGCAGAAGGCCGATGCGCGCGCGAGAAGTGAACCTCCGGCGTTCCGCGCTTGTCATCTTCGGAATGGCATTCCTCGCGGTCACCTTCGGGGAGTTCATGACCGGAGGGATCAGTGCGACCCCATTCAGCCTGCTGGGCGTCTTTCTGATCCCGCCGTTCGTGGCCGTTTCCCTGACCTATGGGATCGGCGTCCTCCTCGTCCGGGAAGCCTCGGTACGGTGGAACCGGGGCTGGTTGAGCGTGCTGCTCCTAGGCGCGGCGAACGCCTGGATCCTCCAAGGGATCTTCACGAAGGTTCTCTTCGGCCCCTCCTCTTCCCCGGACATCATGCAGTTCGGGGTCTACGGACGTTGGCTCGGGGTCAACTGGCTGCTGGCGGCTGTGGCGGTGTACCTGGACGGGTTTTTGGCCACGGTCGTCCCGATCTTTCTGACCAACGAACTGATCCCCCAGATCCGCGGACGCCGTTTGCTCTCCGACTTGGCCGTCGCCGTGACGGTGGGGATCTTCCTCCCCTTGCTCGTGTGGGAAGACGTGTACATCAATGCCGACAACAACGTACTGCCTTCATCGGCCCACCCATTCGTCTCGGCCCTCGGTCCAGTCCAACTCGCCCTCTGGCTGGCCATCGTGCTAGGGCTTGCCCTCATCGCGTGGAGGGTCCCCCGAGAGCTCCTCCGGCCTCGGACCGAACTTCCGATGGGGTCCCCGTGGGAGTTTCTGGGTCTCGGTGTTGCCGCCACGATCGGCACACTGGTGGTCGAGGGATTCGGTTGGCGTGTCGTTCCCTGGCCTGCCGCCCTGCTGGCGGTGTACGCAGCGGCCGGCACCGTAATACTTTGGATCGTGCGCCAGCGGATCGGTCGGGCACTGAATTTACCCCAGCGGGTGGCCCTGGTCGCGGGCGCCCTTGCCCCCTTTGCGTTCCTTGACGTTTTCCTGGAGGCCAGCGGAGATTACCTTGTCCTGCCCATCGCCGTGGGGGTGTTCACCCTCTTGGCATTTCTGTGGCGCGCTGAGGGGTCGGGTGCCCCTCCGCGTTCGGCTCCGCCCAATCCCAACTAACTGGCAAACACAGGACCGGCGCACGATCCATCGTGGGACCGAGCATGCTCCCGCAGATTGGGAGGCTATAAACGACGAGCGATTTGGAGAGTCCGGAGTCCGGCATGTCCGACATAATCGAGGCAATGGAAGCGGTCACAGTGCACATTCGAGACATCGAGCGGGCCCGGAAGTTCTACACCGAGGTGCTGGGCCTACGGGAGGTCTCCTTCATTCCGGCCGCGTCCCGGGCAGCGTTCGCGATTCCTGGCACGACGACGTTGCTCACAATGCATATTCTTGGGGAAAACGAAGGGGGCCGCGAACCCGGGACCGTCTCGGGAATCGTATTCTCGAACCACGACCCCAGGGCGGCCTGTTCTGAAATCCTGAAACGGGGCGGGACGATCGTTGATGGGCCGAACACATTCCCGACGGCGTTGGGAACGGTCACACTATGTGTGGTGGCCGACCCGGACGGAAATCAGTTTGTGATCCGTCACGTGGAGAAGGGACCCGCACGCGCCTCCCCCTAACTCCACTCTGGGGTGGGCCGGAGCGGATGCATCCGCTCCGACCTCACAGGGGCCGCGATCCGCGTTGAGGACCGTTCGGTTCCGACCGAACGGAGCACGAACACTGGAGGACCAGGGGTGGTTCGTGAGTGCGATCGACCAGCGGGGGACCTGCGAACGACTCTCCCGATGTTCTTCGTTTCGGCTGCCGCGGGAAGTCCCCATGGGGGTGACGAGGACTACCGTCGGTCGCGTGCTAAGGCCGCGTTTTGGCTGGCAGCAGCACGGACCAACGCCTTGATGCCGGCGGAGTCGATCGTTGCTCCTTCACTGATGTCGATCGCGCCCATCGCATTTCCATCGAGGCAGGCGTTGAACAGTTTCTTGGGGTCCTTGAGAGACGCCCCTTTGAGGAATGTCAGCCGTACACGGTTCTTGAGGGCCACAACGTGGCACAGGATCCCGTCGTGATACCAGACCGGAACTCCGGCGGGGTTCGATGGCTTCCTCCACTTCTGCTCCTCGACCGCATCGGGGTCGGCCTCCGTGATGAGCCGACGAAGCTGGGAAATCATCTCGCCCTGCCATGCCGGTAGCTCCTTGGCCCTCGGGCCGACGGCCGTTGCGGTGGACGTGCGGTCCTTCGTGCCGCGCGTGCGCATGGCCCGAGGGTAACCTTGACCGCACTTATGTCTTCGAGTTTAGGAATTGCCTCGGGACACGCACGGGTCCGTGAGTGCTTCGAGAGGATGGCCCGGTCCTCGCCCAACTGTTCGGCTCGGACGTATGGAATGTCGCACGAACCGCCCGGCGACGGACGCCCGCGGGCGCAAGCAACCACCGCGACGAAGGCGAGGGAGGGCTTATATCGCGGTGATCCGCCACTCGCGCAATGCGGCTCCTGAACCTTCGGCGCGTCGGCCCAACGTGGATCGCCTGGATGTCCATCGCGATTGTCGTCTCCCTCCTCGGGTCCTCGGCGACCGCACTGGCCCTGGGAGTCCAGGGGACCGGCCCCATTCAATCTCAGACCCCAAGTTCCGGAGCGCTCGAGGCCGGGCGGGGGGCGCCCTCCGTGGCCCAGCAAGTCCAGCCACCGCTCAGCCCGCCGAGCGTGCAGGACACCATAGTGCTGTTCAACGATTCCGTGGTCTCGGGCAACTTCGCCGCCCAGTGGGGCTCCGAACCGGTCACCGCCGCGGCGGATCCCACGAGCGGCTACCTCTTCGTCGCCGATCAAAACCCCACGCAGCTCAGCGTCCTTGCCGTGGTCCCATCCCTCGGCATCGAGGTCGTCGGCGCCATCCCCATTCCGGGTGAACCGACGGGACTCGCCTACGATTCGGCGGATGGATCGATCTACGTCACCGACTCTACGTCGGGGACGGTGCTGGGAATCAACGGGACGAACCTCTCGGTCGACGTCACCATTCCTGTCGGCAGCGCCCCGGCGGGGATCGTGTTTGATAGTCACAACCAGGACCTCTACGTCGCGAACTCCGGTTCGAACAACGTGACGGTCATCAACGGCACGACCAACGTCACGATCGGCAGCGGCATCCCGGTCGGGGTCAGCGGCGCGGGTTCTCCGATGGCGATGGCCTTCGACAACGGGACCCACGAGATCTTCGTCGCCGACTCGACCTGGGCGAACCATTCCAGCATGCCGGTCGAGGTCATCAACGACACCAACAACTCGGTCCTTGCGACCGTCTACGTGGGCGACGTCCCGGCGGCCCTCGCTTACGACCCGTACGACAACGCGGTCTACGTGGCCAACGAACTGTCGGACAACCTCACGGCCATTTCCGATGCCACGAACTCGGTGATCGGAAACTATTCCGGGTTTGACCAGCCCGATGGAGCCGCCTACCTTCCCCTCCAGCACGAGATCGACGTGGCCAACAGCGGGAGCAACAACGTGTCCTCGTTCTACCCGCCGTGGGGCTACAGCGTCTACAATACGACCGTCGGACGCGTTCCGGCGGGCATGGTCTACGCCCCGCTCTACGGCGAGGGGTGGCCCATCGCGCTGAACTACGGTACGGCGAACGTCAGCTTCCTGGACTCCGGCAGCGGAGCCGTCAGTTACACCGTTCGTCTCGCCCAGAACCCCGACGGAATCGCCTACAACCCGTTCTCGAACACGTTGTTCACCGCGAACTATCTCTACAGCGGAACGGTCAACATCATCAACGACACGATGAACAAGTTCCCGACCGCCGGGACTGAGGTGGGCAAGTTCCCCGTGGGGGTCACCTACGACACCTACAATGCCGACATCTACGTCGCCAACTCCGGGTCTAACACGGTCAGCGTGATCTCCGGATTCAACAACTCGGACTTCAGCACGATCCCGGTGGGAGGCGAACCACGGGGGATCACGTACGATCCCACGGACGCCGAGATCTGGGTCACCAACTACGGCTCGGACAATGTATCGGTCATCAGCGGTGCCACGGACACCGTAGTGGGGACCGTAGCCCTGCCGGCCAATTCCACCCCGCAGGGAATCGCCTACGACAGTGCCACCGGATTCATCTACGTGAGCGAAGCCGGACTTGACCAGGTGGCCCTGATCAATGCTTCCAGCGAGAGTTTCGCGGGGTCCCTCCCCGCGGGTGACGACGGGACCTCGGTCGTGTACGACTCGACCGACGCCCTCGTCTACGTCGCGAACGAGTTGAGCAACAACCTCACCGTCTACAGCCAGACGACCGCCTCGAACGCCCACGTCGTCGCCAACATCTCCGTCGCGGGAATGCCGTACGGTCTCGCCTACGACCCGACGACCGACGAGGTGTTCGTTTCCCAGTTCAGCAACTCCCAAGTCTCGGTCATCCAACCCGCGACCGAGTCGGTCCAGGCCACGGTCGACGTCGGGGCCCAGCCGGGCGCGATGGCGGTCGACACCGGCCACTCGACCTTGTATGTGGACAACTTCCTTCAGGGAACGACCTCGGTCGTGACGATCCCGATCGGAAACGTCACTCCGACCCAGGAGTTCGTAGAGTCGGGCCTCCCCTCCGGTGCAACCTGGTACGTGAACATCACCGGTCTGCCGTCGCTCTCCGCAACCGTGAACGGTGGGGCGGGCTCGACCATCGTCGCCTCGCTCGCAACCGGCACCTATGATTTCACCGCGGCCACAGCGTCGAGCAGCTGGACGACCACCGCGGGCGGAGAATTCACGGTCGGTGCCACCGGAAATCCGCCGATCCCCGTGGACTTCCTTGCGGTCACCTATCCGGTGTTCGCGAACGAGACCGGACTACCGGTCGGCGCGACGTGGTACTTCAATGTCAGCGGCCCGGAGCTCGCGGCCATCCTGGTCACGAACGGTGGAGGCAACACAACCCAGTTCGACCTCCAGAATGGTTCCTATTCGTGGACTATCGCGACCAACTGGGCCAATTATACGACCACTACGCCGGCGGGCAACTTCCAGGTCCGTGGGGCCTCCCAGGCGGTCGCGGCGACATTCCGCCCGACGGTTGCGGGGCAGTACCTCGTTACCTTCGTCGAGTCAACGCTGCCGGCCGGGGTCACCTGGTTCGTGAACGCCACGGGCGAGCCTTCCCTGTCCGCCACGGTATCAGGGTCCGCCAACTCGTCGGTATCCATCACCCTCGGAAATGGGACCTACGAGTACACGGGGGCGACCAACTCGGCCGCCTGGACCTGGAACGACTCCTCGTCGGGGACGAGCTTCCAGGTCTCGGGTGCTCCGCGAACGGTCGGGCTCCAGTTCAGCCAGGTACCGGTGCGCGAGAAGTATGCCGTCACCTTCTCCGAGACCGGCCTCCCATCGGGGGACCGGTTCACGGTCCTCGTGGATGGGCAAAACCTCACCGAGTCAGCCCCTTCGAACCTGGTCATCCAGCTCTCCAACGGGACGTACGCCTTTACGGTGGCCAACGACCCTCCGTACGACGCCAACCAGACGAGCGGCTCGGTGGTCGTCCAAGGGCATACCGTCACCGTGGCGATCGCCTTCTCGGAGCCCAATTCGACACCCAGCCCGAGCGGTTCTTCCTCCGCGTTCCCTTGGACCTGGATCATCGTCGGAGTGGTGGTGGTCGTCGTGCTCCTCGTCCTGTTCTTCCTCCTGGCGGGTCGCCGGCGGAAAAAGGAGGAGCCACCCAACGGAACCACCGATCCGGCGTCGGGCACTCTGCCGCCGTCCGGCCCTGGGGCAGGGCCCGGCTAGGAACCCCGCCGCCGGGGACCCCGGTCCCTATCCGGTTCCCCCAACCCTGGCCCCGCCCCGGGCCAGGGTGCGTGGGGGCCGTCCGGCTTCGAGAACGTACGCACGGACCATCGGGTCGACCAAGTCGTAGCGATCCTCGCCCTTCCGGGCGATGTAATTCGCCTCGAGGGCGCCGATGACCCGCTGCACCTTCCCATCGTTGACCGTCTCCCCGCTGGCCCGGCCCATGTACTCCCGGATCGTCCCCCAGGACGCCCCCGTGGCCATGGCCTTCAGGGCCGGCCAATACAGCGAGGCGTCCCGGGTGACCAGCAGCTGGGCCAACTCCGCCTCGGCCGCTTTCTTCCCCTCCTGGATCGTTTCCAGCAACGCCTGCTTCGGGGGAAGCCTCTGGACCACGACGTGGTTTCCGAACAGGGTGAGCCACCCCGGAGTCCCATCCAGAGGGCCGTCCACCGCGGCCGCGATGTCGTTCTCGGAGAGCTCGATCCCCGCCTCACTCGCTCCACGGGCGAGAAACTGGGCGCTCGTAGGGCGATCGAACGGACCCAGGGCCATCGACACGGGGGCCCGCCCGAAGAGCGGGGAGGCCGTGGTCGGATTCAGCAGGGTCCGCGACAATCCGGCCAGCGAACCGGTGAAGATGAACGCGATATTGGGCCTCGAGTTGAACACGTTCCCCAGCAGCTTCAGCAGCGCACCCGCGTTCGACGAGAGCTCCTGGACCTCGTCGAGCACGACGAGGCAATCCCGGTTCTCCGCCCCGAGGAGATCGAGCAGGTCCCAGGCGGTCTTCATGGGTCGGCGGGGGGCCGTCACCGACAGACCCGACGGTCCGGCCGAGAACCCGTCGACTCGCTTGGCCGCCCGCACGAGGCGCGTCCTCAAGGAGACGGACTCGTTGATACTGCTGATCAGGCCCTCGACCAGACCTTGAACACTCCGGACCCCCCAGAGGTTCACGTAGGCGCCCGGGCGTCGCAGGCGACGCCGAACGGCCTTGACGAGGCTGGTCTTCCCCACCATCCGGGGCCCGAGGACGACCACCCATCGGCGGGCCTCGACCAGGCGAGTGAGCTCCTCGACCTCTCGACCCCGGCCGAAGAGGGCCGCGGGCGAATCCTTCGGTGCCAGGTCAAAGAGCGGCATACCTTATGCCCCATAAGTGCTTATGGGGCATAAGTAGGTTGCGCCAGGGCTGAAGGATGAGGTCGGCACGTTCGCTCAAATGGAACGAACCGCCTCTCGTGCCTCCGGGTCGGAGGTCGATCCCTGACCCAGGGGCTCCGGCGCTCGCGGGGCCACGCCGTCAGCGACGAACCTGGGAACCCAACGGCGAGGGAGTAGCCGTCGACCGGTCGGTTAGAGCCAAGGGAGGGCCACAGCGGAAGGTCGGCATCCCTGCCACTCAATTTGGGGCAAGTCTTCGGACCCGAGGAAATCCGATTCATCTCGAGGTCAAGTCATGATAAGGGTGGGGAATCGAGGAAAAGTTCGACTTCCCTGGACAATGCCGGTCGGCGCATAGTTGCTTCCGCATAGATCTGAGCGATCGGGCGGGAACGCGTTTGAGTCAACCTCACCCGCCTTGCAAAGGGAACCCTTTCGAATGCTCCGAAATCCTCGACGCCAGCCGAATCGACCCTACTCCCGGGAATGGACCGGACCAAAGGGAAGGTCCTCGCACATCCGGACGGATTCCGTTCAGCGGATTCTATTTCGCGTCGGGAGGTCTCCCGTCCTCTTCGGCAGGATCGCTCTTTCGCCGCCCGCCACGCCACGCGAATAGAGCTATCGCCAGCGCAACTACTCCAACGGCCGCCCCCAGGACGACGTACGTAACCTCGGATGGTAGGCCAAGCAGGGTTGGCGCTACGGGCGCGGCCGTAGAGGTGAAGTTGATCGTGACGCCCACCGAGGAGCCTTGTACAATCACGACGCCGGTCGATGGGATCGCCAAAAACCCGGAGACATTTCCGACTTTGTAGGGGTACGTCCCATTCGGAAGCACGAGGGTCATGATCTCGGTTGTAGCAGACCTCGTGGTTCCATTGATGAATATGGACCAAGCGGTGCCGGTTGGAAGGCCATTCTCAATGAAGGCCACCATCGGAGGAGTGTACATGACGCAGACGTCGTTGTTCAGAATTGGCGAGACCGAGTAGGTATTGTTCACGACGTCGCCGTACCAAATCTCCTCATGACACCACGCGCCATTGCCGGGAGTTCCATTCCAAACTTTCCAGGTAAGTTGCCAAACTCCGACATTTGGGTAGGGCCCGCCCGCTGGAGTGAGGTTCGCGGCAGCCCACTCCGTGGTCCCGTTAACCATTGTTGAACGTAGATCTCCCCATTCGTCGACCAAGTCTCCGAACAAGGTGGTCGCGCAGAGCTTGTGCCAGATGATTGTGACGTTCTTGGTGTAGTTCGTACCAGTAGCATTGTAGCTCTGACCCGGCCACGGGCTCAATCCGTTTGTCAGCTCGCAACTCACGTTCAACTCGCTGCTCGATGGGGTCGAGGGAGTCACGAGCAATGGCGAAGCACGGATGGGCGTGGGAGCGAACAGGAGACCGGCGACGGCAAGTGCGATGAGCAGGATCGCGGTAGTGGGGACTCCGTTCATCAAACTCCAGTACCCCAGAAGATTGGATTAGGGTATAGTGCGAAATGACTGACCCTGAGCTTTCCCGAGTCTGAAGGCCACCTGTGTAACTTCCGCCCGAGCCTTCACGTTAGCACGATGAGTTATGGAATGGCCGCGAGGCCCCGCCGAACTCCTTGGACACTTAGTCCGAACTTCCGTAGAAGGGCGGGCGGAAGCTCCGTAACCTCCGCCAATGCGTCCCGGAGTCGGTCGGAGTTCGTTCGATCAGGGGGACACCCGGGCTGACGGGCGCATCCGCTCCGACCTCCCTTCAGTTGCCGGGTTAGACGCGGTTCGACTCGGTTAAGTCCGCAATAGGAGTCAACTTCGAGTGCCGTGGGGATTCAAACATTTGACCTGGTAGATGAGCGGTGGCGTATTCGCGCGCGGCGAGACCGGCTTGTAACGTTCCTCGCCCCGATCATCACTGCGGCCCTGGCGGTGTTTGTGACACTTCGACTCTGGATGCTATACCCCGCGCAGCTCGGCCTCACCCTCGAACTGTGGGGTTTGGGGGGTGTCATGCTCGCAGCCATTATGATCGTAGTAGGAGGGGGTGATCCGACGAGGATGACCATTACCTCGACGACACTGGAGTTTGCCAGACACGGCCGTTACTCTTTCACAATTCGACTCGACAAAGAAAAGGTATCAGCAACCCTCATTGACCAATCAGCAAACCCGGCCGTGGCCAAGGGGTCATTGGGAGCATTTCCGCCATACTTCGCCGTGTTCAGCCAGGCTATAGAATCGGTTCCTCTCACTGCTGAAGCGTTCGAGGCACTCAGACGGGAGCTCCCGGGACATGGATTTGTCTTGACCGAATCCGGGCCGGCGCCCCTACTGAGGGGCACTCTTCGCTACGTGTATCGCAAAGGGTACCGTGGAGTCCGACTATCAAAGACACATCAATCGAACCAACCACTCCCACCTTGAGAAACCTCCCCGTTGAAAACGGTGGGCGCCTCGCGGGCCGGCCCGGTGTTGACAAGGGACTTCTTTCAGGGACGGCTGCGGCCGAACGCGGTTCAAATTTACATCCCGGAAGCGGTCAAGGGGCATCTCGTAGAGGGCATTGACGAGAAGTGCCACTCCCAACAGGCTTACCCAGTAGGTTGGCTTTCTACCACGCCCGTGATCGGTCAGCCCGAGGTGCAAGTACTGCGCACCCAGTTATCACCGTTCACGAGTCCCGTTGAACACGTAAAACGTGAGCCTGTTCGGACGGCGTGAAGCGGCGTGCACGACGGTCATCGAGAGCTCGCGGGGCGTTTCGCCCCGCAGTGGACACTTGGTCTGCGTCGGTTCGACGCTTTGCGAACGCGGACTTGGCTCACCTCGCCGTCGGCGAAACCTGGAAACGTCGAATTCTCTACGAGATCGGACGCACCCCGTCGCTCCTTCGAAAGGTCGGAGTGACTTCGCCGCCCTCGACTCCGGGCCGCCTCAGAGCGCCTCATGTCGAACAGCTCAAGCGAGGTTTGCCGTGGACCCCAGCGACCTTCGCCGTCCACTTCAACGCGCTCCGACGATTCCTCCGCTGGTCACATAACCCGCTCGGCACCGACCGGGGGGTCTGGGCCGTCCCCGCGGAGACGACGGGACGCAGAAGGTGGCTCTCACCAGAACACCTGGTTCGCCTCTATCGGGCTGCCCGGGGTCGGGAACGAGTTCTTCTAGCCTTGGAAGGTTTCAATGGGCTCCGTCGCGTGGAGGTGTTGCGGCTACGCGCGAAGGACGTCGATTTTGCGCGACAGCGCCTTCACGTCCTCGGTAAGGGTCGAAACGGGGGCAAGTGGCGCACCCTACCGATGTTCTCCGAGACCGCACGCGTGCTACGTTCCCTCCCCACGGAGGAAGGCGAAGACGCCTTGGTGGTCCCCTTGTCCCGCTCGGGAGCGGACCTCATCCTCCGTCGGGTCGCGGAGAGGGCCGGTTTTCCGAGTCTCGGACTACGGGTCTCCCATCACGACCTGCGTCGGACGTTCGGGCGCGTCGCACACAAGGCGGGCATGGACCTGGTCCAGTTGAAGAATCTTTACGGACACACGTCGATGGATCAAACCGTTCATTACATCGGCCTAGACGAGGATGAGATGCGCGACGGCCTCAACCGGCTGGCGAACTTCATTGGACCTCTGTTGGAACCCTGAGGTTCCATCGGGTGATCCCAGAGGGCGTATCGATCTCGTGGTTCGGGTCAATCCCTTCCCAGAAGTTGTCTGAAAGAAACCAAGGAACCTCGAAGGAGTCTGCTCAAATCACTCTTCCACGTTTGGATAGATTTTTCGGACCTGCCTACCCCATCGAAAGGGGGGCCCAGTTCCCAGGGCTTCGCCCCCGCATAGGTTTCGCGGTGGGAATCGACCTAGGGGCTAGAGCCAAGGGAGGGCCACCGAGGAAAGTCGACATCCGCGTCCCTCAAACCGGGGCATGTCTTAGGGCCCGAGGAAACCCGATTTACCTCGAAGTCTAATCACGATAAAGTTGGGAATTGACGAAAAGTTCGGTGCTCTTTCCGAAGTCCTAGACCCAATCAGGATCGATAGGGGTGTCAAATCTGGGACTCCCCGGCCTCGCAACATGTTGGACTGGTCGGTATCCGCATCCCCAAGAGATTCTAATCCAGCGGTGAAGCCAAACCTGCAACCAAGGCGTGCAGAGAAACCAAGAGCTCGCGAAAAATGGATTAGGGGATCTGCTAACGCTGCTAATGTTCAATAGGGTCAGAGGTATCTTGTTGAAATTTCACTTGGGGTCTAGTCTCAAAGCGCTTCCACCCCCTCCGCGGACGACGATCGTCGGGAAGAATGTTCAGCATCCAGACTCCATGGGATGAAACACCGACCTCCAGCGCTACCCTATCGGTGGAAGAACCGCCCGATGGTTCGGCCAGGCCCCGCCTCCAACATTTTCGAATCACGGCCGACCAAGGGTACTTGTCCTCGAAAGCCGTTCACGCCCCGGTGAGTCCCATGTCGAACCGAAAGCGTGTCGCAGCTCTTGAGTTATCTGCTGTAGCCCTCGTATGCCTACTGCTGGCAAATCCGCTTTCTCTTAACCCGCATCCTGGGCTGGGCGAGCTACCTTCGGCCGGCCAATCCAGCAATCTGAAGCTCACACTCAACAATTCTACTCCGCAGCTCTCCCCTGCCGGGCTCTCTATCGCGTCTTTCGGCACCTGGCCCATGTACGATGAAAATGACCTGCGGACTGGCGACCAACCTCTGGAACAGACATTAGCTACCACAAATGTTTCCGCGCTTGCGTTAGCGCCTCACTTCCCTTTTGTTGCTAACGGAGCCATCGCGGGGTCAACTTCAGTCGCGAACGGAACGGCATACTTTGGCACGATGGCTGGGCATCTCTACGCACTAAACGTCACCAGCGGACGGGTAACCTACTCATCTGGCACCTCGTGGATTTCCAACACTACTGGATTAGCCATGGATAACAACTGTACCCAGGGGTGGCCGCGTGGAATCATTTCAACACCAGCACTCTGGGGAAACCTTGTGATCGTAGGCACTGGTGGCACAGTTGGCAAACCGGGCTACGGCTGGGTAACTGCCTACTATGCAAGCGGCGTGCACATTGCCGGCACAGTTGACTGGTCCAAGAATCTCTCCACTTATCAAAATGGCTCCTGGACAGGTGCTTATGTCTGGTCGAGTCCCGTCGTATGGAACGGGGACGTCTATGTCGGATACTCGAGTGGTTGTGATGGTCCACTGGTGCAGGGAGCGCTTTTCCAACTGAATGCCACAACCGGGCATGTCCTCCATATCGCTGACATGGTCCTTTCAAATCAAACTGGCGGTAGCATTTGGAGTTCCCCGTCAATCGATACCAGGAACGGTACGATCTGGGTCACTACTGGGAACAATTACTACGCAACTCCCAACGAACCACTCGCTTCCGCCATTATTGAACTGAACCTTTCGAACGTGAGCCACATCATAGCGCATTGGCAAGTGCCCAGTGTCGCGGGACTCGACGACGACTTCGGCGCAGGCCCTACGCTGGTCACCGGCTCTCACGGTGCCCCGATCGCGATTAGCACCAACAAGGATGACATCGCGTATGCATTCAACCGGAGCAACCTCGCCGGTGGTCCAGTTTGGCAGGACTCAGTTGGTGGGCCGCCTGGACAAGGCGCTGTTACCCCGGCTGCTGCAGGCGGAGGCCTGGTATATCTAGCCGGTGGTCCAGCCGGTCTTAGTTACAGTTACACGGGCTTGCCGTCCGGGTGCAGCTCGTCCAACACACCGGACCTATCGTGCACCCCATCCGGAGCTGCCAGTGGCCTGTACATCATTGAAACCAAGGCGGTCGACTCTGCCGGCCATATCGGCTACACTAACACTAGCCTAACGGTGGCAGCGTCGGGTTCCTTCGAGATTAACAGATTCACCACTAACATGCCTGACGGAGTTTCGGTACGGACCCCCGTGCAATTCGCGGTCAATGTGATGAATCCAACGGGGACGGTTAGTTACGCCTATACCGGGCTTCCCAGCGGTTGCGCGTCTTCAAACACGCCTGCGCTCGTGTGTACACCGTCGGTGGCGGGTGCCTACCGGATTGAAGTCTATGCAAATGAGTCCGGTGGCAGCCATTCCAGCGTCATTGCAATGCTCACGCTCGGAGTTGTCCCCCAGTCAACGGAGATACAGATTCTCGGCTCGTTCGATCTGTTGGCAACCGTGACCAATTCTCAAGCAACGGCGGTACTTGTGTCAGTCTCCTCTGACAAGTCACCCGGGTCGATCTGGGCCGTGTATCCGAGCAACGGAACTTCGAAGTGGATCCACGGATCGCCTGGATTTTTCTATGCGGGACCAACCTATGCGAACGGCTTAGTTGTCGACGCGGCGATGGCCGAGAACTATTCTTGGACGACAATAGAGGTCCTAAACGCTGAGACCGGAGTTCTCTCGGCAAGCTACAATGTCTCTGCCATGGTTACGGGAGAACCCATTGTGGCGGACGGACGTATCTATTTCGGAACAACACCTGCCGGATACAGCGGAAACGGAAGTTTTTACGCCCTTGAGATTCCGTTGCACGCTCAACCTAACGCTTACCCCACCGTTACGCCCACCCCGTCGGTGGTGTTCGACGGCCTTGGCATTGGGGGATCTCCACCATACTCTTGCGCGTGGATATTCGCGGTTGGTGCTAAGTCAAGCACTTGCGGGCTTGTGAGCTATTCATATAGCAGCACCGGTGTCTATGAGGCCAGTCTCTGGGTAAATGACACAGTAGCAGAGTCTTCGAGGTGGATATATTCGATCCAGGTCGAATACAACGGGGGTTGCCTCTTGGGCCACCCTTGCTCTAACTGGATTCTAGTAGGGAATTTTACCGCCGCTGGTTGTTTCGCGATGCCCCCTTCAATTCTCTGCCCCGTGAATGGACTCCTCACGTTCGTGTCCTACAACACGGGGGGGACGCCGCCCTACACTTACTTATGGAATTTCGGCGACGGGACACAGTCGGAAGCGGCTGCGCCAGTTCATCAATACAATGAACCAGGCGAGTATACCGTCACCCTGACCCTAACCGACGCACACGGTTTGCAGGGCACATTCCAGATCGAAGTAACAGCGACCTGACTTGCGCTCGGGAACACCCAAATCCGAGGGCCGGCAAGAGTGGTGAAGATGGGAAAAGCCCCGAGGTCCAGTTCTCTGTCTCGCGGGCCCCGCAACATGCGGCCACGTATGTTGGGTTGGCTGGTTCCGTCGATATTCCTAAGTCTACTGTTGGTGAGTTCAGTTCCTGCTTCTGCGGGGTTGGGATCGCCCCCAGCTAAGTGGTGGTCGGGAGATTTGTTTCCCCAACTAACAACCGCCGCGGCTACGCCTTCGCCGCCCGGTGCCCTACTCTCATCCCCCTCCCCGCTATCGCGATGGATTCCCACTGCGACCGCCTACACGTTTGACCCGTTCAATGACTCCCTTGTCCAAGGTGAATTCAACCCCCCCTCACCTGGATATCCTACTGCCGCGATAGACATTCCATCCACGGGAAACTTTGTAGTCGGGGACTCTGCCGGGAATTATGCCTATGAACTGAACGCCTCCACAGGGAGGGAGGTTCGCGCGATCGATTTGGGTCCGCCCACTCTGCAGTTTGTCGGCAGCGATCCAATCGGTTTTGGGTACAATCCTTCAAACGGCCTCCTGTATGTTGCGTTGCTCGGTGACAGCTCAATTGCATACATCAATCTCACGACAGGAGAGGTAGTCCGAAGCATCAGTGTTCCGGGTTACCCCGATGGCCTCGTTTATGATGAGGAGAACGGACTGCTTTACGCTACCAACGACACCGGCGTGTTTGCGTTAAACGGGACGACTGGAGTTGCGACGGGCTTTCTTCCCCTCACTGCCGGAGTGACACCCATAATCCTAGACCCGCTTACCGGCGATTTGCTGGTGGGCAATGGGGTGAGCAGCATCATCTATGTGGTAAACACGTCAGACTTCCAAGTGGACACGCACTTTTCAACGGTCGTGAGCGGGGCGGGCTACGGCCCTGACGCTCTACTATACGACACCGACACAAAGGAGGTCTACTCTGCGGATGGCGATGGGAACATTTCGGTCTTTGACGCCCGCACCTACAAGCTAAACGTAACCAAACCTGAGATCGAGGTTGGAGGTTATCCCAACTCACTTGCGTTCAATCCACTCCGGCAACAAGTGCTTGTGAGCAGCTGTCAGGCGTTCGGGTATCGGGTATGCGCAATAGAGGACTCCAACAACACCCTCGACAACTCCACCCTTCCAAACGCTTGGCCGGGGTACGTTGCTTACGACCCGGGCTCTGAGCACTTGTTGGTTTACAACAACAATGACACCGCCTACCTGTTCAACGCAACGGACGACCAGGAGATTTCCTTGACTTCAATGATCACCTCCTACCTCGGGGCCGCCCTTGACCCCTCTAATGGTCTCGAGTATGTCGCGACTCCCGCGCTAGGTGGGATTTGTACGCTGCCCGGGAGCGTCTCAATTTTCGAACCCGGCTCGCACCCGGCTCTTGTCGGTTCCCTCCCTGCCGGTGATGGCCCAAGCCAGGTCACTTTCGACGCCACGAACAATCGGGCCTTCATCACCGACTTTTGTTCGAATTCACTCACGGTAGTCGATACCTCGAACGATTCCCTCGTTCGTCTCAGCTTGCCTGTGGGCTCGGCGCCCTATGGGATTGCCGACGACCCCGATTCCAACTTCATTTTTGTCGCGAATGAGTACTCACAGAATCTCACGGTCCTCAATGGGTCCACCCTGGCTGTTGCCGCCTCTATCCACCTTCCACTGAGTGACCCATACGGAGTCGTTTTTGACCCGGCGAACGACTCAATCCTTGTTTCCGACATCGATGACGGAGTAGTCACGATTGTCAACGCGACCACATTCTCTGTTTCAGTCCCTGCCTTACCCGTAGGGGCCAATCCCCAAGGGATGCTTTACGATCCTCAGAATGGCGTCATTTATGTCTCGAACACCGGGTCAAACAATCTCTCTCTCCTCAATGCAACCACGTACGGAAGCGTAGGCAGTATCACGTTGGTCGGAGGTCCCTCGGTCCTCGCACTTGACCCAATCGACCATCTCGTATTTTCTGCCGACGTCGACGGCAGCCGAGTTTCCGTGATAAATGCCGCCACCGAAACCGCAGAGAATCCAAGTCTACCTGCGTCGGCTGACCCGGAAGGGATCGTCTTCGCGTCGGCCTCTCAGCAAGTGGACGTCTTCAATTTCGGGGCTGGGGCAATCAACATCCTGGCCAATGCCCCCACTCCGTCCACCCTCACCGCCACTCCGGCAAGCACCGAGATTGGGAGCTCAACCACATTGTCCTTGACCTTAACCAATGGAACTCCCCCCTACTCATTCAATTGGACGGGACTTCCGAGGGGGTGTACGCCAGCCAGCAGCCCCGCGCTGGTGTGCATTCCTGCATCCGCGGGCGCATTCGAGGTGAGCGTGACTACCGACGATGCGGCCGGTTACACTTGGTCGACAACTGTCAGTGTAACGGTTCTCCAGCGTCTTGGATCGGAAACACTTGTGGCAGAACCTGCGACGCTCGACCTTGGGATGAGCACGACCATCGAATGGAATACCTCCGGCGGGGTTCCGCCCTTCACGTACAAGTACACAGGACTCCCTTCGGGGTGTTACTCTGTCAACGCCTCTGCAGTCAACTGTACCCCGCTATTCGCGGGATCTTACAGTGTCGTTTCAACGGACACGGACGCCCTTGGTGTTGTCGCCTTCGCGAACGTAGGCCTTATTGTAAACTCGTTGCCGGAGGTTACTGCATTCGTTGCGGACAGTTACAACCCGATCGTAAACACTTCTGTCCTGCTCGCGGCGACAGTCGTAGGAGGCTCGCCCCCGCTCGCATTCTCCTACACTGGTCTCCCACCTGGGTGCGTGACTGCTGATGTTCTGCTCCTTGAATGCGTCCCGCTGGCCCCGGGTAACTACACGCTAACATTCACCGTGACTGACTCACTGGGAAGGATCTCCCATTCGAGCCTCTTTATCACGGTCCTCCCGGCTCCTACCGTACGGACCCCTCCACCCGAGATCGTCGCGTTCTTCGCAAGTCCCTCGTCGCTGAGCCTTGGATCGAATACCACCTTCTACGTCGTCATAGAAGGCGGAGCCTCGCCTTACTCCCTATCATGGGCAGGTCTACCCCAGGGGTGTTCTCCAATCTCAAGCACGGCGACCGCGCTCATGTGCACTCCCACCCATTCTGGGTCGTACTCGGTGCGGGTGAACGTTACAGATGGACTCGGAAGATCAGTCGATGGGGGGACCTCGCTCTACATTGGTCCGGCCAACATCGGTGCTTCCTCTTCTGCCCAAGGAGTGTCGGAGTCAACGCTACTCGATGTCTCTCTTGGGGCTGCGGCGCTGGGTGGATTGATAGGAGCGGCGACTGTCGCCTTCGTCCTGCGACGCCCTCCCAAACCGCCGATGACCGAGCGGTCGGGAACATAGCTCGAGTAGTCAGAGCGAGCCACCAACCTCAAGACAGTCTGCACTCACCGCACCTTTCGCGGTGTGAATAGGCAGAACTCCAATCTCTCGCCAGGTTCAAATCGGGGCTCGGTACGGGGGCCGGGATAATGGACCGGTCGCCGTCCACTCCCCCGGGCGGTTCGAATCCAATCAAGGGGAAGCCAAGGGAGGGCCACGAAGGTTTGTCGGACTCCCTGTCGCTCAATATGGGGCCCGACACCGAGCTCGAAGATGTCGTTCACGATATCTTCCTGCGAGCGCTCGAGTCGATTCCGCGCTTGCGGGACCCGGCAG
>Ga0187863_10001365_pt1 | contig 19656 bp, 15 predicted proteins | sample June2016WEW_11_1_FD_132975 | JGI IMG/M metagenome (GOLD analysis project Ga0187863, IMG submission 132975) | Peatland microbial communities from SPRUCE experiment site at the Marcell Experimental Forest, Minnesota, USA - June2016WEW_11_10 | ecosystem: Environmental > Terrestrial > Soil >... | reverse complement strand
CCGGCAACCTCGCCGCGCTCATCGCCTACTACGGGTTCGCCTCCCTGTTCCCTCTCCTGCTGGTCTTCGTGACCGTGCTGGACATCGTCCTGGCCCACGACCCGACCCTCAAGACCAAGGTGGTCGATTCGGCCTTCGTCCACTTCCCGGTGATCGGGGACCAGCTCAAGAGCACGGCCCAGGGGCACGCACTGACCGGGACGGGGGTAGCCCTGGCCATCGGGCTCATCCTGACCTTCCTCGGCGCCCGGGGCGTGGCCGCCGCCGCTCAGAACGCGCTGAACACCGTGTGGGGGGTGCCGCTCTCCCGGCGCGCGGGCTTCCCGTGGTCGCTGCTCAAGCAGCTCGGCATGATTCTGGCCGTGGGCATCGGCCTGCTCGCCACGACCCTGCTGTCCGGGCTGGCGGGCGCGAGCGCCAGCGTGCTCGGCGGGACCGCGGCCCAGGTCGGCACGGTGGCGGTCTCGCTGGTACTGAACGTGGGAGTGTTCTGGCTCGGGTTCCGGCTGGCCGTGCAGCCCGAGATCAAGGCCCGGCAGATGCTGCCCGGGGCGGTGCTGTCCGCGATCGTGTGGCAGATCCTCCAGCTGCTCGGCACCTACCTGGTCTCCCACACAGTGTCCAAGAGCTCGTCGACGTACGGCGTGTTCGCCGTGGTCCTCGGCCTGCTCGCCTGGCTCTACCTGCAGGCCCAGTTCACCCTCTACGCGGTGGAGGCCAACGTGGTCAGCGTGCGGCGGCTGTGGCCGCGCAGCCTGGCGCCGCCCCCGTTCACCCCGCAGGATGTCCGCGCCTTCGACATGTACGTACGCATCCAGGCGCGCCGCCCCGAGCAGGAGATCGAGACCCGGATCGCGGGGGCGCCCGTCCGGGACGTCAGCGACCCTGAGCCAGTGCAGCCCGCCGGAGATCGTGCGCCTAAGGGACCTGCTCCCGCTCCTTAGCGGCCAGACGCGCACGCTGGGGGCTGACGGTGTACTTCGGGTCGCGGGCCGAGGCCATTCCCGCTTCGAAGATGCCGAACCTGGTCAGCGCAGAGGAAGCCACCAGCGCCGCGCCGGACAGCATGATGGCCGTCCGGCTCCGGCCGGCCAGCACCGCCCCGGCCAGCCCCGCAGCGGTGAGGACCTCGGCCACCTCCATCAGCTGTCCGGGCCGACCACTCTGGTAGGGCTCGGCGATCTCCCCCAGGCGCCTGAGCAGCAGGCTCTTCGCGGTCAGTTCGGTGGCCGCGCCCAGGACCGCGAAGCGGACGGCCTGCCCCGCGTCCTCGATGGGCACCATCATCATGCCCAGGCCGCCCGCGGCGCTGGCGGCGGACCCGGCGAACAGGTACGGCATCTCCCGGTGCGCGTCGTGCCAGGCGGGCACCGCCGTGTCGCAGATCAGCGCGGCGGTGTACGTGCAGATGGTCGGGCCGACGAGAGCCGCGCCGGCGGTCGCGGCGGCCCCGGCCTTCGGCAGCCGGCCGGTCACCGCGCAGGCGGCCGCGGCCGCCGACGCGCCGCCGAACGCGGAGATCAGCCACGAGCCGACGCTCATCGGCGAGGTCACCTTGACCACGCGCAGCATGTTCACGAAACGTTCCGGGCGGCCCAGGTCGGCCACCAGCGCCACCCCGGACAGCCCGATGGCGCCCAGTGCGGCGATCTTCGACGCCTTGGCCTGCTTGTGGTTCCCCGCCGCCTGCGCGAACCCGGCCAGCACCGAGGAGGCGCCGGCCAGCCCGCCGAGGAAGAGGTAACCAGGCACCTCCGGAGACCGCCAGACCGGCTGCTTGATGATCGGCTTGCCGTAGTAGGAGTCCGGCCGTGCCCGCGGCACCACGAACTGCTCGCCGCCGCGTCCCTCGCGCCCAGTGCGGCCCCCGCGGTCATGGCCGCCCTGGCCGTCGCCGCGGTGCGGTGCCGCGTCCTGCGCGTCCACGGACCGGCTATCTGCCCGGGCCCGCTCATGCTGGCCGCGGCCGTGCACGCCGAACCGCTCACGCATGCGTGCCGCCAGGGCCGGGACCGTGCCACCCGGGACCGTGCCACCCGGGACCCTCCCACCCGGGACCCTGCCACCCGGGACCCTGCCACCCGGGACCGAGCCACCCGGGACCGAGCCACCCGGGACACCGTTCTCCTCGGCCGGCCGGTTCCCGCCAGCCCCGGGTCCCCCGGCCCGGCTCATGGGCGCAGATCCCGTCGCAGCACCGCGATCAGCCCGCCCGCGAGCAGGGCGCCTGCCGCGGCGGCCACATGCCGCCACATCCGGGGCAGGTCCCGCGTGGTGACCACCGGGTCCGGCGGCAGCCCGTACACTTCCGGCTCGTCCAGCAGCAGGAAGAACGCACCGCCGCCGCCAATGCCGTCGTCGGGGTCCTCAAGGTAGAGCCGCGCCCCTGGCTCCCCGGCCTCGTGGAGCTCGGCGACCCGCAGCTGAGCCCGCTCCCGCAGCTCGTCCACCGGGCCGAACTGGATCGACTGGGTGGGGCAGGCCTTGGCGCAGGCGGGCTCGAGCCCGTCGCCGATGCGGTCGTAGCACAGCGTGCACTTCCAGGCCCGCCCGTCGCCCTCGCGCCGGTCGATGACACCGAACGGGCAGGCGGGGACGCAGTACCCGCAGCCGTTGCAGACGTCCGACTGGACCACGACCGTGCCGAACTCGGTGCGCATCAGCGCGCCCGTCGGGCAGACATCCAGGCACGCGGACTCGGTGCAGTGCTTGCACACGTTGCTGGACATCAGCCAGCGGGAGCCGTCCGCCTGGAACTCGCCCAGTACCGACTCGGTGAGCACGGAACCGCTGAGTCCCGGGTCGCTGATCACCGGGGGGCCGGAACCAGCCGGGAGCCCGGGCACCGCGTCCCCCGGCCGCTTGATCTGCTCGATGAACGCGACGTGCCGCCAGGTGGAGGCACCGAGCCCGCCGGTGTTGTCGTAGGACATGCCGAGCAGGTTGATCCCGTCCTCGGGGACCTCGTTCCATGTCTTGCAGGCCACTTCGCAGGCCTTACAGCCGATGCACGCCGAGGTGTCGGTGAAGAAGCCCATCCGGGGCGGGTGCTCCCCGAAACCCGCGTGCGCCGCCGGATCATTCAGCGGGGCCAGGGGAGCCAGGGCGGATGGTTTTCGTTGCGGAGAATTTGACTGTGAATTTGCCTGTACGCTCATGCCTGCGTCCCAGTCTCATCGGTGATGCCGGCCCGCTGCTGGTAGGAACGGATCAGGTCGCGCAGCGCCGGACCGCGCGGCCGGCGGCCGGGCTGGATGTCGACGGCCAGCGCTTTGACCTCCTGAATGTGCACGTTCGGGTCCAGTGACAGGTGGGACAGCTCGTTGGCCGCGTCCCCGGTGGTCAGGCCGTTCGGGCCCCAGTGCCAGGGCAGGCCAACCTGGTGCACGGTCCGGCCGCCCGCGCGCAACGGCTTGATCCGGCGGGTGACCATCACCCGGGCCTCGATGGCGTTGCGTGCGGTGATGATCGTCGCCCAGCCCATGTGCTCCAGCCCCCGCTCGGCCGCTAGCTCCGGTGACACCTCGCAGAAGAACGCAGGCTGCAGCTCGGCCAGGTACGGCAGGAAGCGAGACATCCCGCCCGCCGTGTGATGCTCGGTGAGCCGGTAGGTGGTACTCACGTACGGGAAGATCTCAGACCCGGGCTCGGTGCCGCTGGGCTGGAACCGGTCCTGCGGGTGCGCGAGGATCTCGCGGACCGGGTTGTGCTGCTGGCGGTAGAGCAGGTTGGGCAGCGGGGATTCCTGCGGCTCGTAGTGCGCGGGCATCGGGCCGTCCACCAGGCCGGCCGGGGTGAACAGCCAGGCCTTGCCGTCGGCCTGCATGATGAACGGGTCGATGCCGGAGATCGCCGCCACCCCGGTGGCGCCTTCCGGCGGCCGGTAGGACGGCGGGCGGTCGCCGACGAAGTCCGGGATGTCGTGCCCGGTCCACTTGCCGTTCTCCTCGTCCCACCAGACCAGGGCCTTGCGTTCGCTCCATGGCTTGCCGTCCGGGTCGGCCGAGGCCCGGTTGTAGAGCACCCGCCGGTTGGCCGGCCAGGCCCAGCCCCATTCGTTGGCGACCCAGTTCTGCTCCCGGCCCGGCTTGCGCCGGTCGGCCTGGTTCACCCCGCCGGCCCGGACGCCGCAGTAGATCCAGCAGCCGGCCGCGGTCGAGCCGTCGGATTTGAGCTGGGTATACGACGAGACCGGCTGGCCGTCGCCGTCCCAGCCGTTGATCTCGGCCAGGACCGCGTCGGCGTCCGGGTCGTCCTGCGACCCCACGGTCGGGTAGTCCCAGGTGAGATCCAGGATCGGCCGGTCCATCTCCAGGGCCGCGGCCTGGCCCAGGATGGTTTCGGCGTCCGCGGCCTTCTGCTGGGCCGCCGCGGCCAGCTTCTCCCGGATACGCCGGCCCAGGTGATAGGCGAACCACAGGTCGCTTCGGGCGTCACCGGCCGGCTCGACCGCCGTGTGGTGCCACTGCAGCATCCGCTGGGTGTTGGTGAAGCTGCCGCTCTTCTCGGTGTGCGCCGCCGCGGGCATGAAGAACACCTCGGTCTTGATGTCCTCGGTGCGCATCTCCCCGGTCTCGATCTCCGGGCCGTTCTGCCAGAACGTGGCGCTCTCGATCATCACCAGGTCGCGGACCACGAGCCAGTCCAGGTTGGCCAGGCCCATCCGCTGCATCCGCGCGTTGGCCGAGCCGACCGCGGGGTTCTGGCCGAACAGGAAGTACCCCGTGCAGGTTCCCTCCATCTGGGCCAGCACCGTCTCGTAAGTGCTGTGGCTGCCGGTCAGCCGGGGCAGGTAGTCGTAGCAGAAGTCGTTGTCCGCGGTGGCGGCGTCGCCCCACCAGGCCTTCAGCAGGCTGACCATGTAGTCGCGGGTGTTGGCCCAGAACCCGTTCTGCACGCTCTCATCCTGCACGTAGCTGTCCAGGTCGTCGTCGCCGTGCGCGAACGGCATCGGCAGGTACCCGGGCAGCAGGTCGAACAGGGTCGGGATGTCGGTCGAGCCCTGGATGGAGGCGTGCCCGCGCAGGGCCATGATGCCGCCGCCGGGACGGCCCATGTTGCCCAGCAGCGTCTGCAGGATCGCGGCGGTGCGGATGTACTGCACTCCCACGGTGTGCTGGGTCCAGCCCAGGCTGTAGACGAACGCGGTCGTCCGGTCCCGCCCCGAGTTGGCCGTGATGAGCCGGGCCACCTGGAGGAACTGCTCCTCGGGCACCCCGGCGACCTCGGTTACCACCTCCGGCGTGTACCGGGCGAAGTGCCGTTTGAGGATCTGGAACACGCAGCGCGGGTGCTGCAGCGTGTCGTCCCGGTCCGGGTCGGGATGGGCGGCGGCGCCGCCGGAGCCGTGCGCCTCACCGCGGGCCGCCTGACGCACCTGCCGTTTGCGGCCCGGCTCCATGCCCCGGGCGCCGCTGGCCGGTGCCACCTCGCCACCCTGATACCGCCAGGTCTCCGAGTCGTAGACGCGGTTCTCGGCGTCGAACCCCGAGAACAGCCCGTCGAGGTCCTCGGTGTCCTCGAATTCGTCCGTGATGATCACCGTGGCGTTCGTGTACGCGCGCACGTACTCGTCGAAGTACTTCTCGTTCTGCAGCACGTAGTTGATCAGGCCGCCGACGAACGCGATGTCCGCCCCGGCCCTGATCGGCACGTGCAGGTTGGCCACCGCGCTGGTCCGGCTGAACCGCGGATCGATATGGATGATCTTCGCGCCGCGCTTCTTGGCCTCCATGACCCACTGGAAGCCCACCGGGTGGGCCTCGGCCATGTTCGAGCCCTCGATCAGGATGCAGTCGGCATTGGCCAGGTCCTGCTGGAAACCGGTCGCGCCGCCGCGGCCAAAGCTAGTTCCCAGACCGGGAACTGTGGAGGAGTGTCATATCCGCGCCTGGTTCTCGATCTGGATCGCGCCCAGCGCAGTGAATAGCTTCTTGATCAGGTAGTTCTCTTCGTTGTCCAGGGTGGCGCCGCCCAGGCTGGCGAAGCCCATCGTCCGGCGGGTGCGGCGGCCCTCGTACTCGCTCTGCCAGCCTTTGCGCCGGGCATCGATGACCCGGTCGGCGATCATGTCCATCGCCGTGTCCAGATCCAGCGGCTCCCAGCCGGTGCCGCCCGGACGGCGGTACAGCATCTGGTACTGGCGGGCGTCGCCGGTGGTGAGTTGCAGGCTGGCGGACCCCTTGGGGCACAGGTGGCCGCGGCTGACGGGGGAGTCGGGATCCCCCTCGATCTGGACGACCTTCTCGTCCTTGACGAACACGTTCTGGCCGCAGCCGACCGCGCAGTATGGGCAGACCGACTTCACGACCTTGTCGGCGGTGGCGGTCCGGGGCCGGAGGGCTCCGGTGCGGGCGCTCTTGGTGGCCGCCCCGAGGCCCAGCGGGTCCGTCCCGGTCAGCTGCCGGTAGACGGGCCAGGTTCCGATCCAGGTACGCGCGCCCATGCTCGTATCCTCTCGCGCAGCGGCTGGGCTTGCCTGGTACCACCTAATCACTGCCCTGCCAAACGCTCCAGGCGGGGTGGGGACAGTGATCGCTACCCGGCCCCGGATGGGGCGCCCGGGCTGAGGCGCCCGGGCTGAGGCGCCCGGCTGAGGCGTCCGGGCTGGGGCGTCCGGGCTGGGGCGGGTGGGCCAGGCAGCCCGGCTCAGCAGATGGCCGGGGCGGCCAGCCAGGTTCCCGATGATGAAGGTGCCGCCAGCCCGCCGACGGCGATGCCCTCGTTCCAGATCACCCTGCCCCGTCCCGTTATGGGGCAAATGGCGAGGAACTTTCCGCTGAGGGTCGCACCGTAGATGGCGCGATTTTTGGTGACGAGTCCGTAGACATCGCGGTAGCCCGTTGGCCCGATAACGTTCGCGGCACCCGTCCGAATATTGACCGTGGCGAGAAATGACCACTTCGAGCCATGCCGGTCCACAGTCGCATACAGGTGACCGTCCGCGAAGGTAAGGTCTCCCGCGGAACCGAGCCGCCTGCCGAATCTGCCGATGATGGTGGCCCGGCCGGTCCGGGCATTGATGGTGAACAAGTCGCCGTTGCGGTCCGCGCCATAGAGGGTATTCGTCTTCGGCCTAGTCGCGAGGGCGTTGGCGCTGCTGATGCCAAGGCGCCCGATCTTGTGCCGGGCACCCGTCCTCGTGTTGAGCCAGTACAAGTCGGTAAAACTGATCGCGTACAGGGCTCTGCCCCGCACCGCCACGTCGGTGAGCCGCACCCCGGTGCGGCCCTCCAGGGTCGCTCTGTGCCTCCTCAGGTTCAGCCGGTAGAGGGCGCTATTAGCAGAAAACGTTATGGCATAAATACCTTGAGCCTGTTTCGCACGGGCATCAGCCGCACTGACCGTTGAGACGCCGAGCAGGAGGCTGCTTGCCATGGCCAGTACGAGCCCGCCGGAAACCGGGCGGCACAGCCTCCTGATCTGACTCTTAACCAGGTTCTTGTCGCGCATGGATACCCAGCCCCCACTATCCCTGAGTCGCTATTCCGAGGCACGAGAGGTCGTCAGGAATCATCCCTCAGGCCGGTGAAATGTAAACTCCCGGCTCTCGTCGATAACCATCGGCGGCGTCGAGCCTCACCGTGGCGCGCGGGCTTCGGGGTGGCATAGGTTGCCACTGCCCGGCTCGGCCTGCTCGTGCTGTGACCGGCCGGCGCCTGTCACTGACCGTGCGATGGCACTGCCCATCGTTCACGGGGCAGGCCAGGATCTGCCCGCTTGGGAGGAGCCCGAGCGGCCCGCCAAGGGCACCTCCCCCCCGCTTCGGCAAGTCCCGCCCTGCCGCGGACGAGCCAGCCCCGGACGAACCCACCGACGGGCCGAACTGGCCGCGGTCGCCGAGCTCGGATGCCGCCGGGGTGTCATGGATGATCCCGAGCTCGAGCGTTACCCGGCCCGGGAGCTTTCCGCGGAGTTCGCACCTAATGAGGTAGCGCTCGCCCTGACCTTGACGCAATGCGCCGCTGAATGGTGGATGAACCTGGCGGTCAGCATGTCCCGCAGGCTGCCCGCGACGTAGTCCGCGCTGAGCGAGGGAACGATCGACCTGGGGCCGGCCATGCTCATCGATCTGTGGACCACTCCGCTCGATGACGACCTGGCTCGAGCGGTAGAGCGCAAAGTTCTCGTCCGGGCGGAAAACCAGACCGCCGGCCAGCTTCGTGCGTCCTTGCAGCGCGTGGTGATTTCCGTGGACCCTGCTGCCGCCGAGCGGCGGCGTGCGGAGGCGGAAAGGAACGCCCGCGTGGAGCTGAGCGGCGAGGACAGCGGAACCGCGGCCATCTCCGGGCATTTCCTCCCGGCCGCTCAGGCTTCCGCCGCGTGGGCGCGCATCAGCGGGAGGAGCGGGCTTAGTTAGAGACGCCGTGGGCTTGGCGGGCGGGAAGGCGGGCGGGCCGGGGGCTTGAAGCCGGGGGCTTGGAGCGGGCTTGGGGGGCGGACCTTGCGATGGCATTGCTCAGCGTTCACCCCGATGCAAGCTTGCGGTCGCGGCCGTGCCACGTCAGCCCGGTAGGCCTGGTGATCCATTCACCACGCATAGCTGCTCAGGGCGCGATGCCGCCGCGGGGCTGCCCCGTCCCCGGCGGCCAGCCCCGTTACCGGAAAGAGACTGTATGCTCCCCATCGCCCGCCGTAGCGCGAGCAAGCCGAAGGCGCGACGAGCCGCTAAGAAAACCATCACCCTGAGCGCGATCAGCCTGGGCGCCATGGCCATCGCCGCCACTGCGCTCAGCGCCGGCACGGCCAGTGCCACCGCCTCCGGGAGCCACCCAGGGTTTTCCGCGCGGGTGATCCTGTCCGGAGCCAGCCTGCGGCACACCTTCGTCAAAGCCGGCTCGGCCAAGCGCCACACGGACCCGCTCACCCTGCCCGACGACATCACCGCCGCCGGCCCATATCTGTTCACCGCGTTCCAGAACGGGGTCGGCCCTCAGGGACAACCGGCCACGGACGGCAACCGGGACAGCACGGTGGTGGAGTTCACCCGCAGCGGCCGCCCGGTCCGCCAGTGGGACGTCCGCGGCAAGTGCGACGGCCTGACCGCCGACCCGGTCAGCCACCAGGTCATCGCCACCGTGAACGAGGACGCGCACTCCAGCGTCTACACAATCGACCCGTGGGCGCCCCCCGCGGACCAGGTGCGCCACTACGCGTACAGCGCGCCGCTGCCCAGCAAGGGCGGCACCGACGCCATCTCGGTGTTCCACGGGATGGTGCTGATCAGCGCGTCCGCGCCGGGTACCACCGGAACGGCCGCGCCCCAGCCCTCCTACCCGGCCGCGTACCAGGTCACCTTCCAGCCACGCCGCCTGATCGCGCAGATCCGGCCGGTGTTCTACGACGAGGCGCACGCGACCGCGGCCAACGCTGGAGCTGGCGGCCAGGTCCGGCTGGCGCTCACCGACCCGGACTCCAATGAGGTGGTCCCGGCGAGCGCGGTCCGGTTCGCCGGCGACTTCATGCTGACCAGCCAGGGCGACAAGGAGCAGATCTTCCTCCGCCACGTCGTTGTGCGCCGGCCGGCCCTGTCCGTGTTGCGGCTGAGCCAGTCAGTAGATGACACCGCGTGGGCCACCAGCCAGGCTGGCCATCTGTACACGACCAACAACGGCGCGGGTACCGTGGACGAGATCAGCGGGCACTTCAGTCCCGGCTCGGTGTTCGTGGCGGTCACCCCGTGCGACGCCAACGGCGCCCCGGCCACATGCCCGGCGCCCGGCTATCCGGCGAACTACCTCGGCGTGCTGAACCCGTGGACCGGGCACATAACCCGGGTGCTGCCGGTCCACGGGGCGGCACTGGCCCCGCAGGGCATGCTGTTCGCACCCACTAACCGGTAGGCGAGGTTCGCTGAGCGCCTGCTTTGCCTGGGCGGCCGCTGGACTACACGTCAACTGCCTCTAGCGCATGGGGCGTACACCGCCTCGCGGTACGCCACCTCAGCTCCCGGCGTCCCGGGAGCTCATCATCGCACGCCACAGAACGTTATCGAATATATATATGAGCCACGCCCAGACCCCCATAATGTTCGATACTATGTTCCCATAGCCCAGCACCCTTAAGCCTTCATGATTCGCCGTCACCCGGACCGGGAGGTGAGTCCCACGTCAGCTGGACCCGCGGGGAAAGAACCTGTGTCTGACCCGCCGGACTTCCGCTCCGTCCGCGCGGCTACGCTGGCCGACCCCGGAATGGGCATGTGCTGGACCGGGGACATCGCGATAGAGGAGGTCCTGGCCGCTGGTGAGCGCCTACGGCGCACGCTTGCGGGCCAGGATCTGCCCGCGTGGGGTGAGCCTGAGCGGCCTGCCAAGGGCGCTCCCGACCGCTTAGCCAAGTCCCGCCCGGCCGTGGATCAGCCAGCCGGGGATTTGGATTCACGGAGCCCCAACGCCTCCCAGCCGCCAGACGGGCGACCGTCCGAGGATCCGGCCGCCGCCGAGGCGCGCCTCGAAGATCCGGCAGCCGCCGGCGGCCCGCCAGCCCGGGATCCGCTAGTCGAGGACGCGGCTAACGAGGACCCGCTGGCCGAGGACGAGTTGCGGGCCACGGAGGCGGACGTGTGCCCGCCGATGCCCGCTTCGGAGGTAGCGGGCCACGTTCGCATGCTGCCCGGTCCGGCTCTGGCCGCCTGGCTGGGTCAGGCCCGGCCAGGCCAGATGGACGAGGCGGCCTTGGTCAACAGCATCACAGGTTGGCGCAAGCTCACCTCGTGGGCCCAGGCGCAGGAACTGGCCGCGGTCGCCGAGCTCGGACGCCGCCGGGGTGTCATGGACGATCCCGAGCTGGAGCGGGACCCAATCCGGGAACTTTCCGCGGAGTTCGCACCTAACGAGGTCGCGCTCGCGCTCACCCTGACGCACTGCGCCGCTCAGTGGTGGATGAACCTGGCGGTCAGCGTGTCCCGGAGGCTGCCCGCGACGTGGTCCGCGCTGAGCGAGGGAACGATCGACCTGGGGCGAGCCAAGCTCATCGACATGTGGACCACTCCGCTCGACGACGACCTGGCCCAAGCGGTGGAGCGGAAGGTTCTCGTGCGGGCGGGGCAGCAGACCACCGGCCAGCTTCGCGCGTCCTTGCAGCGCGCCGTCATTTCCGTGGACCCTGCTGCCGCAGAGCGGCGGCGTGCGGAGGCGGAAAGGAACGCTCGCGTAGAACTCAGCGGCGAGGATAGCGGGACCGCCGCCCTCTCCGGGCATTTCCTCCCGGCTGCGCAGGCTTCCGCCGCGTGGGCGCGCATCAGCGGCCTGGCCGAGGCGATGAAGCTTAACGGAGCTGGCGGCGGTATCGACCTGCTGCGCGCGCAGGTGTTCATCGGCCTACTGCTGGGCACTTCCCCGCAGCCACCCGACCAGCCGGCCCCTGGGAACTCGGACCCGCCCGGCGGGTCCCCGGAATGCAGTGGTGCGCGACCCGGGGACGGAAGCACCAACGCACCCGGAGGCGACCACGGTGAGGATCCGGGGAGCGGGCCGCAGCGGAAGACCGGCCGCAGCGCCGGGACGGGGACCTCGTCGGGGACCGGGACCTCGTCCGGGACCGGGTCTGGTTCGGAGACCGGGACCAGCGACAGTACTCGTGGTGGAGTCAACTCTCGCGACGAATGTCCGCCGCCCTGGAATGACGAGGCCGGCACAGGCCAGCCCCCTGGCCCGCCGGATGAGCCGCCATGGTCCTGGCCACCGATCCCGATGCCGGACGAGGTTCCATGTCCGGGCGCAGGCACCCGGACGACGAAGATCCGGCGCCCCGAACTCAGCGTATCCTGGCGGACCCTGGCCGGCTGGTGGGACGAGCCGGGCCAGCTCACACGGATGGGTCCGATCACGGCGGCAGTGGCACGGGAACTAGCCCGGGTCGCGGCGGCCGATCCAACCTGTGTGTGGCGGGTCGTCGTGACGGACGCCAACGGTCAGGTGATGGCGGTGACCCGGGTCCGCTGGCCAGGCCGGCCCCACCGGAAATCAGGTCATCCGCCGGGGTCAGGTGCTCGTCCGCCGGACGAGGATGCTCATCCGCCCGGACCTGCCGTCGAGTCTGGCGTGCCGGGACCTGGGGTGCTCGGGCGGATCACGGTGACCGTGCCGGTCATGCTCCTGGGCGAGCCACCGCCCGCCGCCTTGGCTGGATTGAACGCGAGCGCGGGATCAGGCACGTCTCCGGGGCTGGTTGCCGCTCTGCGGGCCATCCTGACGGCCGCCGCTGCGGCGGCCGGCGAGGTTGATCGTCTGGACGAGGACCACGTGGACGGCGATCACGTTGCCCCCTGCGCACACGCCAACGCTGCCCCCGGATACCGGATCCCCGACCGGATGCGGGACCTCATCGAGGTCCGCGACCAGGACTGCGGGTTCCCGATCTGCCGCCGACCAGCGTCCCGGTGCGACCTTGATCACACGGTCCCCTACGATCAGGGCGGTCTCACCTGCCCCTGCAACATTTCCGGTGGATGCCGCCACGATCACCGGATGAAGGGTTCGACCGCCTGGCGTCTGCAGCAATCCCGGCCGGGCACCTTGATCTGGACCGCGCCGTCCGGGTTGTCCTGGATGGTCGAGCCGGAACCACACGTCGCCTGAACTAGCGATGCCAGGTGAGGCATCAGCGTCAACTCTCGCATCACCGGCTACAGAGGGCAGCCAGTATCTGACGCTGTGATTACGGACCAGGCGGGTGCCCGGCGGACGGCCGGCGGCGGCCGGTAGCCTGGGCACGAAAGCCACGCCCCCGGCCGCGGGCCGGTCGGGAGTGCTTCGCTCTGGAAGCGGAACCCTGGGGAGCCCCAGATGGGAGATCAGCCGTGAGCCTGCCGGCGAGTCAGCAGAGGATGCTGGACCGGATCGACCGGATGCTGAGGGATTCAGATCCCCGCCTAGCCGCGCTGTTCTCCATCTTCACCAGGCTCACCTGGGACGAGGAAATACCCCGGATCGAAGAAGTGCGGGCCAGGCTGACCCGGCTCGGCGGCTGGATCGCGCGGCGTACGGAGCCGGTCCGCCGACGCATCCCCCGCCCGTCCGACCGGGTGAAGGCGATCCTGTTCTTTCCCGCGGCGCTTGCCGCGGTGGCCTGCGCCCTGCTCTTTGGGAGCAGCGGTCCGGCCGTGCATCGGTGTGCGGCCACGGTCCGGGCTCCGGCCAGCGAACTCATCGTCAAGGCCCGGCAGTGTCGGCTCACGATAGTGCGGAACCCAGCCCCGATCTTCGCGCACTAGCGGGTCCACGGCTTACCCGGTCGGTGCTAGCCCGGTCGCGCCACGCTAGTACCTACCGCGGTCCCGGTTCAGCACGTCATGCCCGAGGAAGCTGAACATCCGCTCGCTGGCGGGCAGCGGCCTGGGTGTCCCCGCGAATCGGTGCGCGCCGACCCCCCAGCGGGTCCCCGGCTCTGATATTCCGACCAGCTCGAAGCCTTCCGCCGCGAACCAGTCGCAGATTTGCGGGATCAGGTCCGGTTCACCGCGCCCGCGGGTCCATACCGCCGTGCCGCCCGTGGCGCACAGCCCGGCACAGCACCGGATGGTCCGGGCGATGTCCTCGTCCGTGATGTTGCCAAACACGCCACAGGCCAGCACCAGGTCGGCGGGAACCAGCCCGGCGTACACGCTGGTCTGCGCCGCGTCCCCGGTGACCACCTCGACCTGGGGCAGCCCGGCGTCCGTGGCGAGCTGGCGGGCGGTGTCCGCATTGCGGGGATCCAGCTCCACCAGCCGCGCGGTCACGTCACCCGCGCGCGAGTGCTTGCCAAGCACACCGATCAGGTCCCGGCCCTGGCCCGCGCAGATGCTGACCGCCCGCAGCGGCCCCGGCGGGGCCTGCTCGAGCGCCTCCGCGATCCGGCCCTGCACCGCGATGAGCCGCTGGGCGAGCGGCGACTGCGGGTCGTCGTAGGAGTCATGCCAGGCGACCCAATCCCGCCCCGCGCTCACCGGGCTTCCGTCACCCGCGCTCACCGGGCTTCCGTCACCCAGACCATCCGGCGGCCCCGCTCTCCTGGCGCCTCCGGCTGGTGCGGGTCGATCCGGTCAAGGCGGTAGCCGAGTTTGCGGGGGATGGCCGCGCTGGCCTGGTTCGCCTCGTCACAGTGGATCTCGGCCCTGGTCACGCCGGGCAGGGCGAGAGAGACCTCGGTCAGCATCCGCGCCGCTTCTGTACCCAGCCCGCGGCCGGCGTACCGGGCGTCGACCCAGTAGCCGATCTCGATTCCGCCCCCTCCCACCCGGCGGTGCAGGCCGATCTCCCCGATGACGGTCCGGCCGGGCGGCAGCAGGATGGAGTAGATGAAGTCGGAACCGGTCTCCCACAGCTCGTCAGCCTCGGCCACGCGGATGAGCTGGGTCTGCGGCTGGGCGGCTTCCCGGGTGGCCCAGGCCATCCAGGGCTTCAGGTGGTCGAGACTGGCGCCGACGGCCAGCGCGATGCCCTCGGCGTGATCCGCCTGCACCCGGCACAACACCAGCCGCGGCGACAGCACTTCTTCGGCAGGGATCCCCACGTGACCCACTGATCGCTCGGTTGCTGGGGGCATGCTTCATAGTAAGCAGCCCGGGATGGCTAGGCCGCGGAAGGGCGTGCCTCGTGACCGTGATCACTACCCACCGGAAGCGGCCCGTCCACCAGGAACGGGGCTGGGTCGTCGCCGACGATGACACCGCCGCCGTGGCCCCAGGTCAGGTAGCGCCACGACAAGTTGAGCATGGCGGAGAGGCGGTTGCGATTGCCCAGCAGCGTGAGCAGGTGCAGGGCCAGCCACGCCAGCCAGGCGAGCGTCCCCCGGATCTTCACCCGGTGCGGCAGTTCCACTACCGCCGACCGGCGCCCGATGGTGGCCATGATGCCCTTGTCTCGGTACTCGAACGGCAGGGCAGGCTGGCCCGCGGTGAGCCGCCGGATCTGCCGGCCCGCGTGCCGTCCGGCCTGCAGCGCGGGCTGCGCCAGCTGCGGCAGCGGCTGATCCTCGATCACCGCGACGTCACCCAGGGCGAAGATGCGGTCCTGGCCGAGCACCCGCAGGTCGGGGCCGGTCAGGATGCGCCCGCCACGGCCCTGCGGCAGATGCCAGCCGCCCACCTCGGACGGAGCTGACACCCCGGCGGCCCACACGGTGACATCGCTGGGCAGATCCTCCCCGTCGGCCATGACGACCCGGTCGCTGCGCACTTCCTGGATGGCGCTGTTCATCCGGACCTCCACGCCGCGATCTTCCAGCTGACGGCGCGCGTACCCGCGCAGGTCCGGTTGGAAGGGCAGCAGCAGGGCGCCCGCCTGCTCGACCAGGCGGATGTGCACCGACGCCAGGTCCACCTCGGGGAACGCGGCATCCAGCGCCGTGGCGCGCAGTTCGGCCAGGGCGCCTGCCAGCTCGACCCCGGTCGCGCCGCCGCCCACCACGGTGAAGTTCACGCTCTTGCCGGGACCGGCAATGTCCAGCCGTTCCAGCCGGGCCATGATGTGGTCGCGCAGCTCCACCGCGTCGCGGCGGGTGTACAGACCGAGGCTGTGCTCGGCGGCCCCGCTGACCCCGTAGTAGGCCGCGGACACCCCGGTGGAGAGGATCAGGTAGTCGTAGTCGAAATGGCCGCCGTCCGCGAGCGTGACCGCCCGGCGGTCCGGGTCCACCCCGGTGACCTCGCCCAGCCGGAACCGCGCGCCATGCCGACGGGTGAACGCCCGGGCCGGGTAGGACACGTCTCCAGGATTCAGTCCGCCCGTGGCCACCTGGTAGAGCAGCGGCTGGAACGTGCTGTACACGTTGCGGTCGATCAGCAGCACCTGGGCCCCTGCCCGGTCCAGCTCCTCCACCGCAGCCAGCCCCGCGAACCCTGCTCCTACCACGATCACCCGCGGTGCGTCACCGGCTGCCTGCCGGTGCGTGCGCCGCCACATTCCCGCCACCTCAATCCCCGATTCCCCTGCTCGCTGTCTGTTACAACAGCGCCGACGCCCCGAACATGCCCCGGCGTGAGCGGCACGTGCCATCCCCCGAACCCGTGCTGACCTGGGCGGATTTCCGCACCGGGGCCAGGAATGGATCATGGCTTGGAATCAATGGCCGACGCCATGTTTATCTTCCGCTCAGCGGGCACGAATGGGGCGCCTGCGCTTCCCCCCCGGAGCACAGGCGCCGGAGGTGATCATGACGAGGACGGCCCTTCGCGGTCGCCCGGCTGGCGTGGATACTCAGCCCTTCCCTGGCCCGTCCGGAGAAGGCGGAGATCTGGGCCTGCCGCCGCCGTGGTCGCGTGCGGACTTGCTCAGCCGCAGCGACAGCGAGCTCCTGGAGCTCGTGAAATCGGAACCGATCGGGAGTGCCGTGCGCAGCGCGGCGTGCGAGATCCTGGTAACCCGCTACGAGGCGCTGGTCCGCTCGTGCGTGCTCCGTTACCGGGACAGCCCCGAATCAGTCGAGGAACTGATGCAGGTCGGATACGTCGGCCTGCTCAAGGCGATCAATAACTTCGATCCCGCGTTCGGCGGCGCCCTCGCCGCCTACGCACAGCCGTGCATCAGCGGGGAGATCAAGAGGCATTTCCGCGACAAGAGGTGGCAGGTCCGGGTGAAGCGCTCGGCCCAGGAACTGCTGCTCGAGATGAGGAAGGCCATCGGTGACCTCGCGCAGGAACTGGGCCACGCCCCCGCCGACGCGGAGCTGGCCCGGCACCTGGGGGTCACCGACGAGGAACTGCACGAGGCCCGCCAGGCCGACATGTTCTTCCACACGTCCTCGCTGGACGCCCCGCTCAGCCAGGCGGACGGCCCGGCCAAGCTCGCCGACCTGATCGGGGCGGACGACCCCGATCTGGAGCGGGCCCTGGACATGGACGCGGTCGGCGCGCACTGGAACGAGCTGCCGTCGCGGGAGCGGCTGATCCTGCTCATGCGATTCTACGGGAACCTGACCCAGGCTGAGATCGGCGAGCGGCTCGGCATCTCCCAGATGCATGTGTCCCGCCTCCAGGCCGCTGCCCTCCGCTACCTGCGAGGGTGCCTGCTCGGCGGGGACTCAGACGACGACATCGCGCCTGCTCGCCTCAGCGGCGCGTCATTAAGCGAAACAAGGAGAACGGCATGAAGACCGCCACGGGTCTCGTCCTTGTCGCCATCGGCGCCATTCTCGCTTTCGCCGTCACGGGCCACCCGGGCTGGCTGAACGTTCAGGCCGTGGGCTGGGTGCTGATGCTGGTCGGCCTGGCCGGGCTGTTCATCCCGCGGCGCGGTTTCGGCTGGCTGCGGCGACGCATGGTCGCGCGGCGGCCCGCCGCGCGGCGGCCCGCCGCGGGCCGGGCCGTGGTGGCCAGGAGCGTGGACGACAGCAACGTGGTGGCCAGCAACGGCACTGCGCTGCCGCCCGGCGCAATCGTGCTCACCCCGGAACAGGCCGAGGCGGTCCAGGCCGGCGCCTTCCTGGAGACCGAGCCGGAGGTCTTCCCCGGCCGGCAGCTGAGCAAGGCCGAGGCGGAGGAGCAGATGACGTCAGCCAGCCCGCTGAACTCCACGTCAGAGACCATCGAGGAATACCTGGAGGAGTAGCGGCCGGGCCGGCGTCCCACGGCGGCCGGGCGCAGCACCGGGCCGCAGCCGGGGCGCAAGTCCCCCACCCGGTCACTTTCCCCAGGAACCGGGCCGCCGGGCCGGTGCGTGGCTTCACTGGTCCGGCGGCTCGGCCACCCGCAGCACCAGCATGGTCATGTCGTCGCGCAGCTCGTTGCGGCAGAACTCAACCACCAGCGACTGCAGCCCCGCCACGATGTCCCGCGGCGCCTGCCCGGCCAGCCCGGCCAGCTCATCGGTGAGCCGGTCCTCGAAGTAGGTCAGCTCCGGGCTGCGGGCCTCGGTCACCCCGTCGGTGAAGAAGAACAGCACATCCCCCGGCTCCAGGTCGATCTCCTCACGACCAGCCTGCGCCGTGGGGAACAGGCCCAGCGGCAGCCCGCCCGGGCCCATGATCGTGGTCCGGCCATCCGGGCGCACCAGCACCGGGCCGGGATGGCCGGCGCTTCCCAGCACCACGTGCAGCCGCCCGTCCCGCCAGTGCAGATGGGCATTCTTCGCGGTCACGAAGCGGTCGCCGAACTCCTCGGCCAGCATCACCTCGTTGGCCTTGCCCAGGACCTCGGCAGGATCAGCGCACCAGTGCGCCAGCACGCGGATGGCGTGCCGCGCGGCCGCGGTGACCGCCGCGGCCTCCTCCCCTTTGCCGCAGACGTCGCCGATCGCCACGCCCCAGCCGCCGGGGGTCCGGTAGACGTCGTAGAAGTCGCCGCCCACCTCGAGGCCCTCGGTGGCCGCGACGTAGGCCGCCGCGATCTCCACCCCCGGGACCCGCGGCAGCTCGCGGGGCAGAAGGCTCGACTGGAGCGCGTCAGCGATCTCGGTATGCCGCCGGAACATCCGGTCCACCCTGATCGCCAGGGCCAGCTGCTCGCCGAGTTCCTCCACCACGCCGAGGTCGGCCATCTCGAAGTGACCCTCGCTGGCGTTGCGGGCCAGGGTCAGCGTGCCGTAGGAGTGCTCTCCGTCGGACAGCGGCACGCAGAGCACGGAGGTGGCATCGAGCATCATCATGACCGGCACGCCCTGCGGCCCGGCGCCCAGGATCCCGGCGTCCTCCGCGTGCGCGATCAGCAGCGAGCTGCCCGACTCGTGTACCTGCCGCGGCGTCGTGCCCGGCGCCGGATCCACGCCGGCGACCGCGTTGGCCAGGTCAGAGGGCTGGTTCTCGGGCCCCATGACGAACTGCCGGCGCAGCCGCTGACGCCGCTCGACGTCCACGATCACCCACGCGGCGAGCTCGCCGGCCAGCAGCCGGGCACAGCGCTGCAGGGTCACCGACTCGCTGTAGGTGGCGTTCTCCAGGAACAGCCGGGTCGCGGACGTGACCAGGTCGTAGCGGTGGATCATCGCCTCCATGAGGCGGGCCGGGCTATCCTGTCCCGCTTCCTGGCCGGGCGTCACGTCTGGGCCGTCGGCCACGCCGGGAGCGATTCCGGCGTCCTGGCCCGCTCCCCCGCCAGGCGAGCTGGCCACCACCACGAGCTGGTCGGCGTCCCCCCGGAGCCGGGCCAGCCCGGCGGTCAGCTCGGCGCCCGACGGTCCCCCCGCGCGGAGCAGCCGGCACTGGATCCGCCGCGTCCGGCCGGTCCGCGCGACCGCCGCGAGCTGGCTTTGCACCGCGGCCCGGGAGGGGAGGTCCACGAAAACCGTGAAGAGCTTGCCGACCGCATAGCCGGGCCCGGAACCGAGCAGCTCGCTGGCCCTGGTGTTGACCCGCTGCACGGTAGCGTCCGGGCCGAGCAGGAACATCGGCACCGGCGCGTCCTGGAACACCGCGCGGAGCAGCCGCTGCTCCACCAGCACGGCCTCCTGGCCTGGGCCGCCGGCCTGGGTCGTGCCCTTGACGGGGCCGGCCCGCATCGCGCCGAGCACATCCAGGGCGGCGTCCAGCTCTGCGAACGCGGCCTCCAGCACGGCCGCGACGTCCGCACCCGGCAGTCCGGCGGCCTGCCGGAGTCCGGCGTAACGCTCCTTGAGCGCGGCCACCTCCAGGTCAAGTTCCGGTGGGCCGGAGGGTTGCGGCATCGAGATCCAATCGCGGCGGGGGACGACAGGGACGATGGTAAGGATGTCGCAGAGGCTGGGTCGCGACTTACGGGGT
>Ga0187863_10001361_pt1 | contig 19675 bp, 10 predicted proteins | sample June2016WEW_11_1_FD_132975 | JGI IMG/M metagenome (GOLD analysis project Ga0187863, IMG submission 132975) | Peatland microbial communities from SPRUCE experiment site at the Marcell Experimental Forest, Minnesota, USA - June2016WEW_11_10 | ecosystem: Environmental > Terrestrial > Soil >... | reverse complement strand
GTCTGGTTTCGGCGAATATTTCACGCAGATATTCCAGACCAAGCCCATGCTGCCTAACACCGCGCTGGAGCCAACAGCCACTACCCCTTGAGTTTTGGGGCGAGATATGAGATTAGTTCGCCATTGTTTCATTGCTGATGTCGCTGCCCGTGGCGGTGGCTCAGCTTTGGAACGTTAGGCGGCTTCGAGCGTTATGAAAGAGCTTTTAGCTTTTGGATGGGTTTTAGGATTTGCGACGATGGTTTGCACCTTCGCATCAAGCTATATTTATTCGTCGAGAATCACAAACCTTCTCAAGTCAAAACATCCAGACGTTTGGGTTTCGCTAGGACGCCCCGTTCCGTTCGGCAATTCCATACAGACTTCACTGACGGTTAAGAATTTTGTGAGCAGCCCTGGTTCTTACGTCCAAGACAGCGAGCTTTTTAAGCTTACCGACACATTGAAGCTCATAAAGAAGATTCATTTTTGTGCATTCGCAGTGGCTATCGTATGCTTTGCATTATCTATCGTGTTGGAGCATTCAGCCGCCTAACAACGCGCTGGAGCCAACGGCCACTGCTCCTTGAGTTTTGGAACGAGATATGAGATTGGTTTGTCATTGTTTCATTGCTGAGTTGGCTGCCAGTGGCCGTGGTTCAGCTTTGGAACGTTAGGCGACTTGACGATATGAGCATCAAATTCGACCCATACTCGTTTGGCTTTTTCGTCGTGATGCAGTTTTTCATCGTGCCTTGGCTCATTAGGCACGCTCGGAAGCCAAGACCCAAGCTTCCATCGAGTATCAGAACGGCGGCATACATTCTCTTGTCAGGCGGCGGGATTTTCACTCTGGTTGGAGTAGCCTGTGGCATTCTGTTTGCAGATTTGCCGCAGGTTTGGCGATTTGTTTGGGTTGCGGTGGCGACGGTTGGAGGCACACTTTGGATATGGAATACATTCAGACTTAGAGACGGTATTCGTTCCGCAAGATGGACAGCTATTTGCCCAGTCGTTAATGCACATTGCAACCGTTTGCCTTTGGGCCTTGGCTTGTCTTTCAGTGGGGGCATTCGTCGGGCTTCTTTTTGGCATACCTAGGATGCGCCAAATGAACGCTGGCCAGCAAATAAGCGAAGGACAAGGGGACGGAACAGGAAAACCTGCGAAATTTCAACCTGAGGTCAATAATAATCTGATCGAAGTTTCTGATTGGCTTACGAAAATCATTGTTGGTTTAGGACTGATAGAACTTCGTGGGTTGCCGGGAAGGCTTAAATCAATTGCCCAACCGTTGGCCGATTGCCTTGGAAATGATTGCGGATTGGCAATAGCAGTATCGGTCTTAGTCTTTTTCACATTCGCGGGTTTCCTTGCGGGTTACATCAATACTCGAACCGCCATTGCTATTATGTTTCGCCGTTCGGATGACGCACTTTTGGATGAGAACATAGCCGAGCGCCTGGCCAAGGCCAAGGAGGTTAATGAATTTGAGCCATCACTTACAGAAATCCTTAAAAAAATAACTTCGACAGAAGTAGTTGCAAAATTGGCGGTCGATTCAAAGCCCGAAAGCGTCCGCGAGTTTTTACAGCAACAAGTTGCTCAAATTAAGGATCAAATCAAACAAGAATCGTGTATTTCCGTGGACCTGAAAGCTTTTGGCACTCAATACGGTGTAAAGGCATACCCAGTGGCGGCATTAAGAGATATGGGTGCTCTGACGGATGCGGTTTACGTCGCCCTTCAAGGATCGATTCGGCCATATGCTTATGGCGTTGATTGGGTTTTACGCGACAAGGCGACAAAGCGGGTGATTGCAGGCATGCGAATGTTGACAAAAACTCCAGTGGGTATTCCGGTTACAGATTCGCGTAGCTTGGAATCAATGGGAATCACGGCTGGAATGGAGCTTGAGGCTGTAAAACCACGGGATGTCTCTGACGGAGGTGCCTAGATAATTCTCAGAATTTAATTTCTCAATGCTACGTTCCGGCCACTGTTGTGTGCCAACTGAAGTAAATAAATAATGCTCTGCTACGGCCGGAAAATTGGCCGATCAACGAAACAGTTCGAATACTGGAATGAGACAATAAGTTTTATGGTGGACCTAGGTTTAATTAAGAACATGGTCATTGTAATGATGGAAAACCGTTCGTTTGACCACATGCTCGGATATTTAAGTTTGCCACCTTTTAGCAACAGGGTCGAAGGCTTAAGTACAGACCCGGCATGGCTGGAACAGTTCACCAATTTCGACCAAGGTCAATCATATCAGCCGTTTTTGAATCCCAATCCTTATGACATGCCAGCCGATTTTGATCCGCCTCATGAACGCTCCAATATGGCTGCTAATCTTGGCCAATTACAAAACGACAAATATGCGATGAACGGTTTTGTCAGCGGTATACCGGCTAATGTGTCAACTGATCCGGCTATTCGAAAATTAGTAATGGGCTATTTTGGAGCGATACAGGTGCCAACCAATCATTTCTTTGCGCAAAACTTCACCATTTGTGATAGATGGTTCGCTTCGTTACCGGCGGGCACTCAACCTAACCGCTTGATGTCAATGGGCGGTTTTTCCCAGATAGACATTAATCATGATATTTTGCCGGACCAAGATTTGGTTTATGACTGGCTCACAAGGAAAGGAATAAGTTGGTGTGTGTACCATCAGGGAATCCCATTCTTTACAATGATGCCGCGATGGATTCCAGACATACTTGGGAATGATCACTTCCGCTCGTTCGGCAAAAGGGGAGAGATTTTTGAAAGCGATTTGATGAACACGCCCCCGGATGACCTACCCAAAGTTATTTTCGTTGAGCCGACGTACCAAGATGCACCCCATTTAGGCTTTGCAACGGACGACCATGCACCGTTAGGTGTCAGCAACGGACAGGAATTTCTTATGCAGGTTTATAATGCGGTAACCAATAGTCCTGAATTCTGGAAAAGGACGGTAATGATAGTTGATTATGACGAGAATGGCGGCTTTTTCGACCACGTTTCGCCACCGATAATCACGACAGCTCCGGGACCTGATGCAGACTGGAGTGACACGAAATCTTTCGTTTCTTTGGGCGTACGCACTCCTGGCTATGTGATTTCTCCATTCGTTAAGGCTGGGTCTGTCAGTCATGGTCTTTTAGATCACACTTCGGTGCTTAAATTTCTCGGTGAGAAATTCGGCGGCGGCTTCTTTTCAGCGGATGTTGATTCTCGTTCGGTGGAAAGCCTCTCTGCTGCTCTCAATTTCGATAAGCCGATTTCGGAGCCGCCTTCGGCGCCGGCGCTGGATGCCTACCTTACCCCCAGACCCTTGCCGCCGAACGTAACCGTCCCTACAGCGAACACACAGCTGCAAGCGGGTTTCCAAAGAGCACTAGATAATATAAAGCAGCAAGGGGCCGACCAAAACCATCCCAAATTCGGCGAACTCTTGAAGGCTGTCTATGGGGCCATCGTGTAAAATGCGCTGCAACTGGTGCAACTCGTGATGCGCCAGCGTTAGGCCGATACGATATTTTCGCGCTCCCGACAGGATTTCGGCCATGCTCGGCGTGATGAAATTGGCGAATTCATCCGCGTATATCCAATAGTCCCTGCGGGCAGCGATCTGCTGCGCCTGCCGGCTCATGGCAATCTGCTGGAATTTCGACACTAGCAATGTTCCCAAGAGATATGAATTTTCCCGGCCCAAAAGTCCTTCTGGCAGTTTCGCCAGAAAGATTTTGCCGCTGTCCATGATATGAGCGAAGTCCAGCCGGTTCTCCGGCTGCGATACCATGTGACGGATGGGCTTTTGGGCAAGAAACGTGTCCAGCCGCGTCAAAATTGAGCCGATGGATTTGTTGCCGGACAAATGCGGGAAACTTTTCTGCCAGTAATAAACCACCTCGGAATCTTTGACTGATTTCAGGAATTCATTCCGAAAAGCCGGTTCAATCAGAAAGCGGCGCAAGTCGGCGATGGTTCCGCGCCGGTCGTTTTCCAGAAAGGCCAGGATGGCGTTTTGGAGGACGCTGTTCATTTGGTCTCCCCATGAAGTAGAAAGACGCTGGAACACGGCAACCAAATCGGAAGCCAGCAGGTTCTTCTCAAGCTCGCTGTGGGCTGACAAGATGTTGAATCCGACGGAATATTCCGCATCGGACGGGTCAACCAAAACCACATCGTCAATCCGCTTCGGCGGAATGATGCCGCAAATGCGGTCAATCAAATCACCGTGGGGGTCTAAAACAGCAATGCCTTCGCCATTCTCAATGTCCTGCCGGATGAGATTGAACAGCAGCGTGGATTTTCCCGTGCCGGAAGCGCCGATTATATGCGTGTGTCGGGTGCGCTGTTCGGTGGAGAGCCTGACTTCAATCGTTTCGCCCGCATGGTCGTTGTCGCCCAGCAACAAGCCTTGCTGCCGGACGATTGCCGGTGCCGCCTTGGTCTTGGTGGTTTGTCTTTGAAACACCGGCGAGCGGACAGCGGTGGATGGCAGATGGACAAAACCATTCAACTCTCCGCTGTTGAGCAGCATTCCCGTGCGGCGGGTCTGCCGCCGTAATACGTCCTCAATGTGTTCCTCGAACGGATAATGATCATTTCGAAGCGGGATGAGTTCGTTGCCGTTCGGATGCGCGAACACGCGCAGCGAACCGGCAAGGTCGCGTGAGAGTTGCAACAGGCGTTCAAATTCTTTGGTACGAACCAAGATGCGGACGACGGCGGCAAACAAAGGATGATCAATTTTGCTTTCCGCCGCACTTACCAGTTCCGGCGAATTGACGAAAAACGGTTTGCCGTCCGCGTCGGTAACGGCGGCAACGATACTTTCCGCCCAGCTCTCGTGCGTACTGCCACCCAACCAGTCCTGCCGGCCCCGACGCCTTACACGATTGTAGCGCAAGATGCCAATAGCCAGATATGGCAATCGCAGACGTATGAACAGGCTCCCGATGGCAGTGCTGTGCCGCACATTCACAAATACACAGAGTTGGCAACTGGCTTGAACCATTTGGTTAATGGCCAATGGGTGGCGAGCAGCGAACAAATTGAAATCTCACAGGACGGCAGTTCGGCGTCAGCCACCAACGGCCAGCATCAGGTCTATTTTCCCGGCGACATTTATAGCGGAGTGATCAAGCTGGTGACCCCGGATGGAGAAACCCTGCAAAGCCAGCCTATTGGATTGAGTTATTTTGATGGGACGAACAGTGTGCTGATTGCCATGGTGACCAATTCGACCGGGGCGATTCTGCCTTCGGGCAATCAGGTGACCTATACCAACGCCTTTGACGGCTTGGACGCTGACATGCTTTACACCTATACGAAAGCAGGGTTTGAACAGGATGTTATTTTGCAGCAACAACCCCCTGATCCAGCATCACTGGGCCTGAATCCCCAAACGACCCGGCTCCAGGTGTTGACCGAGTTCTTCAATCCACCACAGCCGGACGTGACGGCGGTGACTGTGCCGACGGCAGCGGGCAATCTGGAAGATGACTATTTGAGCTTTGGGGCAATGGGAATGGGGCAAGGGAAGGCGTTTTTATTAGGCACCAATTCACCTCCGGTGGAGGTGAGCAAGCAATGGCTGACGATGAACGAGAGGCAATTTCTGGTTGAGGAAGTGCCCATCGTATCAATCGCCAGCGAAATTGACACCCTGCCGCCCTATCTCGCCCAAGCCAGTGCCAGAACGAAGCTCGTCGTTTCAAGGAACCTGATACTACCACCACAGCGGCTGACCCACACATCGCCCAAGACCACGTTTCTGGCCAAGGCTGTGCGCCCCAATAGCGGATTGGTCTTGGATTATGTGGCAATGACTTCGCAGACTAATTACACGTTTCAAGGGGACACGACCTATTACATCAGCGGCGCAGTTAATTTCCATGGAACGAACACCTTTGAAGGTGGGGCGGTGATTAAATATACCAATGGTGCTTCATTGACAGTCACAGTATCCTCCCTACCGCTGGTAATCAATTGGCTGGGCTCGGCCTATCGTCCGGTGGTGTTTACGGCGAAGGATGACAACAGCGTGGGTGAAGCCATTGGCGGTTCAACCGGCAACCCGACAAATTATTATGCCGCCACTGCGCTGGATATAATTGCCCCTTCCGTAACGCCCACAATATCAAATTTCCGCATCGCGTACGCAGCCCAAGCGATAATGTTAACGGGTACCAGCCCCAACTTGTATAATGGTCAGATTGTAAATTGCCAGAACGGAATCTGCACCGGTGGCAGTTCCAGCAGTTTGAGGAACATGTTGTTTGCCAATGTGCGGACCAACCTCGCCAATCTCCAGGGCGGAAACTTGCAGGCGCAAAACGTGACGTTTAGCGGCAGCATTTACTTGGAAACAGAACCCAGCCTCAACAGCAGTGTTTACTATGCTAATTGCATTTTCGCGAATATCACAAATCTGACCAATAATCCGGCCATGGGCTTAAATGGGGATCATAACGGTTTTTACCTGACTCAACCGTTTGGCACGTCCACCAACGGAAGTTCGGTCTTTCCGTTCCAAAGTGTTGGCGCGGGCAACTATTATCTAATCAGTGGTTGTGCTTTCACAAATGCGGGCACAACCAATATTGATGCGACCTTGTTGGCGTCTTTGGCACAGAAGACCTGCTATCCGCCCATTGTGTATTCCAACCAGACGTTTACCACTAATTTGATCCTGGGTCCGCAAGCTCTGCGGGATACCAATGCGGCACCAGACTTGGGCTATCATTATGACCCGTTGGACTATGCCTTTGGAGGGTGCTTGGCGAACAGCAACGTCACCTTTACGACGGGCACAGCGGTGGGCTGGTTTCGGACCACGTCAGGATACAGCGGTTACGAAGGCCAGGGTTTATACATGCACACCAACTCGGTTGCTGCCTTTCAGGGGACGGCGACAGCGCCCGACTACTGGGTGCGATGCAACTCCGTCCAGGAGGAAGGAGCCAACGCCCCGTGGCAGGGCGGCTATGGGCCGGGTGGTCTGACTGGTGGAGACGATGATCAGTACAACTACCAGATTGCTGGATCGGCGGAGGTGCATCTGTCGTTCACCCGCTGTTCCGAACTTGCTGGTGAACAGGGTGGCCATTTCCGGGATGACTGGGGTTATTTGATTGTGCGGGCCAATCACTGTGAATTTTATGAAGGCGGGATCGGTGGCTACATCATCAGTTGCTATTTCACCAATTGCTTCATGGGGCGGATGCAAGGCGGACAGGCGGCCGGCTGGCCGGGCAATCAATACATTATTCGGAACTGTACTTGGATTGGTGGTGGACTGAGTTTTTCCCCTTACTACGATCCCATTCCAATAAGCGTGCGGGACTGTGCCTTTGAAGGAACGACATTTACCATTTCAAGCTACGGTACGGGCACCAATGCCGATTACGATTACAACGCCTATACCAACGGAGCACCTGAATTACCCACTGGCGGAACTCACAATATTACCAATATCGTTAGCTTCAACTGGCAGAGCAGTTGGTTTGGAAATTATTATCAATCCACCAACAGCCCGCTCCTCTACAAGGGTGATGTACTAGCCAGCCAATTGGGGCTGTACCATTTCACAATTCAGACCAATCAATTGCCTGAAGGCACCAACACTGTAAGTATCGGCTATCACTACGTGGCAACCGATGCTTACGGCAATCCGCTGGATAGCAATGGAGATGGAATTCCCGATTACTTGGAAGACGCCAACGGCGACGGGATTTACGATTCCGGTGACTTGGGCGATTGGCAGAACTTAAATCTCAACGTGATCATCACACGGCCGCGCAACGGCAGCATCCTTCCCTAAAAAGCGAATTCTCAACCGAGGAAACTTATGGAAACTGCAAATCAACGTTCAGGGGTGCCGAAAATACAGCGCCGGTACGGTTATACCCATCTTGGATTGCTCCTCTGTGTCAGTCTTGTGTTCTTGACTATTCCCAGTTGGGCTGCTGTGGACAGCGATACGGATCGTCTTTTACAAGCCAAAATATTCAAGGAACCTTTGGTCTGGGTGGGAACAACCCCGCCGAGCGAAGCAGAAAGTGAAGCTCTGTGGTTGATTTGTGGGAAAAACGAATCCAGCCATAGTCCAGACGGGATGTTGGATTTTGAAAATTTCATTGCCCAGCATCCTCAGTCACCATGGACTCCGTCACTAGAGGCAAATCTGGCATCCTATTATCGTCAGTCCGGGCGGTATACCCCGGCATTGGAAGATTGGAAATCAGCCTGGGAAGCGACTCGGGGGTTTGATTCAGGTGCGGGCAAGCACGTAGCTGATTTTACACTGGTTTATTGGTCACAGCTGCTTTCGAGTTTGGGGCGGGTGGACGAATTGAAGCAATTGTTCTCGGAGGCAAAGAACCGACGGATGGACCGGCTTGATTGGCAGGAAGCATGGATACGCAGTCGCAATAGTATGTATTTAATGGAGAAGGAACCCTATATTTCATATCGGTGTGGTACATTCGCTTTGGCTCAGGTAGCGCGCGTATTGTCTCCTTCGTCTGGTCAACACATCAGCGACCTCATAAGAATGCACTCGCCGGAAACGGGGTTTTCCATGTCTGCATTGGTAAAAATAGCCAACCAATACAATCTGGGGCTGGTGGCCATGAGACGCGTTTCGGGGGAAGACTTGGTGATACCCTCGGTAGTCCACTGGCGGCAAAATCATTACGCCGCCATTGTCGGCGGCGGCGGCGAACATTTCCTGGTGGTAGATCCAACTTTCGGACAACCAAAATGGCTGACCCGCGAGGTCATTAATTCGGAAGCGAGCGGTGATTTTCTAGTGCCTGCCGATAAAAAGCCGCCAGGTTGGCGCCCTTTGTCCCCATCGGAAACAGATTCCATTTACGGCAAGGGTCTGGATTCGAATAATCCATTGCCTCATCCGCCGCCTTGTCCGGACCCAAACCAAGATGGCAACAATTGTCCAACGAATCAGCCACCATGTAATTGCCCCAGCAACGGTATGTCGGGGTGGAGCGTCAGCGAGCCGGAAATTTCCCTATGGTTGCAGGACACTCCTATGACCTATAAGACCAGCACCGGCAAAGAATTTCCATTAAAATTCTATTACTATCAGCGCGAAACACGTCCGATCGGGACTAATATATTTAATTTTGGCCCCAATTGGAATTGTAATTGGCTGAGTTATTTAGACGTCGGCAGCGACGCTTATTATAATTATACTGGTTACCCCGACACAAATTTCATCGCGTTTGGAGCAATCCTATATGGCTCCGGCGGCGGGCAATTGAGCTTTGCGGCGGACCCCAGTGATTATTCGGAGGAATTTGGAGCAAATGAGTACTATCCCGAGGGAACTCAAGGAGCTGTCGGGTTAGCTGGATATCTTATTGGTCCATGGCAAGGCTCTGATGTTACCCCCCAGTACCAGACTCATACTACATTGCACAATGACTTAATCACCAATGTAGTTGCGGGTGTAACGAATATGATCCAAAATGGATTTCAAGAAAATTATCCAAATGGTAGTGTGGCTACCTATGGTCTTCAGTACGTGATTACTGGCTTCCCCTATCCCCCAGAATCCTTGTTCTTTTTGACCACCCGGACCGATCCGCAGGGACGTACCACCCAGTTCTTTTATAACACTAACAATAACATGGTTCTGCTTAGTCAAGTCATCGATTGGGATGGTAATACAAACACCATAAAATATAACGATAGCCTCTTTTCGAATCAGGTCACCGAGGTTGACGGGCCATACGGTTCTGTCTACTTGAAATATGATACCAACGGCATGTTGACCAATCTGACTGACGTAGCCGGCATGAGCAGTTCATTCCAATACACCTTTACCAATGATTATATACCCGAACTGATAACTCTAACCACGCCCTACGGCAATACTTACTTCAATTATTACCTGCCGACCGCGAGTCTTATTCCCGACAGTCAACTGGATCGTGCAATCCAAGTGACTGAACCTGATGGGGGAACACATTTATTCGCATATTGGCAACTTGCCAACACGGGATCACCCAATCCGCCTGTATACTATCCAGATAAGCTAACCGGTATTCCCGTGGATGATTACACAAATAGTGATCCCTACACAAATGGGATTTGTGATGACTACATGCAATGGCACAATTCCTTTTATTGGGGCCCAAGACAATACGCATTACTTAGTACAACAAATATATTAGCGTTGACAACCAATGACTATAATCTGGCGCGAATGCGTAATTGGCTGGATGAACCAACCGGTGGGACGGTATCCGACACGCTCAGCATGGAGCAGCTCCCCAGTCCGGACGGCATTACCCTTGGCCAGATGATATGGTACGGTTATGACGGCAAGACCAGCGGAGACCAGTACGGGGCAGGAACCAATGCCTTTCCATCCTATATTGCCCGCGTATTGCCAAACGGCCAAACGGCATATACTTACCAGCAATATAATGCGCTGGGTTATCCTATCCTTAACGTGAGCACCTATTCAATTGGAAACACAGTCGCCTTGCGCACCAATATTTATCTTTACGCAGCTAACAATATTGACCTGCTTCAAATCATCGGGCCGGATGGCGTGACAAATGTCAGTTACGGTTACAATACCCTTCACCAATTGGTGGCCGAAACCAATGCGCTGCGCGAAGTTACCCGCTATACTTATGCCTCTTTTGCCAATAGTTACAGCACCAACTCCCAATTAACCAGCATCATTTATCCCAGCGGTCTAGTCACCACAAATATATATAACAGCAGCGGGTTTCTTATCACAAACTGTGATTATGCTTTGGTTGGGGGCAGTCCGGTCTATTATCGCACCAACTCCTATACATATACCGACGGGAACGTCTATACCCACACTGACGAGCGCGGCCTGACTGTCACTAACACCTGGGACGCCTTGAATCGATTGTTGAAGATAAATTTTCCTGACGGCACGGGTATTACCAACACCTATCACTATTTAGATTTGGCACAAACGGTTGATCGCATGGGGTTCGTCAACTCATTTAGCTACGATAACATGCGTCGCATGCTTTATTGGACAAATGCGCTGGGCAAGGTGACGTCGTACACTTACTGCACTTGTGGTTCTCTGGAATCCATCACGGACCCGCTATCCGATACAACCACATTCTCCTACGATAACCAAGGGCGCCGAACCCAAATAGCCTATCCTTCCAGCACTTATACTATTGACTATAACTATGATTCGATCGGCAATATCACCAATATTACGGACAGTTCCGGCGCGAGCTTTACAAATTTGTATAATAACCAAGGGTTGGTCTATGCCGTCAGCAATGCCGCTGGTCAGATCGTTGACCTTACCTATGATATCGACGACCGCATCACCAATCTTGTAAATCCCAACAACGTAAGTCTCGGAATAGCGTACGATAGCCTGTGGCGTCCACTTAGCGTGACATATCCGGATACAGGTGTTGAACATTGGGGTTACACTTCCAATGTATTCGACATTACCAGCTACACTAACCAAATTGGCAATATTGTCACCTGCGCCTACGACGCCATGGGCCGCCAGACCAACGAAGTGTTCACAGGAGTAACCACGAACAGTGTTACCTATGATGGCGCCAGTGATTTGTTGACGTTGACCGATGGCAAGCATCAAACCACCACTTGGAATTATGATCAATATGGCAATGTGACCAACAAGGTGGATGCCGCCGGGAATACTGCTTTTGCCTATAAATATGATGCCGACAACCGGCTGACGAACCGCTGGACGCCGGCCAAAACCAACACGGCCTATTCCTATGATTCCGCAGGCAACCTGATCCATGTCACCTATCCGGTCAGCCCGGCCATCAGTTTGAGTTACGACGCTTTGAACCGGCTTACAAACATGGTTGATTCGGTAGGCACAACGCATTATACCTACGATCAGGTCGGACAGTTGATGAGTGAAGGCGGTTTATGGCCCAACGATGCCGTGAGTTACACGTATACAAATCGGCTGCGAACGAGTTTGAGCCTTCAGGCACCCAGCGGTTCGGCATGGACGCAAAGTTACGGCTACGATTTATCCAGGCGTTTGACCAGCGTTGGCTCGCCGGCTGGCACATTTGGTTACATCTACGACCCGGTGAAGCTGCTGAGAGTGACCAGTTTGAACTTCCCCAACGGCGTATACATCACCAACACCTATGATTCGGTCGCCAGAATGCTTTCAACCAGGCTGCTCAATTCCAGCTCTTCGATTCTGGATTCTGAAAGTTACGCCTACAATCAGGCCGGCCAGCTAACTGCCGAAACGAATACGGCGGGCGATTTCCGCAATTACACCTATGACAATGAAGGTGAATTGACAACAGCCTTCGGCAAGGAAGCCGGCGGTACGACTAATCGCTGGCAGGAACAGTTTGGCTACACGTATGACGGAGCGGGAAACCTAAACTACCGCACGAATAATGCGCTATTGCAGGCGTTCACCGTCAACAATTTAAACGAGTTGTCAAATGCCACCTATAGCGGTATGCTGACGGTGGCAGGCACTACGACCAGCCCAGCGACCAATGTGACCGTCAATACTTCCAATGCGGTGCTGTATGCCGACAGCACCTTTGCTAGTACGAACCAGCCCCTGGTTAACGGAAGCAATACCTTCACGGCCGTTGCCAAGGACATCTATGGGCGAATAAACACCAACAGTGTCACGGCCTATTTGCCGGCTACGAATGCTTACAGTTATGACGGGAATGGAAATTTGACCAATGACGGGACCCGGAACTTTGCTTATGACGACGAGAACCAGCTAACGAGCGTCTGGGTTGCCAATGTTTGGAGCAATAATTTTGTATACGACGGCAAGTTGCGGCGCAGAATTGAGCGGGATTACAGTTGGAACAGTAGTGTTTGGACAGAAACCAACGAAATCCACTTCATCTACGACAGGAATGTGGTGATTCAAGAGCGAAACGCCAGTAATAATCCTCAAGTGACTTACACACGGGGCAATGATCTAAGCGGGACGCTGCAAGGGACAGGTGGGATTGGCGGACTCTTGGCTCGCACGGATTATGGCCAGGAAATTCCTGGAACCCCCACGACCGCTTATTATCACGCCGACGGCAATGGTAACATCACAATGTTGATTTACACTAACCAGATTATTGCCGCCAAATACCTTTATGACCCGTATGGGAAGACGCTCTCGTTGAGTGGACCACTGGCTAGTCTTAATGTGTATCTTTTCTCCAGCAAGGAATGGAATAACACTACTGGATTGTATTACTACCTCTACCGCCATTATGATCCCAATTTGCAGCGGTGGTTAAATCGGGATCCGATTCAAGAACTTGGAGGTTTGAACCTGTATAATTATGTTGGAAATTCACCCGTTGATTTTGTCGATCCTTATGGTTTGACGATAGGAGGAGCCGTAGTTGGAGGCGGAATTGGTGGAGTAGTGGGCGCTTACACTGGTGGGATAATTGGTGGTGCTATAGGTGGTTTGGGAGGTTTGGTGGGAGGTGGGGCGGGTGGTACTGCAGTTGAGCCGGGAGGAGGCACTGCAGTTGGCGCAATCAGTGGAACCGCAGCAGGCTCGGCAGCAGGTGCTTCGGTTGGTGCAGATATCGGTGCTGGAATTGGAACTGGGGTAGGTGCTTGGCTTGGAGATTTAATCAGTAACATGGCTCGCAACGAGAGCGGGCAGCGAAATTATATCAATGACATCGCGGATCAAAAGGCGCGGGAAAGTGGGGGACAAAAGACCCCATGTGATATTCTCAACGAGATGATGAACAAAGCTAAGTGTGAAGGTAACACTAAAAAGCAGCAAGAGATTCAACAAGCTCAAAAGGCCGCCGGATGTCGTAACGTGAGGAAACGATAATAAAGTTGTTCAACAAGTATATTCTTATGGATAATTAGATAAAGCAATGTCCAGCAAATTACATTCTAAAGAAAAATGGTTTTGGGCCTCTCTAATCGAGATGACTATTCCTAAGTCCAGGATGAATGACATGTCAGCTCAAACGGAAGTATGGGACAATTTAGTTCTTATCCGAGCAAAGGGTGCCAATGAAGCACTTCGAAAGGCACTCAAAATTGGCAAGGCTGCGTCCGGTGATTGTCGTGGGACACTTCGACTTTATGGAAGACCAGCTACAACTCAATTTTTGGGTATTGCCGATATCGGCTTAATCCATGATGACCTGACTGATGGGGCAGAAATTCTGTGGGAGCTTAAGAGGTGCAGCCAAAAGAAGGCTCGGTCATTGGCTGCATCTAGGAACGAATTACTGAGGCGTCTTAAGGATGCTTTACTTAAGGATTGAATCGACACGCCAACCATAGCAATGATGATGGCAATAGAATTAAACGTCGGAATAGCTTCTCGTAAAGGGGTCAGTCCTTAGTATTGACACAAACGCGGCGAAGAAGTTAGAGGCGGACATGCCCCGCGCCTTGCGCATCGAATATCCGGGTGCAATTTATCATGTAATAAATCGGGGCGATCATCGGGAGCCGATTTTTCGCGATGATTCCAATCGTCGCCGTTTTTGATGACGATAGGTGAAACTTGTCGCAAGAGGGATTGACAAATTCATGCGTATTGTTTGATGCTCAGTAAGCGTCACGCCAAGCACCCCTATTCAATGAAGTCGTAGGCGTCGTAGCCTAGGGGTTACGTTGAATACGACACCCACCAATGAAACGATCTTGAAGACGGACGTGCTGGCGAGTGACGCTTACGATTCAATATTGTTTCAGTGTACTAGATACTGGTAATTTCTTCGGCATCCTTTTAATTTTGAGGGTATTTTATGACTTACGGACGCACAATTCGCGAACGCAATACAAAACTAGCAGGTGTTGTAGGTATTGTCCGCCCGCCATGGAACCAGTGTTGGTTTTGGGGAATTCTCCTGGTTTTCGCTGTCTTTATCGCCTATCAGCCCGCTTGGTGCACTGGATTCATCTGGGACGATGACCAACATCTGACAGAAAATCCATGTATCGTTGGGCCACTCGGCTTCAAACAAATTTGGACGAGCAGCTCGGCGGTTTATTATCCGCTGACGCTAACGAGCTTTTGGATGCAGCACGCGCTCTGGGGACTTAATCCAATCCCCTATCATCTGGTCAACATTGCTATGCACGCCGCTTGTGGAATCTTACTCTGGCAGGTGTTGCAATCCTTGAAGGTGCGCGGCGCATGGCTCGGAGCAGCGCTCTGGGCATTGCACCCGGTGCAGACCGAATCGGCGGCCTGGATTACTGAGTTAAAAAACACACAGTCAGCCTTCTTTTACCTGCTGACCGTTCTTTTTTTCCTGAAGTGGCGGTTTGAGGAAATATCAGGCAAAGAGCAAAAGGCGGAGCGCTATTACATTTTGGCACTGTTTTTTGCGGCATCGGCAATCCTAAGCAAAACTTCAACAGTAATGCTGCCGGTTGTGGTCGGCCTGTGTTGGTGGTGTGTGGATGGCCACTGGCGATGGCGAAACATTTTCAGACTAATTCCATTCTTCGCGATCTCAGCGGTGGCCAGCGGCTGGACAATTTGGGAGCAACAATTTCATTCAGGTGCGCTGGGACCGGAATGGTCGCAAAGCTGGCCTGAGCGTTTTGCTATCGCTGGTAAAGTCATTTGGTTTTACATGGGCAAGTTGTTCTGGCCGTATCCGCTGATTTTTCTTTATCCACGCTGGCAAATCAACGCAGCGCAACCGTTAGTGTATTTACCCGCCTTTGCGGCCGGCGCTGTTATGTTTGTTCTTTGGTTGAAGCGTCATACTGGATTGAGGCCGGCATTTTTTGCGTTTGCGTATTTTGTCGTTTCCTTATTTCCGGTACTCGGTTTTTTCAACGTTTATTTCTTCCGTTACTCATTTGTCGGCGATCATTTTCAATATCTCGCCAGCATGGGACCATTGGCGCTTGCCGGAGCGGGAATCAGTGCCGGATTTGATTATTTCAAGGAGCGGCTTCCATTGTTAAAGCTGATCGTTTGCGGGGTGTTGCTGGCAACGCTGGCAACGCTGACTTGGCAGCAAAGTAAAATGTATAAAGACATCGAAACGCTTTGGCGCACCACAATAGCGAGGAACCCGCATGCGTTTTTGGCTTACAATAATCTCGGCGCCATTTATCTCCATGCAGGTCAGGTGGACGAGGCAATGCCTTATTTCCAAAAAGCATTGGAAAGTGATCCCGACTTTGCTGAGGCGCACAGTAATCTCGGTGAGGCGTTGATGCGAATTGGGCGAGCGGACGAAGGATTGCTGGAACTCAAGAAAGCTTTAGCAATTACCCCTGACTCTGCTGATTCGCAATACAATCTTGGTAACGCTCTGATGCAAATTGGGCAATTGGAAGAGGCGATGGACCATTTCCAAAAGGCGCTAAAAATTAAACCCGACTTTGTGAAGGCTGACAATAATCTCGGTATTATTTTTCTGCGAACGCAACATTTAAATGAGGCGGGTATATGTTTTGAAAGGGCCATTGAAATTGACCCTGGATATGCAGAGGCCCATTACAATCTGGGGGGAGTCTTTGAATTACAAGGCAATTTGGACCAGGCGGCCACACAATTCCAGAAGGCAATCGAAATCAAACCTGATTACGCCCATGCATACAGCAATCTAGCGGATGTGTTGGCTGCTCAAGGCAAACTGGATGACGCTGTGGGGGAATACCAACTGACATTGAAGTTGGATCCCAATGCGGCACAAGTTCACTTTCAACTCGGCTTGGTGTTGCAAAAGCAGGGGAGGCTGGCAGACGCGATCGCGGAATATCAGGAGGCCGTGCGGCTGAATCCGCAATATGAACAGGCAAAACAACAACTGCGCACTCTTGAAGGACTGCCTTCACAGTGATTTGTCTTCATCAAAAATTCTCGTTACTTTCTCGGGGCGCGAAGTTCTGGTAGCCATTACGAAAAACAAGCTCGACTCTGGCCCGCTGAGGTAGAACTTCAAAAAACCAACAGTATCCCGACCAAATGAAGACACTCATAATATCACGAACTGCAACCGTTTTTGCTTTTGAGGATATTTGTCAGTACGCCAATTTTAAGTTTAAGCAACTAGCCAGCTCATATGAGATCTATTGCGGGGAACGGCTCAATAAGGCCATTTTGGAATGTCGCACAATAAAACTTGTCGGTAATGTCGCTTGGCTCAAGAGAACCACATCTGCAAAACGCAACGGGCAAAGAGGCAAAGAATATACCCTCTTAGCCGAATTATTTCGACCGAATATCGGGAGACCGCCGCTGCCGCCGGTTTTTCTGGTCGATCTACGCGTCCCATTGTCCCCCAAGGCAGATAGTGGGAGGGCAGTAGCCGCTACTTCTGTCCCATTTTCACAGCCGCCTTTGGAGAAACTCATGGTTGCGATTGCTCAACCTCCAATCAGCTCCTCCGAGATTTCAGACGCAAGGATTCGGTATCGCGACGACAAAACACGTGAAATCACTTCAGAGTGGAGCGTCTTGGCGATCAAGACGGCAGCAGCAAAAGGGGCCAAACTGATCATCTTCCCCGAGTTGTTTATGCCCGATGGAGCCCTCGACACCGTTCGTGAAAATGCCAAAAAAGTAGGAATCGGTGTGGTTTGCGGGGTAGAAGGAGTTTGGGTGGATAGTAAGTATTCAAATTTCGCCAATATCGTCATACCGGACGTCCCGTATGACCACAAACAATTTAAGAAGTTTCCATCAAATTACGAACCTCAGAATTTTCAAACCAAAGGAGGCCAACTATGCTTTCTCCAATCAAGCATAGGAAGTTTTTCCGTTGTGCTGTGTAGCGACCCACCCCTCCTCGTGGTCCAGCTAGCAGTCTGACCTTCACACTTCATTGTCCCAAATGCTGTCCAAATCTTATGAATTATCAAGTTGGGTTCGTTGGTACTGATCCGCCAATGTCAGGTACCTGGCACCACCATAATTTTCCCAATGACTGGTCCACTGTGTCTATTTCCTCAAGCGAGCGCGCCGATGGCTCAGTCGATTATACCATCGTTATTGATGTAACCTCATCTACAACACTTGGTAATGATGTGGGCACGAGCGGTTCTATACCCGGTATATTTCTCACTGGCACCTGCAGCGATGACCAGGGGCCTACTTACCGAATCCCAGGATTAGCTCCATAACCCACCGTCTAGCCTTAGGAAATGTTTATTGACAAGTACTGCGTCCACTCTTATCAACTGAGGAAGAGGGTGGCTGACCTTCACTCTGCTGCCTTTTATATGGTGCATGCGATAGGGATGAATTAATTGTTTTGAGCCGCCTCTGGCGTGGCTCAGTTCTTGCTTGTCAGAGAGAATAAAGGACTTGTGAAAAAGTCATGCTTCATTTTTACTGCGTTGTGCATTGCAACGCCAGCGCTGCAGCTGTTGGATCTATATGGACTTTACCACTGGCAGGATGATGTTGTCACGAGTTTGCTGGTTAGCGGGTATGTTTTATTAATAACTTTGTTCTTTTGGTCGTTGCTCAGCGTGCGACACCACCGAGTTCGTGCCATTATTGGTGCACTTGTCTGTGCCTACTCTCTTTGGCAGTTATTCCAAAACGCCAGAATACTTTATTAAGGGTTATGACGCGGCAGGGAATATCCGGTCACTTTTCAAAGAACAATGCAGCTATAACTGCATCTCCATATTGGCTGGCCATAATCCTGGAAACAGCGCGATTGGACAGGAAAAATCCGTTCAATTCGCGCCGCTTTCCATAAACGTAAGCGTTCATAGGGAACGATTTATCATGTGATGAGCCGAGGTGACGCTTATAAACTTGAATCCAGCTGCAAGACAGTAGCCAAAACCAGCCATTCTGCATCTGTGGGCATGGCTCTATCCCGTTCCCAACGGCCAAGCCAATAACGCGAAATACCAGTGGCTTGGGCAAGCTGTTCTTGGGTCATGCCTGCCTGCTTACGGGCGGCACGGATTGAGTCACCAACTGTTCCCGTCAGATTTAGATTTTCCCGGCCCAAAATGGCTGATTTTATGGGTAAACCGATGTGAATTGTGCGTTGTGTAATTGTCCAATGAGCCAAACACCGCGCTGGAGCCAACGCCGACTGCCCCTTGAGTTTATGGATGGTTTGAGTTATACGACGATTATCAAGCCAGCGGAACCACTTGCCCGTCGGCGTGGCTCAGCTTTGGAACGTTAGCCGTCGTTCGCACTATGCCATCCAGTGAGCCACAGATTCGTTTTTTAGAGCTGCTTCACCGGCTCACAGATACAGGACGAGCTGAGTGGTTACAAAATTATGAGGACCCAGGCTTTGTTCACTGTTTGGTTGACGGGGAAGATTTGATAAAGTTTGAGTGCATGGGTGGTGAGAAAGGCGACGAGCATGTTCAGCCAGCGCAGCGGTTGGCCGGTGTGGTTTCACACCACTGCAACACGACATATTTATGGTTACCGGTTGCGGCAGATTGGGAGCTTTTGTTACGGATGTTGCGTTCAGCCAAGGACGACGCCAAGAGATTTAGTGCGTGTCGTGGCATCGCCCGCCTTGCGCCAGTCAGAGTTCTCGAAGCGAGATTGAAGATATGACAATGACGGCTAACACCTATTAAGTCCGAACTGTCAACAGGCAAAAGGAATTCCATCCGGAATTGTATTAATTCCGTTTTCGCGTCCAACGAACGGGAACTCCCACCTTCGCCCTAAGCTATGGTGGGCAGG
>Ga0187863_10001360_pt1 | contig 19675 bp, 14 predicted proteins | sample June2016WEW_11_1_FD_132975 | JGI IMG/M metagenome (GOLD analysis project Ga0187863, IMG submission 132975) | Peatland microbial communities from SPRUCE experiment site at the Marcell Experimental Forest, Minnesota, USA - June2016WEW_11_10 | ecosystem: Environmental > Terrestrial > Soil >... | reverse complement strand
TGGACGGCATTGCAGAGGTCAAGGGACTGTCCGCGACGCTGAGCACGAGTTCGATCAATACCTCCGGAACATCCGTCCTTACGGTTACCGCCGGAACCAGTACGGCACATGGAACCTATTCGATCACAGTGATCGCGAACAGCGGCGGCACGACGCACACGGTCACCACTCAACTGACCGTGAATTAAATCGAAAACGAGCGTGCCTTGCCGTCCATGAGGGACCGGACGTCAAGGCACGCACCTCTCCAGCAGTATCAACTCTCGTAATCTCGTCCAGTTCAGGGAGCGTATACAATCGCTCTCGAAACTGAGCATTTCTTTTTCCTGCCCAAAATGAGACATCCGCTATCGATGATCCGATCGCGTGGCGCGACGTTTGCGCTTTTTCCCGTGCTGATGGTTAGTTGGGCGACTTCGCAAAATGTCGGCAAACGGCCCAGCCTCCCCACTGGACACCTCACTCCGGGGCACGACATGACTAGCGCCCGAGGTGGGCATACGGCCACGATTCTACCCAACTTCAAAGTCTTCATTGCCGGAGGCAAGAATGAACGCGGTAGTGTCCTGGCGAGCACGGAAGTTTACGATCCGACAACCGAGACTTTTTCGCCGGGCACGAAGATGTCAGTACCTCGGGAAGGTCATGCGGCCGCCTCGCTAGCGGACGGCAAGATCCTGATTGCGGGCGGAGCGACTCGGGGAGGCATTCCGCTCTCCAGTTGCGAGGTCTACGATTACGAAACTGAAAAGTTCACCACACGAGGAAGCATGCACGCGCGCCGAGTTCGGCCGACCGCTATCGTGCTGAGAGACGGCCGAGTTCTGCTCATCGGAGGGCAGGACGGAAGCCAGCCGCTCGATTCCGCAGAGACCTATGACCTTCTGACTGGCAAATGGAAACTAGTTGGCAAGATGTCCTTCGCTCGCGTGGGCCACACTGCAACGCTGCTTGCCGATGGGCGCGTGCTGGTTGTGGGAGGGACGGGCAATCAGCATTCCGTGCTTGCCAGCGCGGAAATCTTCGATCCGAAATCGAATCAGTTTTCTCGATCTGGAGATCTTCACCAGGCACGGTCGATGCAAACCGACGCTCTACTTCCCGATGGCAAGGTGCTGATCGCCGGAGGCGCGGGGGATACAAAGGCAACCGTTCCTCTGGCGTCAACGGAACTTTTTGATCCAGCGACTAATTCCTTTAGCGTCTCTGGCTCCATGACCGAACCGCGAATGAAATTGCCTGACGCCGCGCTCTTGCTGGATGGAAGGATCTTGCTTGTCGGAGGCGAGCGATCGGCTGAGATCTATGATCCGAGAACGGTCACATCCCGGCCGGTGTTGGGGAATTTGGACACTGCCCGTTACGACTCTGCAGCTATTCAGTTGATGGATGGATCATCACGAATCTTCGGTGGATATGATGCGTCGGGAGTGAGCACCGCAAAAAGTTGGGTATACCGTCCTTAGATCCCAGTCTTTCATGCACCTGGCCGCAACGGATTGCGTCCTTTTTGGTTTGTAGTTGCAACCCTGGATGAAACACTACTTGCGAGGAACCTCTGACCAAATGAGGATGCACGATCGCCTCACCGATTTTTCGGCTGGCTCGCCCTTTTTCTTGAGTCTGATTCTGTCCACTGTGTTGGGAGCCATCGGGTGCGGCGGTGCAGGAGGAACTCCGACTTTCAGCGGTGGCGGAGGAAATAACGGCGGGGACGGAGGAGGGGGCGGAAGTACCCAGAGCGTTCTTCCCTGCACTTTCACCGCACCCGCTTCAGGTGGAAACACCAGCGGCGCGGGAGTGAATACTCAGATTACAAATCAATATTTTGGAATGCATCTGAACAGCACCAATGCGCCGTGGCCATTCTTCCCTTTCGGCAGCCAGCGCATGTGGGACGCGGGCGCAGCGTGGTCGCAGGTAAACACAGCGTCGGGCGTCTACGACTGGACCCTGATGGATACCTGGCTTTCAGAGGCGCAGGAACATGGCGTCAGCATGCTCTATAACCTGGCGCGTACCCCCACATGGGCTTCGTCGGTTCCAACTGACAGCAGTTGCATCGATTCTTCCAGCAACGGTCCGGGCCAGTGCGATCCACCGTTGGACTTGAACTCGGACGGATCGGGCGCTGACGATATTTGGATCGGATGGGTGACCGCCGTCGCCCAACACAGCCAAAGCAGAAAGTCATCCGGCCTGACTGGATTCTCGTACTACGAAATCTGGAACGAGTGGAACACCAACGTGTTCTGGAATCCCCAGTATGCGACGACGGCGCAGCTGGTTCGCATGGAGCAGGATGCACGCTGCGTGGTAGAAGGTCCTCCCGTCGGATTGAGTTGCAATCCCAACAGCATTTTTCCCAGCGGAACCGCACTTGACCCTACTGCAAAGATTGTCAGCCCTTCACCGGTCGGTGCCCACATCTTGCTCAACGAGGTGGCGCAGAGCCTGTCGCTGTATTTCCAGACGCAAGTCAACGGAAATGCGGGCGGATCCTTTTCCGATGCAATTGGATTTCATGGCTACGTGAGCACCGGCAGCGCCACGAGCACCACGTCCGTTCCCTGCCCGACTGCGGAAGATATCAATACCGTAATCGCCGACATGAACACGACCCTTGCTGAGTTCCCCTCTCTCACCGCGGGCAAGCCGTTGTTCAACACAGAAGGCGGATGGAGCAAAGCCGATGATGAAGGGTTTACCGATCAAGACCAGCAAGCTGCATTCCTGCCACGTTACTTGCTGCTCCAGGAGTCTGCTGGCATCAGCAGCGTTTATTGGTATGCGTGGGACAGCAAGGAGCTTGCGAGCCTTTACAACGACGAGACGGGGACAACCACGAAAGCGGCCACAGCCTATGGCGAAGTTCTCAACTGGAGCGTCGGTGCAACCGTTAGCCAGGCCTGCAGCGCTTCGGGAACGGTATGGACCTGCGGCTTCATGCGGCCAGGGTACACCGGCTTGGCAGTTTGGGACGCCAGCCAGGATTGCACTGCGTCATCTTGCCCGACCACGACATTCAGCGTTCCCGCCGGAGGATATATCGAGTATCGAGATGTCGCAGGCGATGTGATAAGCCTGAACGGAGCCGCATCCGTGCAGATCGGAGCGCAGCCGATTCTGCTCGAAACGGCGCCTCTCCCGCTCAACAACGAAGGTCGGCGAAACGAATCTTCCGGAAAAGTGGCGCGCTGATTTCTTTAGCCAAGCTCCGCAGGCTTGTTTAGGTCGACGGAGTTCCCATCTTCACTTCCCCGTACCATTCAGCGCAAAATTCTGGGTGCTGTTGCCGCCGAGAAAATCTGAAGCGGTCACATTCGCAGAGCGCGAGCCCTTTGCCTTCGGGGTGAAGGTCACCGTAATCGTGCAAGTGGCTCCTTTCGCCAGGCTCGAGACCGAAAAACGGTAGCCCATTCGCCCTCACCTGACAGGCTGTAACCAAGTAATGGCGCGGGTTTTGGTCAAAGTATGCAAGTTTCGACATCTTGACGGCGGCCCGCAGCCGTCATACTCTGCCGGGCAGTGCGGCATTCCGCTTCGATGTCCTCGCGGACAATGAGGCACTTCCAATTCGTATGAGTTCCAGCTTCGAAGCTCACCGGAGCGGTCATGATGAACCGTCCTAGAATCATTCGTTTTCTTTCGATCTGGCTATTAACCAGCACGATCTTCGTATTGCCAGGCTCGGCTCAAAAATGGAGCCGCTACGGACCTGGCACCCGGAGCCAGGCATCGTCGGTTTACGATCCCACAACGAATCAGATGTTCGTCTTCGCCGGACAGCATGCGCCCACCAACGTGGATTTCAACGATACCTGGGTTGTCCAGAATGTAATTCCCTCATCTTCCAGCACCACGGAAAACCTGCAATGGATAAGAGTGAGCATTACGGGAAAAGGACCCGGAGATCGCTTTGGGCAAAGCGCAGTCTACAATCCGACTTCGAACCGCATGATTGTCTTTGGCGGCGGGACCGGCTTCCCAGGTCCGTGCGTCGACGACTTGTGGGTTGTCAGTCATCTCAATTCGCAAGGCGGTTCACCAGCCTGGAATCAATTCTCGGCCACGGGGACCTTGCCACCGATCCGCGAAGGACACACTGCAGTCTATGATCCGAATACCAACAAGATGATTGTGTTTGGCGGGAACAACTGCAGCGGAACCTACTACAACGACCTCTGGATTCTAAGTAACGCCGACGGATCGACCGCGACACCGTCATGGACCCAGGTCACTCCAGCCGGAACAGGGCCGAGCGCGCGCAGCCAGGCGACCGCGATCTACGACTCCGTCAATAACGTCATGACCGTTTTCGGCGGCGGGACTTCGAGCACGAATGTTTTCGGCGATGTCTGGACTCTCACGAATGCGAATGGTGTAACCGGAACTCCGACGTGGAAGCAGCTTACGCCGACGGGAACGGCTCCGGCAGCTCGCAGCGGGCAGAGCGCGATTTACGACGCCACCAACAACCGCATGACGATTTACGGCGGAGGCAACAATAAAGGGAAGGTGCTGAACGACGGCTGGATTCTGACCAACGCCAACGGCATTGGAGGCACGCCCGCCTGGACTCAGTTAACCCCCACCGCGCCCGGACCTTACCGCAAGAGCCACACCGTTATCTACGATCCGGTCTCGGACGACATGGTTATATTCGGCGGGGATAGCCAGATTCCGCAGACATTTACTGACGATCATGTCTTGATCCTGACCCAAGCCAATGGACTGACCGCGGGCACGAAGGAGACGCAATGAGCCATCGAAAGATGAGTTTTCTCCTGACGCCGCTGCTTGCCGTTTTCCTATCTGCTCTCGCCCATGGGCAAACTTGGACACAGGATGGTCCTGCTGCCCGCTATCACACGGGAGGAATCTACGATTCCGTCACCGATCAACTTGTGGTCTTCGCCGGACAAACCGCCACGGTGCCGGTGAACGATGTGTGGTCCGTTCCCGGAATCGTGGCCGCGGGTCAAACCAGTACGACTACGCCATACCACTGGGCGCAAGTGTTTCCCACGGGAACCGCTCCGGCCGCGCGCTTCGGCCATGGCGCCAATTACGATAGCGTGAGCAATCGGATGATCGTCTTCGCTGGCGCGACCAGCGGTACAAGCTGCCTCAATGACGTGTGGCTGCTTGACGATGCGAACTCCTCCAGTGGCGTACCCTCGTGGGTACAGTTGAATCCTTCCGGATCTCTTCCGCCCGCGCGCATGAACCACAATACGGCGTATGACCCTTCCAGCAATTCCCTCATCGTCTTCGGCGGTACCAATTGCGCGTCCGGTTATCTCTCCGATGTGTGGGTGCTGAGCAATGCGAATGGAGAAGTCGGAACGCCGTCCTGGACGCAACTGACGCCATCCGGAGTCGCGCCCTCAGCCCGCGAGAACAGCAGCGCGATCTATGACTCCGTCGATAACGTCCTCACGATTTATGGCGGCGATGCCGGAAGCTCTGGCCTGTCGGATGTCTGGACTCTTTCCCACGCTAACGGACAAGACGGAACTCCGACCTGGACGCATCTGTCGCCCACAGGGACCGCGCCCTCGGCGCGCACGGGACAGAGCGCAGTTTACGATGTGGCCGACAACCGCATGATTATGTATGGAGGCATCAATTCGCTGACTGCGGCCACGTATCTCGGCGATACATGGATTCTGACATTTCCGAATGGGATCGGCGGGACACCGAGCTGGATCTCGGAAAAAGTCACTGGAACCGCGCCCACGATGCGCTTCCACATTGCCTTTTATGACTATACGGACAACGACATGGTCATTTTCGGTGGGCTCAGTCAGATCGTTCCCTCTAACGAGAATGATCGGGTCTTCATCCTCACGACTGCCAACGACCTCTAGAGAGTTTCGGGAAAGGCTCACCGGCCTTTCCCGGTCCTCATCGTTCTCGCCGGGCTCCGCGCTAATTCGCTTACAATCTAGTCGCCAAGCTGCCCTGGAGAACGAGCAGCGGCGCCTGTGAATGCCCGACAATTCCTCTAAGCCCGATGAAGTCCCTAACCCATCGCTGCCGAATCCGGCGGTGCGTTACGTTTCCTGGTTTCTGGCGGCTGCGGCAATCCTCTACGCACTGCTCGCCGGACTACACACGGTCCAAGACTTCGATCTCGGTTGGCAGCTGGCGTCCGGGAGATGGGTCGTTCAGCACCATCACGTTTTCTCGACCGATGTCTTTTCCTACACGGCTTCCGGACAACCCTGGGTCTACCCGGCTCTCTCTGGACTGGTCCTCTACGCGACCTTCGTGCTGGGAGGATATGCCTTGCTGTCGTGGCTCGGCGCGCTTGTTTGTGCCGGTACGGTCGCGCTGACGCTGCGCAGAAATAGCCTCTGTACCCCGGCGTTGGCGATCATAGCTGTGCCTCTGATCGTAAATCGCACGCAGCCTCGCGCGGAGATGTTCACGACGATCTTATTCGCGGCGTTTCTAGCTTTGCTGTGGGCCCATTACCGGACCGGACGCGGCGCCTTATGGCTTATTCCGGTCCTCATGCTTCTGTGGGTCAATCTGCATCTTGGATTCGTCGCCGGCCTGGGCCTCTGCGCAGCCTATTTGTTGATAGAAATCCTGGACATGCTCGCCGAATCGAAACGAGAGGCAGCCCTCGCGCGAGTTCGCAACGCCTGGCCATGGCTGGCGTGCACGGTTGTCGCCACGCTGCTGAATCCCTGGGGCCCGTCCATCTATGCCGCCCTCGTCACACAAGCGCGAGCTCAAACACTTCATAATCTGTGGGTTCTGGAGTGGGAGAGCGTGCCTCTGTCGTGGGCAAGCCTATATCAGGGGCTCGATTGGCGTGATCCCCAAAGCTCCCTTTGGTGGCTAATCGCCGTGACTCTGGCTTGCATTTGCATTGCGGTTTGGCGGAGACATTGGGGCGCCGGACTTTTGTTGGCAGGTTCTTTGTATTTCGGGTTGCGCCACCTGCGCTTGCAAGCCTTGTTTGCTTGCGCCGCTATCATCGTCGGAGGATCTTTGATCGATGAACTAGCGCACAGCATTTGGGAGTCGCCTGGCCGGGCGACGGGAACTCCTCGGCGAGTCACTGTAAATCCTCGATTGCGGATCGCTGCGGTTGTTGTCTTGGCGATTGTATTCGGTGGTTTCGCTGGAACCCGAGCGAGGGACCTGATTTCGAATCGCTACTACATGAGATCCGCGCAATTGTCGTCCTTTGGGACCGGACTGTCATGGTGGTACCCGGAACGCGCTATCGATTTCCTTCAACGCGAACAATTGCCGGCAAACATTTTCAACGGATACAGTCTCGGCGGATATTTCACCTGGCGTCTTTTTCCTGAATACCGCGACTACATCGACAGTCGCGCCCTACCCTTTGGCTCTGCGCTTTTCTTCCGCGCCTATGACCTTCCCACCGAGGGTCCAGACTCTTCCGCATGGCAACGAGAAGCGGACGCTCGCGCCATCAATACGATCATCCTCCCAATCTCGCGCTATCAAGGAATGACATTGTTTCCGCAGCTCCATGCATTCTGCCGAAGCCAATCGTGGGGTCCGGTGTATCTGGACGAAGTCGCGGCGATCTTCGTACGCCGCACGGCACAAACAAATGCACTGATTCAACGCTTGAAACTTGATTGCGACAAACTGTTGTTTGATTTGCCCTCCGATCTTGGGATGGCGCGATCCTCAAGTGCTCGCGTAGCGCTGTTCAACGCTTGGGCAAACGCCGGCGGGGTTTTATACAGTCTGGAAAGTTATCCGGAAGCCCTCGTATATCTGGACCGCGCGGAGTCCGTTTTCCAGGACAACGCCAACGTGCATCTGCTCCGAGCATTGGTTTTTCAGCAGTTGGGACGCGCCGCCGACACGGAGTCAGAATTTCACACGAGTCTCAGTCTCGAATCGAACGACGAGGCATGGTTCGATCTCGGACTCTTTTATATGACGCAGAAGCGCTACGAGGATGCCGCCAGACTTTTTGAACAATCTGCCGAATCTTCTTCGCGTCCACACGAAATGTGGATGATGCTGGGACAAGCGGATTTGCAATTGCATCAACCCAAGCTGGCCTTAGAGGCATTTAAAAAGGCCGATGACTCCAGCCCATTTCGCGAAGGAGGAGAATCGCTTGGGGCAGGGTTCAATTCACTGGTCGCCACGGGCCGCGCAAAGGCTTGCTATCAATTGGGCGATCTCTCCCAAGCCGTGAGCTTCCAGGAAGACGCAGTCAGATTGGCCCCAGGCGACGCCAAACTCTGGACGGGCCTCGCCGACCTTTACGACGCGGAAGGCCGTTCTTCCGAAGCCGCCGAGGCCCGGGCACACGCCAAAGGCCGGTAGCTCGCCCAAGCGGTTTACCTAAGCGGCCGATCCCAAAGAAAACAGGACCGAGTATGAATGAGCCGATTTCACGGCTCCTCCATGACGCGGTCCCTGGTTTTTCGAGCTTCAGTTTACCGAATTCGTTACAGCGACCGCAGGAAATTCACCAGATCCTGCTGGTTCTTCGAACTGAGATTATTGAAGTTGGTCACGCTTTGATTCGCTTCAGACGCCGGGTAGGTGGTGTTGCCCAGGCTGTAGTGATCCTCAATCGCGGTGACAATGTTGGTGGTGCGGCCATCATGCAGGAAAAAGTATCTCTGGCCGATTCCCCACAAGGGTGCTGTTCGAAACTCGTCCGGACCGGCTTGTCCCTGCGGAAGTCCATCGGCAAGTCCGGGTCCCATGTGATGCACGATCAGGTCGGAATAAAGATTGATCGTGGTGTTGCCCAACGCGGGACGCGATGTCGGCGGCGTCTTGAATGACGTTGTGTGGCAATAGACGCAACCCGCGTTTGTGAATTGGGTTTTGCCATTGCTCGTCGAGCTGGTTGCTTTGACCGGAACCGGCGGAGCCAGCCACTGCGTGAAGTACTCAGTGCGCTCCGCATCACCGGGGAACATCTCGGTCAAAATCCCGGGAGTGAAGTTGGTTACCGTTTCCGGCACCGGGTTAAGAACACAACCCGGCGTCTGGTCGATTTCGTTCGGGAACGTCTCGTTGGTCACACCCATCTCGACGTTCATCTGTTGCGCAGCCATCAACAAAGTCGAACGCACCTGAGCCTTCCAGCCAAAGCGCTGGATACTCCCGTCGTTTCCGCTGTAATTCGGATGGCCAGTAATTCCCAACGTCGCCTTGACTGTCAGGTTCGCGTTCATGTTGTTGACGATGTCGATGTTTCGAACCACTTCGATGAGGCCGTCGCCATAGGTGGGCGGCACTTGACGCAGCACAAGATTGTTGTCCGCAGCTGCAGTTACGAAATCAGGCTGCGATATGTTGCATCCGGCAGCGTCGCTGCGCCCCGTGATCGTAAACAACTCGTGAACATTGCCATCGGGAATGTTCGTTCCGGGCTGGTTGATGAAACGCGCTTCCAGGATCGGCCCCGACGTCGTGATGAACGACGGCATCGTATTATTCGCGCCGTTGTAGTTGTAGACCGAAAATAACGGGTTCGCCGGCGGACTGGATCCCCCGACCGCGGGATAAGCGTGGCAACTGGCGCAGGAATTGGAATTAAACCGCGGACCAAGGCCGCCATCGGTCGGAGACGTAACGATCACGTCGTGCGTGCGATCGAATTCCGTCGTAATGCTGGGCTCGATCTGTTGCTCGTTCGCGCTCAACGAGGAGATGAAGCTGCCCGCATTCGCTGGCAATGGGCGCGGACCAGGGTCCGTCGCCGACACCGTTGGAGGCGAACTCACGTTGGCGCGCGCGGAAGCCGCTGACGTCGCCTTCGACGCTTTCGTGCTCTTAGGAAAGTAAGCGGTTGCCGCTGTGCAGATCACCAACAGCAACGCCGCCGGAAGGGCTACGCGCAGCCACTTTCCTCGCTTCGATCGAGTCTGAACCGGATTATTTGTTTCCGACAATGACATAGCGTCCTCTTCGTCTGACCGTTTTCCCAAGTTCACAATGACCGCAGGAAGTTCACCAGATCCTGCTGATTTTGCTGCGACAGCGCGTTGAAATTGTTGATGACGGTATTGGCTTCGGAATTCGGATAGGTACCGTTCCCCAAGCTGAAGTGGTCTTCGATCGCGTTGACGATGTTCGTCTCGCGGCCATCATGCATGAAGAAATATCTCTGGCCAATTCCCCATAGCGGCGCGGTGCGGAACTGATCTCCCGTGGCATTGCCCTGCGTGATGTTGTCTGCCAGGCCCGGTCCCATATCGTGGACCAGCAAATCGGAATACAGATTGGCCTGCACGTTGCTGAGCGAAGCGATAGAAGAGGTCGGAGTGGTGAAGGAGTTGTTATGGCACATGTTGCAGCCAATCGTATTGAACTGCACCAAGCCATTGCTGGTGGAGGTGGTCGGCGCGACCGGAACTGGAGGCGCCAGGAAACGCATAAACAGGGAGAAGCGCTCCAGATCGCCCGGGAAGTTTACCGGCAACTTCGGAGCCTCGCCGGTGTCGTTGCGGTCATCTGGAACTCCCTTGGTCTTGTTGGTTCCCGGCGGCACGGGGAATGGCGGCAGGCAGCTTGCGATCGACTCGTCGTTCTCGCTGGGGAAAGCTTCATCGCTCACGCCTTCTTCAACGGTATAGGCTTCTCCCGCAAAATAGAGCAGCGACTTGTTCTGTGCCTTCCAGCCGAAGCGCGTGATCGTGCCATCGTCATCGCTGTAGTTCGGATGCCCGGTGATACCGAGAGACTGCTTCAGCGACAGATTGGAATTCATGTTGTTCAGGATGGCGGTTTCCTGAATCAGTTCGACCAGCCCGGCGCCAAAGGTCGGCGTGGTCTGGCGGAAAATGATGTCGTTGCTCTGCTGCTGGGCGCTGAAATTCGGCTGGACCATCGTGGTACAACCCGGCGCGTCCGAACGATTCGAAATCGTGAACATCTGATGGACGCCGCCATCGGGGGTAACTCCGTCCGACTTATAGGGGAACCGCGCCACGATCACCGGCCCGTTGGTGGTCACGAAATAGGGCATGGTGTTGGTCGCGCCCATCAATTGATAAATTGCGAACAGCGGATTGCTCGGCGGACTGGAACCGCCCACTGCGGGATACGCATGGCAACTGGAACAGGAATTGGAATTGAAACGCGGGCCCAGTCCGACGGTCTTTACCAACGGCCCGCCAGCGACGAAGTTGACCTCGGTGAAAATCTGGGTCAAGCGATTCGTAACCGCGCTCTGATTTTTCGTCAGAGTTGAATAGAACGCTCCCGCATCCGCCGGCAGCGGCCGGGGTCCCGGATCCGTTGCGAGCGGTGAACCATGAACTACGAGAGGTCGCGTCATCAGCGCCGCGACCGACGCGATGGCCAGAAGCGCCAGCGCAATGTAGTAGCCGGCCCGTCCACCGGAAGAGCCTTTAGGACTTTCTGGAATTAGAGAATTGTCTAATTTGCGCATGGATTTCCAACCTGTTCTCACTGATGTCGTACGGCCTGTTGGAACCGCGGTTCTGCGGTCATTTTGAGGAAGATGTTAGGGGGGAATGTACTACCGACTTCACGTTAATCTGGGGTTAAAACTGTGTCAATGAGAGAATAGACTCCGTGAACAAAGTTGCACACCCCCAATCGGGGGTGACGAGTAATGTTAGTTTTATGGTTATCTTTGAAACAATAAGGTACCTACTTAGATAATGGCTCGAAAGTGCCATTTACCGGACCTATCCGGCCCGAATACCTTGTCCTATAAGCTTTTCGCTGCGGAAGCGAGGCGAGACTGATGTGGGAACTTCTCGACTCGCAGCCAAAACTGAAACGAACTCCTCTGACATCTGATCGACCGATCGCCCGAAAAGAGATCCCCTGGGAGACAAAGGACTCTCAAACTTGTTTTAGAGCGGTTTCTCAATCATGGCTCAATTGACCAGTTTTCCACTGCAAGACAGGATTCGGGTATTCGCGGCGGATAATACGTCGATGAATACCCAGTTGCTGGTGGAGGCCCTCGGCCGCGACGGCCAATTCACCATGGCGACGCCGGCCAACAATGGCATTGAGATCCTTTCCGCGATCAAGCGCGATCATCCTCACGTGGCGTTAATCAGCGCCCGTCAAGGCGGAGATAGCCGGGCGGGATTCACACTGGGCCGGGAGATCCGTTCTTGTTCCCCATCCACCCGAGTCATCATGTTGCTGGATTCCTCGGAGCGAGCCCCGGTGATCGAAGCTTTCCGTTCCGGCGCCCGCGGCGTTTTTTGCCGCACCGAACCGCTCAAACTCCTCGCCAAATCGATTCGCTGCGTGTACGACGGGCAGATCTGGGCGAGCAGCAGTGAACTGCAATTCGTTCTGGAAGCGATGGCCGAACCAGTGCCAATGTCATTCACCAGCGCAAACGGCGACGCCCTGTTGTCGGCGCGCGAACTGGATGTGGTCCGCTGCGTGGCCGAAGGCCTCAGCAACCGCGAAATTGCGCAGCGCCTGAGTTTGCGGGAGCATACGGTCAAGAACTATCTCTTCCGAATCTTCGATAAGCTCGGAGTTTCAAGCCGGGTTGAAGTGGTTTTGTACGCGTTGGGCAACCAAGGGATGCCAGGCAAGTCAGAAGCGAATTCGAATCCGAAAAAAGATTCTTCTTCGAGCGTAAACGCACGAACAGAACCCTCGGTGCGGGTAATCCGGCAATAAAGCGTACCATCCAGTCGCAGTTCGCCCCTCTATCACAAACCTCTCTAAAGTACATGCACCAGTGGGTACCCAGTGGTCACTGACCCCTGGTTATCTGTGATTATCCGCTTCATCTCCCTAGAGTTACCTCCAGGATGCCAACGCACCGGCCTCCCAATCCCCCATGCGAGAGGTAACCCCGATGAGGTCCGACGCACTTCCTCCGGCTCGGAACTATCCGAAGTACAACACCACAAGGGCGCTTGCGTTCGTTCCACTCTTGGTCGTAGCGCTTGCTCTACCATGGTTCACCGGATGTTCGGCAGCGAAGGCCGCAATGGCCAGCCCATCCCAGGCGATTCAGCCGCGGACGCCCGCCACCCAGACTCCAAACAATCCGCTGCGACTTACCACGAGCCTGCCTTCGGGCGAAATCGGCACGCCCTACAGCGCGACCGTTACTGTGACCGGCGGAAAGGCCGCCTATGACTTCAGCCTGTCGTGGGGCTCGTTGCCTCCTGGGCTGGCTCTGAGTTCTTCGAGCGGCGCAATTTCCGGAACTCCAACCCAGGCCGGCACGTTCAGCTTTGGCGTTCATGCAGTCGATGCGGCCGGGCTCGGCGGCGCGGAGTCTCTGCAGATCACGATCTCGAATTCTGGGAGTGTAGCGGTGACACTCACTCCAGCCACGGCCACGGTCGCCTCCACAGGTACCGTCCAGTTCACCGCGACGGTGAGCAACACCTCGAACGTCGGGGTGACATGGACGACCTCTCTGGGAGCCATCAACACCAGCGGTTCCTACAAGGCTCCATCGGTGAACGCGACAACCACAGCGACTGTAAAAGCAACGAGCGTCGCAGATTCCACCAAGTCAGCGACGGCTCTCGTCACGATCACTCCTGTCGTGCAGTCGGCACTCACGATCACGACGACAGGCCTGACCGCAGTCACCTCCGGCGTCAATTATTCAGCCAATCTGAAGGCGTCGGGTGGAACCGTCCCTTACAGCTGGAATCTCGCTTCGGGAACCTTGCCCTCGGGAATGAGCATCAGCAGCGCTGGTTCTTTGTCCGGGACAACCACGCAGACGGGACAATTCAGTTTCACCGTGCAGGTAAGAGACTCCTCGTCGCCGGCCCAAACGGCAACCGGTCCTCTGACGCTTACCGTCAACACTTCGACCGGAAACGGAAACGGCGTTCAGCAGCCCTTCTTCAGCGCTGGTTTCAACGGGAGCAAAGTGTGGCCTCCGACCGACGGTCAGAACCAAACAGCAACACTGGGCGGCATTCGCCTGTGGGATGACGGCGTAAAGTGGGGCGACCTGAACACGGCAAATGGCGTCTACAACTGGAGCGGGCTAGACAACTGGCTCGACCTGGCGGCATCGGCCAACGTGGACGTACTCTACACCTTCGGTGACACGCCACAGTTTGTCGCTGCTCCAACGGCTCCGAGTGGCTGCTTATCACCTGGGCCTTACAGTTGCGCGGCTCCGGTCGATGTCAACGCGGACGGAACTGGGACTGACGCTTACTTCTCGGCTTTCGTGACTGCTCTCGTCACCCATGCTGCCGGCCGCATCTCGTTCTACGAACTGTGGAACGAACCTGACTGCACTTGTTTCTGGAGTGGTACAACCGCGCAGCTTGTTCGCATGGGTAAAGACGCTGCCGCGATCATCCGTTCTCTCGATCCCAACGCGAAAATTCTCAGCCCTTCCGCTCATGGACCAACTATGGCGACGTGGTTTGATGGATACATCGCGGCGGGTGGCGCGCCGAACTTTGACATCGTCAACGTCCACATGCGCGGCCAGCATGGGACGAACCAGATCCCGGAATCATTCCTCACTGTCTACGGGCAAGTGATCGCGGAAACTCAAAAACGCAGTCTCACCGCGCTTCCCTTGTGGGATGACGAGCACGGCATTCTAGAGGGTCAGGGCCTTACCGATCCGGACATGTTGGCAGGCTACGTTGCCAGATCGGCTGTGCTCCGGGCCGGCGTGGCTCTGCAGCGTCAGTACGTCTACACCTGGGATAGCCACGCGCCCTATGGACTCCAGGGAAATGAATCCGGCACCGCGTGGAATCAAGTGGCTACGTGGACCATCGGCCATACCATCAGCGCGTGCGTAGCCAGCGGAACGGTTTATACATGCGCTCTCGACTACGGCCAGATTGTGTGGGACACGTCACAATCCTGCGGGAACGGCGTGTGTACAACCTCAAACTACACTTACCCGGGCGGATACGTATGGTCGTACGATCTGGACGGGAACCGCACTGCGTTGAGCGGAAAAACCGTTCCCATCGGTTACAAGCCGATCATGTTGGAAAGCCAGTAGATCGGTACTCGCTCCAAAACAGTAAAGGCCCGCATCCTGAGATGCGGGCCTTTACTTTCTCGTACCACTCGGATCAGCGGATCGCGTGCTAGACTTCCCGCTTGAGCACCTTCGCGGAGAACCTGAAAAAGCGCGTCTTCTGGCTGATTGCCCGCACCTCTTTTGCCCTCTATCGCACGTTTCCCGTCTTTGGAGCGCTGCGCGCATCGATCGCGATCATTCACAGGGGACCGAAGTTCCTTGTGATCCGGCGCAACGACGGTCGCGGCATTTCCCTGCCTGGCGGCATCGCCGGCTGGCGCGAGAGCGAGGAGTCTACGCTGCGTCGCGAAGTCCGGGAGGAAACGGGTCTGGACGTAACCAGTCTCGAGCGGAAAACGCGCTACTACAGCCGCGCAGACGTTCCCTGCATAATTTCTGTCTTCGACGTAAACGCGAGCGGGGAGTTACAGGATTCCTGGGAAGGATCGGCGTGCTGGATGACGATCGAGGAATTTAAGCCGCAGCTATTGGTGAGCCAACAGCCGGCTCTGGAGTGCATAAAACAAATAAGCTCCGAATCTCGTCAAAGCAAAGATGGAGACTCGGAGCGCGTTCAGAACAGAACTCTGCAATAACGCGGAGCTGGTTCCTGCTAGTTAGACTGGGTCGTGATGTCGCTCACGATCGTGCTCACACCGTCAAAGTCCTCGGGCAATTCATGCGGCGCTCCCACTACGCATGCGTTCGATTTATCGGGATCCACAAAATCGGCCGCGGTTGTCGGCGTAACTCTCTGACAGCTGCGTACGTGAAGGGCAAGTAACGGTTGAAAAGGTGAGCTATTCGCGCCGCTCTCTCACTGTCCCGTCCCAGACAAGCTGACCACCTGCGGCGACGAACTTGCACCATAACCCAGCGTCAAATTGCCGCTGATCGCGCTTGAAACCGTGGGACTGAACTCGACTCCAAGAGTGCAGGTTCCGTTGGCGGGAATACTCGTGCCGCAGGGAGAACTCCCTCCACTGGTGTAGATGAAATCTCCGCTGGCAGCCACGCTGTTAATTGGAGTCGCCGAACTCTGGTTGTTCGTGACTGTAACGACTTGCACCGCGCTTGTGCTTCCCACCGAAATCGTGCCGAAGGAAATCGTGGCGGGAGACAGAGTGACGGGCAGTACGCCATTCCCGGTCACATCCTGCACTTGGGTACTGATTGAACCGCTGTCCACGATGGTGATGCCACCGATGGAAGTTCCGGTCACGAGCGGCGTGAATGTGACCGTCATCGTGCATGTCTTGCCGGAACTGAGCGTGCCGCTGCAAGGGGTCGTGCCGCTTGGGGTCACGGAGTAATACCCGCTTCCCGTGATGCTGTTGATCGTCAGCGAAGCCGAGCCGGCATTCTTCACGGTAACAGTCTTGGAACTCGAAGTGTTGAGAGGGATGTTGCCAAAACTAATATTCACCGGACTGAACGTCAGCGACGCGGAGCCACCGTTCTGGCCCGTTCCCGTCAAACCCCCTGACGCCAGGGTTCCGTTGTAGAAGACGGTGAGCGCGCCCCTGACTTGTCCGTTGAACGTCGGAGCGAATGTCACTCCGAACGTGCATTTGGCCTTGGCGGCTAGCGTTCCATTGCACGGAGTCGTGCCATCTCCCACCGCGGAAAAGTCACCGCTCGTGCCGTAAGTAAAGCTCAGAGTCTGGCTCTCATTGTTGGTAACCGTCATCGTCTGTACAGCACTGGAACTGCCGACGTTAACGGTGGGAAATGTCAGATTAGTGGAGAAACTAACCGCCAGTTGTCCCGCGCCGGTGAGGCCCACGAGATGGGGAGCTCCGGTTGCGTTGTCGTTGATCGTGATCGTTCCAGGGATATTGCCGACGGTCGCCGGAGTGAATACGGCAGTGACAATGCAGGACTGACCAGCCGCCAGGATAGCGCCCGCGCAGTTGTCAGTCTCTGAATATCCTCCGCTGGCCGCCACGGAAGACACCGTCACATCCGCAAAGCCGCTATTCGTCACAGTGAGGTTCTGCCCGGCGCTCGGAGTGTTCAGTGCCTCATTGCCGAAGGCGAGCGTTGAAGCCGACAGCGAAATCGAGGACGCTGCCCCGCTCCCAGCGAGTGCGATGGTTTGCGGACTATTACTCGCACTGTCGGTGATGACTAGCGACCCCGTTTGAGTGCCGCTCGCCGCGGGCGTGAAGTAGATCGTGATCGTGCAGGTTCCTTGAGGAGCAATCGCCTGCTGGCAGGTATTGGTCTGAGTGAAATCGGGGTTGCCGATTGCGATGCCAGTAATGCTCAGCGTCGTGGTCTGGTTATTGGTGATCGTTTCGACCAGCGGCGCGCTTTCGACGCCAGTTTCCTGACTTCCAAAACTCAAGCTCACGTTCGAAAGCAGTACCGGCCCAGTCGAGCAGGTGCTCGCAGGAGGAAGGGATGCCATCTCCGTATACCAGTACGGTTCCGTGGTGCGGTTCGACAGCAGGTATTCTCCGGCTACCCAGACGGTGCAGGAGTCGCTGGGATCGAGTACCGCGCTATACCAGTCGCCCCAACGGTAGTTCAGCGAGTCGGTGTCCTCGGCATCGCCACCGATCAGCGGACTCGCGACGTAGCCGTACGTCGACGAGGCCAGCGTGCCGGTGTTGAAGAAAAGACTGTCCAGTCCCGGGTGCTCGTTGACTCCGCTGCCCGAAATGCCCAAGATGCCTTGCAGATTGCCGGCTTTGTCGCGCGCAACGCTCGGAAGAGTCACATAGGCGTTGCCGTCGACGGGATCCAACATGGGATAGTCCGAGGCCACGTAGACAGCATTGGGAGTTAAAGGATTTCTCTGCAGCACGCGGATGTCGGCTTCAGTCTGGGTGCGGCTGGTCGAACTCGGAGTGATCTGAATGGCGTGCGAAGAAGTCCAGATGCTCCCCTGCCCCCCATTCGACGTGTAGTGAAAGAACTGCTGCATTCGGTCCGCGACCGAATCGATATAAATGCCCGTCGACGAAGTCGAAGGTTGCGGAACGCAGACTGTGTTGTAGTAGTTGCTCGGCGTGAAGCATCCCAGCTGATCCCCGCCGGCTTGCGTGGAAGGAAGATCCCAGCTGTTGACAAATGTCGGAACCGGACTTGCGCTGCTCCAATTGATCGTCCACTGCTCCACACCCTGTGTGTGGTTGGGGTCGGTCAGATAAGACTTGTTGTCTTTGGGCGGCTCAATCATGTACGTGAACATCTCGCCGTCCGCGGAAATCGGGGGCTTCGTATCCGAGTTATTTGCGGGCACCCAACTACGCCGCTGGTTATAGGCTGTCAGCGGATGCGCGACGGCACACGCTGGTGTCTTCGAATTGTTCACCCAGGGATTCGCGGTACTGGCGCGCATTCCCGCCAGATCCACGGCGCAAACCAGCACTCCGTTGATGTTGTCCGCGTTGTTTGGGTCCATCAGGTCGTAGCTGATCCACAGGGCCTGATCGGTAGCAGCAGTGTACGGCGGAGTCGTGCTCGTCGAGCTTTGCCAGAGTCCTGCCTGCGGATAATCCGGATAGTAGTAATTCCCGTGGGAATTGGTCGGGATGACGTTGTAGAGATCGTACTCGAACGCGAACCAGGCGAATGAACTCTGCGAAACGTCGTCGAGATTGCTGATCGCGACGCAAAGATAATTGTGGCCGTTCGACGGAGCCGTAATGCGCTTCTCCAGAACCCACACGTCGTAAACGTTGTCGTGCAGCAACTGCGCGTTCGGCGAGAAGGCCGTCGGACAATGGGAAGTGTTCCCGCTGTTGTTATTGTTCTGACTCCACGGGCCGGAGTCGGACTTCGGAGTCGTGCTGCCCAAGAAGTTCACCGGCTGGTTCGCATTGGCTCCGCTCTTGTACCAGCATTGATACGCGGCGTTGACGTGTTCGCAGTATTCGGTCAGCCCCACAGCGATGGTGACGTCGGGAGCGGCGGTTGCGTTCAGCCGATACTGGACCGTATTCAATCCAGCAAAAGTGCTCATCGTCCCCGTTTGTCCAAACCCTGAGCCGCACACCGCAGACACCAGAAACGCGAGAACTACCACCCGGTTGGCACGTGAAGTCAACGCAGAACTCTCCCTATTCGATTTTGGGGGACACCACTGGACCTGACAGCTGCACTTGCGCTTCCAATCCACACAAGTGAAGAGTCGCTTTACAGATTTAGAATGTTAGACTTAGGGGAGATTACGAAGGTTACGCTTTGCTCTCGCTCGGCTTTGTTGCAACCTGTTGGTATCGAGATTTCATCTCGCGGTACTTCTTCCAGAGGGGGGTTGGCACTGCGGAATAAGCGACCGGCACTGCCAGGTCTGCCATTTTGAGAAGACTATGCCGGACCGAATCTGCGGTTCGTTCGGCAAAAGATGCAGCCAAAGTCCCGTCGCTTACGGCGGCGTTCACAGGCCATTTTCCGCCGGACTGCTTCCGCCAGAACACTACATAACGCTCAACCTTGCTCTTGAGTTCCGGGGAAAGAACTTCCGGACGCTCGCGCTTGGCGACAATGCTGGAACTCTTGACCCCGGAATGATGTTCGCCGTTGTAAATTGCGGAACGGTCGGCGCCCTCGAGCGTCGCCATCTTGGGATCGAACGAAATGCCGATGAACTCGCAGATTGCATGCAGGGTTGTCGCAGGATCACGAACCAGATCGTCATACTGCAACTGGTAAAGA